>Ga0265797_10001337_pt1 | contig 43441 bp, 40 predicted proteins | sample P2T30metagenome_FD_192433 | JGI IMG/M metagenome (GOLD analysis project Ga0265797, IMG submission 192433) | Plant litter microbial communities from East Loma Ridge, Irvine, California - P2 T30 | ecosystem: Environmental > Terrestrial > Plant litter > Unclassified | place: USA: California...
GCAGCATTCCTATCTCGTCACAGGAGCTGGGATGGCAGTACATGGTCGAAGGTGAGAGCTCTTGACCTTACTTACTATTGCAAGACTAAAGATCTTGAACAGTCAGCATTGGAACTGACCAACAGCCTGTTCCGCTTATCTTCGACACCGGCTCATCAATCAGTACGTGTACAAGTACGAATTGCATGTGAGATAAACACTGACTTCGTACCTCTACTTTTCGCAGCGTGGGTGAACCCCGACTGCACCAAAACCCTGGAATCGAGGCCTCGCCGGAAGGAAGAGTGCTTCAAGCAACCATCATACAACCCGTTCACTTCCCAGGAGTCAAAGATTCAAGATAGAACCTTCAACAATACCTACGGAACTGGAAGCGTGATTAGAACCTACTTCACCAATGAGTTCAAGATTGGATCTGCTGTTGCGCGTGATGCCATGTTGGTGTTGCGGTGACCTCTCAGGACACAGAAGCAGGTATCTTTGGAGCCGGTGGGCGCGATCCTGAGTATCCGCCTACAATCATTGAGACGCTTGCTGCTCAGGGTCAGATCAACAGCTACGTTTTCACTGTCAATCTGAAGCCGCTCAACTCATCGGGTAAGATGGATGGCCTCTAAATGAACTCGCCTCGACTGATCTGTTGTAGATTCTGTCGTACTTGGCGGTATCGACACGAAGAAGTACAAGAGCCTCACGAAGGTGGCTAGTCATAGGTCAGTCAAGCCCCTTGCAAACAGAATGAAGCACCATCTCACCACATATTCTCTAGCGATCGAGCACACTTGACCGGCGTAGGCATCACACAGCCAAACGGAACACACTTCCACTTCGATCCATCAGACTCTCTAGGCGAAAACAGAACCAGCCTACCCGTCCTTTCGACACCGGCACGCCCACCAACCTCCTTCCCAACTCTCTCTACTTCGCCATCGGAGCGATGTACCCAGCCGCTGAGCAGTATATCCACCCAAACGGCTTCCCCGCGTACAAGATACCTTGCAACGCGCCTCCAGGAATGTTCCATTACTACTTCGGCAACACCACCATCAAGGTACCCTTCGCAGACTCGCTCTACAAGGATGATTCCATCGGCATATGCACATTTGGGTTTACACTCGGACCGCAAGATGAGGGGTTGATCCCGTATATCCTTGGCAACGCGTTTCTGCGCGGCGCATACTTAGTGTTCGACAGGGACAACGACGAGATTTGGATGGGAGAGACGGCGGATTGTGGATCGAATATTGTGCCTGTTGGGAAGGGCAAGGATGCTGTGCCTGTCATTCCTGGCTGTGGTGCTGATACTCCAGTGCATAGTCCACCGAAGCCGACCAAGACTGGTTATTCGGCTCCTCCTACTTTCACGATCATGTAGAATGGTGGGAGCCTTAGAGAAAGCTGAGATCAGCAGTTTTGGAAGGTCAATATGAGAGCGAGATGTCCTAGAAAGACCATGAAGGACGAATGCAAAGGGTAGCCGATTTATGGCCAATTCGCTGAATGACCTTCAGAAGCCTCGTGATGCAAGTCTCGATATATGCAGCTGATGGCACCTGCCTGGTTCGATCACTCTTTCCTTGACGAGATGTGACATCAGCGCCTCCTCCACTGGGAGACTGACACGATCTCAAGCCTTGATCGATTGCGCATTCCGTGATATCGTCACCATGAACACCACTTTCCAACTCTTTCATTTCGTTGTCTGCTCCGCCAGAGCTGCTTCCGCCATCATCGATTCACTTGCTTGGCATTTCGTTGCGCTTTCCGCCGACTGTTCTCGGATCACGAACGATCCTGACATCGCGTCGCTCGACTATGCATCGAAGAAGTTCCATTCCCAACGCCCTGCATCTTCGATACTCTTTTGACTTGCGTCATGCGATGTCACTCTTTCCCACGAGTCTAAGAGTACCCACGCTGGAGGTGCTCCGGTTGAAAACGAAGGTCGACAAACCTGGAGAACATTGCCAAGAGAAGCGACGAATTGTTGACCATGATGGATGCTGCAGATCTGGTTGAACACGTTTGCTGTGGTGTTCTACTAAGTTATGGCTCCGTTACGCCAACGCCAAGGTGAGGATCAGCGAGGACCATCTCCGTTTCAGCCACGCTTGGTCTTAGATCTTGAGCGGCGCTTTGCTGCAATTATTTCCGCGAATGCTGCTCATCTTTACGAGTGTCCAAGACACCAAGATGCTACTCCTTGCTCTTCAGCAACACGCGGTCCGCGGTCCGTCTAATTTGAAGCATGCAGTGCTGTTGCCGCCACCCCACTCACAACTTTGCGCACGTTTCATGTCCGGCCGATATCCTGTGTCTGAATGTCTGGAAGCCAGAGGCTGGACGCGCACGCAGACCAGCGGATAGAGCCGTTGCACAGCATCACCAACACCGTCGAGATCTGCTGAGCCAAAACTCGTGCAGTCCCGCACATGATGTACAACGAGCCAGCGGACGCCTTGGGCGGACCGAGCTGCGCCTTTGTCTGCGACTTGGCGCCTCACAGGCACCGCCGCGCGAGACACGGGCATGAAGCGCCTAAGATGCGGCGGTTGGCGGAACTTTGCTCAGCGTCGCTCAGCATTGTCAGCGGAGGCCAAGCGCAGAGGAACATGTGAAGAGTCAAGACACAGCTCACATTCGTCATGCTGCCGTACAATCCGTCTTGTCGGCCTCAGCAGAGGGCAAGAATGGAACATGTCCAGCCAGCCGTGATTGGCCGCACACGGTGTCCTCACTGTGCTCCAAGACGAATGCCCAGCCTTGGCTCTCTCGCGCGATGGTAGAAGCCAAGCCCAAGACTTCCCCCCAAGTCCTTGAGAGCGTAAGTTGTATGTAACAAGAGTCTTGCGTCTCCTGAGGGAGCCTCTACTTGTTCTATAACATGCTCAACGCCTCCTCGACTTCGCATGTCTCAACGGCTCGCCCCCTGCTGTTCATGAACGTCGAGACGTAGCTTTGCACCTGATTCGCCGGCAATGGACCCCCAGCACGCACCTGTGCCTTATTCGGCCACACACGCAGACCGCAGCCAACAACCACACCCGCTGTCTCCGAATACCACGCCAAACGAGCACGAGTACACATACAACGAAAAGGATGCATCTTCGCGACAGCAGAGCCGCGTGGATCGGGGCAGCAAAGCGTCCAGCAATGGTCGCGCACACGATTCGGTCATCTCGCACCCTTTCTCGCCAAAGCAATCCTACCCGCCAAGCCCCAGCAGCAGCATATCCTCTGCAGGCGGACAACGGCAATCACCCACCCCGGAGATTCAGTATTCGAAATCAACGAACCATGGCGAAAGCATAAAAGTCCCTGCTCAGGCACATCTGGACCCGGAAAAGCATGGCTATAGATCATCGCAAGACCGCCCGCATCGTCACTCAGGGACGCACGATGCCGTGTATGACGAGAACAAGTACCATGAGAAGGAGCCATTGGAGAAAGCATGGCAACTACTCGTAAGTAGCCTTTTGTCAATATATCTTAGGCCATCACTAATCCACGTCCAGTTTTACCTCTCTGGTCCCTGCGCTCTGCTCTCTGTGGCTATTACTCTGTGGACAGCGGTGGCACTCTTCGTTTCGCTCGCTCTGGCCCCACTCAAGTTCTGCACAACACGACCATCGCTCTCCAAACAGCTCACCACATTCCTCGTCCCGGCATTGAACCTGCAACTGCACCTCGTCTACTCGCACAACGCATCGCAAGAGTATAGCGCACCGATGCTCGTGGTCATTCATCTGCTCTCTCCAGTCGTTGCCTTTGGCGTTGCAATAGCTGCTTGGACAGCTGCCGGCTTCTGGTTCTTTTCTTCGATCCTTGGAGACCCAGGCGGTCACGACGGCGGCCGACACAACGACGGAAAGGAGTGTATCATTGGCGTCCGCAACTGGTGGGAGCGATGGCTCTCGAGGGGTCTGCGATGATCGTAACGACGTATTTGGAGACGACGACACCGGTTCTGGGCTTATATTTTAGCACTCTCTGCGATTGCGAGAGAAGCATTTTAGCGGCATATAGCATGGCGTACTTGGGATTGGAACGTGCTAGCTGTGGCTGGCATGAGGGTACTGCTGCTCTGGAATGACAGCACGGCGTTCTGGCCTATACCAATACTCAGGGAGGCGGTTTCTGGGCTTTGGCACTACATGATATACCCCATCTTGCACGAATAGCAATAACACCACTACTTCAACACATCTGCCTCTCCATGTGCATATCGACTTGTATGACCACACAGTCACAACCTCCAACGCTGCATGTTGATCAGTTCATTCACCCAAGAACCCTGACGGTCCACATCCACTTTCCATGTGACACTCCTCAAATCTCAAGCTCGGCCGAGCTTCCTCAAATAAACTTTCGGCGAACTACCAACAACGCCGACTCCGACTCCGCTCGAACATCAACGCCGTGCCAAGTTACAACGTACGGTGGGTGAATTTTTGATATACGAAGCTATCCAGCCATAGCTAAGATTGCTTCGCGCCCAATCAGTCTGCTTACATCACTGCATATATCGAATCAGAACTGCAGTTGTACCCCTGTGCAGTTGCTCCGCATATCAAATATTCACCCACCGTACGTTGTAAGCGTGTGAAGCGGTGAAAAAAAAAACTGCTTGAAGCGCCGCCAACGCCCCGCCCAGTGAATTTCCGCCGACGCTATGAAGACCCCGCCCTGGGCATTAGGGGAGAATTTTTTGGGCTGTCATATGGCATGCAAAGATCGCGAGCAGTGGCACCAAATGGAGGAATTTCCTCTGTGGGCGGTCGACTTGGCGCTTGCCTCTCAATTCGAACCATGGGTGTGTGGGTGTCTGGTCATTAGCAGCGGGAGTTCCCATCAGTAGTGCTGCATATTGACGGTTGCTGCGCAGAAATTCTGAGGCGCCATGTGCGGAAACAAGACGGGTAGATCGGGATGACGACTGCTGGGGCAGACTTTGATGGATCGCATTCCTGGGACACTGTCAAGACGGAGCTCGGCGTGACGAGGGCTGGGGTTGGGGACTTGGGTTGCAGTATAAGGCTTGGATTTGAGTGCCTAAGATAGTTCACATTATGAGGGTGTAGTCATATAAATATGTAGTCTAGACATTACGCGTGTAAAGCGTGGTTCGCATCGTTGATACAAAAGAAAGTGTAGACGAGTTCCTTAGGCGTAGTAGAGAGAATCTGGGGTGGTCGGTCGACATTCCACGGTCGCATCAAGATGGCCATGGCTTCGACGAGTGTCGCGAGCTTGGATGTACCTCCGTCTCCACCACACGTATCGTACTCTTCATCTTCACCGTGCGCACCCGCTTCAATTCGCGCATCAAGCAGTTCTTCAGACACTGCTCCACAAGCGAAGGGTCACTCTCCATGAACTCCTCGTGCATGGAGAACTTTGAGCTCGTTCTCCGCATGCAGCTGCGGTCACTTCCAATCTGCTTCTGGAAGACATGGTCCAGGAATGCGTAAGAGTCGTCGAAGGTCTTGTAGCAGCTGTTGCAAGCGAACTTGGCCTTGTCGTCAGCTTGGCTGTGGTCTCGTGCTATATGAGAGGTGAAGAGGATGCAGCGATAGTCAGGGAGCCCGGAATGTGGCGTGACGCTTATGCATGCGTCGCAGTCAGGACATAGCTCTCGGTCGTCGTAGCGGTGGGTAGGTCGTAGCTTCTTGGTCTTCAGGTTACTTGATTTTGCCTTTTGGAGGTCATCTCGGAGTTTGTCGGCGAAAGGGCAGTAATCGACCCTGAAGCGTGGGGACGGTAGCACGGGTATGAATTCTCGTGAGTCGAACCGTGTCAGCTGGTCTTGTAAAGCGGTCAAACATGTCCGTCGAATCGATTTGGCGGTCGTTATGATTTCGTCGAATGGTAAAGACGATCTCGTCGAGCGCAGTGCGCAGTCATAGAGAGGTTGTCGAACCTCGTACTGCAGTCTAAGCAGCTGTGCTGATAGGGTAATATGGGAAGTTGCTTGGTGTTGTTAGCATTGGACGATCATGGTGTTACTGGCACTTGACTCACAATCTCCTTGCTCAAATCGTGTTCCGTAGACTTCCTTGCCGTGTTCCATGAGTCGTTGTATCTGTCGCCCGAGGCTCAATGCCTTGCCCAGTGCATCATCCTGATGTTTCGTGCTCAAGCATAGCCATGCCGAGCCTTTGCGTCGATGTCGTGCTTGCCATTGCTCATAGGCTTCGTAAGAATTTTGAAATTCGCGGTCGAGGTCCCATAAGAGGAAAGAGGTGTGTTGAGATTTCTCCCAATCGGCCATTGTGAAATTAATTAGTATAGAAAGAAGTATGTGAAGCGAGTGACGAAGAAGTAAAAAAATATGTAGTGCTCAATATATCGACATTAGGGGGCGCGGAAATCGGCAGCACTTCTTGTTTGTTGACGAAGCTGCAGACCTCCAGATCAAGGACAATTGTGGGAGATGCGTTGGCTTTACATATCGCGCGACACTTCCGCATAAACCGAGGCTGAACAGCTGACATTGTTGTAAGATTAGCGATAGATATTTCCGTCCCAGTGGCGCATTCGGCGATATTGGTGGAGAGGCACGACGAGGCTTCGAGGCTTTCCACGGCACTGTCAAGTCCCTTCCATTTCAACGGTCACGTTTACGCGTATCATAATGCGACCTGGTAGTGGGGTCATGCTGGTTCAGGGAATTCAGGCACAGATCTATAATGCGAATCTTATGATACGAAATGAGTCGTTCATGGAGGGTGATTGGAGACGCAGGGGCACTCTGGATAGAGAGAAAGACCGTGCTAGATTGATCCGAATTCAGGGTCGTCCGTGCTCATTGGAGGAGCCTCGCTGAATCGTGGCACGAAGAACAACAACAGACACGCCCGCATTGACAGCCACGTCGCAACCCTCGCGCAGATCATTCATGCAATACATACCGGTAGCTGGGTGTTTGTGGACACGATGTTGATAAACAACGGCACTACCACGGTATAATCGACCAGGGACCTGGGACCCCACGCCGATGGCTGCCCCGCGTTGAGCTTTCCATGGAACCGTAGAATATTTGGTCACCACTAATCGAACAACCAGCTCAATTAACCTTCGTGCTCATTTTCTTATCTGAACTTGATTTTCATACTCTCCACGCAAAATGTCTCACAGTCACTCGCACGAAGGCGCCTCACATTCGCACGCGGTCGGTGCAGCGGACCATGGACACACTCATGAAATACTGGACGGTCCAGGTAGCTTTCTCGGACGCGAAATGCCTATCATCGAGAACAGGGACTGGGAGGATCGAGCTTTCACAATAGGCATTGGAGGGTAAGCGATATATGGGCATGACTGGACAGAACGCTTATGTCTTAGGCCTGTGGGATCAGGGAAGACAGCCCTCATGCTTGCGCTTTGCACAGAACTGCGCACTCGCTTTTCGATAGCAGCTGTGACGAACGACATCTTCACACGAGAGGACTGCGAGTTCTTGACCAAGAACAATGCCCTGCCAGCGTAAGTAATGCCCGCGCCCCATATCCACTCTTACACAAGCTCATGGCCGTGAAAGGGAACGAATCGTAGCCGTCGAGACTGGAGGCTGCCCCCACGCCGCTGTTCGCGAAGACATCTCAGTCAACCTCCTGACACTCACGAACCTCCACCACAAATTCGATACCGACCTTCTCCTGATAGAATCTGGCGGCGACAATCTGGCAGCAAACTACTCGCGAGAGCTTGCAGACTTCATCATCTACGTGATCGATGTGTCTGGCGGGGACAAGATCCCCAGAAAGGGTGGACCTGGCATAACACAGTCCGATCTGCTGATCGTGAACAAGATCGATCTGGCGGAGGCCGTTGGTGCTGATCTGCAGGTCATGGACCGTGATAGTCGGAGAATGCGCGAAGGTGGCCCAACTATATTCGCCGAGGTGAAGAAAGGCAGGGGAGTCGATGCGATTGTGGACTTAATGCTCTCGGCGTGGAAGGCTTCGGGCGCGTCACAAGCACGGAAAGACAAATTTGAGCCAACGCTGATGGAAGGCAATGAAGAGGGTAAAGAGCGGAGCTACAAGATGACGTGAACGCTCTTGGCGTGGTTGAGGCCTGAATCAAGGACAGAGCAACCAGGTGTTGTATTTTAGACGAAGTCCACAAGGTTCCGTTTCAGGTCTTTCACCGAAACATCTGCTAGTGGGTCCTTTCCGTCAAAAGAAGCTGCGGCCCTCTGCGGGATTGTCATCTTTGTAATGTCGTACTGTCAGAGCTCGATCGTCTTCCCACAGCGCTCTCTATACTTCTCCATCGTCACGTTCCATGCCCAAGAATCTGCATCCGTCCCGTGTTGGCGGTGCAGCAGCTCCGCATCGCTCTCGCCATCCGGTTCATCATCCGAGTCAAGCGGCTGGACATTGGGCGCAGACTCTAGCTGCTTCAAGCGTTACTGGGATCGAGTTTGGCCTTTATAAGGATAGCCACAGCCTCTTTCCGCCAGGACACGCACGTGCCCTCGATGCCACAATCTGGCAAGTCGTAGGATAGCTCCAGGAAGTGGTCGATGACGAGCGCGAGATCCAGGAACCGAGAATCTGGCTTCAGCTCGCCTGCACGATCAATAGCGCTCAGGGCTGTGAGGAGTGCGCATCCAAGAACACCAATCATCTTGCAGGTCTTGTCTCCATCATCCGTGTCTGAATATGTGAGTGGGGGAAGTAAGGACTGGCCGACGGACTTACTGATCAATTCGGAGATGTTCTCAACATTCGCCCAAAGTCCAATCGCGCTGACGATGGCCCACATCTTCTCGAGCCTCTGGCCTCTCTTCTGCTGAAAGCTTTGTCGAAATCGACCATCTGACATAATTCAGTAAGCTACTGTCTACCCAGATGGCTATTCACGCTTACCGCATTGTCGAGAATCTCTTGCATACCATACCCGTGCCAATCTGTGTATATGTGCATATTGAATGCATCTGGATCGCAGTACTTGCCTCGCCGGCAACAGTCATCGAATCGCGACCAGGCACTCCACATAACCACCCACTTATTCTCTGAATGCTCTGGTGGTGAGGCACCCCAAATAGCTTTCTTGTTCTCTTCGATATACCCAGGCCTGTATAGCTTCGCGTATATCTCACCCTTCGGCACGCACTTCGCCTTGCCTTGGCCATCGACATCAAAGCGCGGACGGTGAATGCATATATATTCAAACGGCTTCTTTTCCTCGGATTTACCTGGCTGTGGATGTTAAGGCTCATCGTCGTATGGGAAAACGTTTTAGACGAACCGAAAAGCCACCGCTACAACCCGTGTGCGGCGTCAAACCCACATAGTCTACAGGCGAGTTTGCACGCTTTGTCGCCGATGTATTTTCATCATCTGCTTTCTCATCGCTACGCTTGCGAGCAATTTTGTGAGGCTTCGGCGAGTCAGAGCCAGAATGCTCGTCATCTGCGCGGTTATCTTTACTAGAATCACGGGCTGTCCTTTGTCGCTCCGTTGAAGGCATAGCCACGAGAGTTACGAGATTGCGAGATGCCAATTGAGATCAGAAAATATGAAGATATGCGTGAGGACTGCGCGCCCATCCAACCTTGAGACGGGAGCTCTCAACGCGATGACATCAGAAGCGTTCGTCATCAACGCGGATCTTCCGCGTGTTCACGTGGGTACCGTGTTAATCGCAAAGCTGAAGCACGAATCCAACAATAGGCAGAATTGTTGCGAGTATTGATCAGTGTGACTCAATTCGCGTTGCTGTACCGTAAGCTGTATGCTGACACGATGCCCATTACGCTCATTCTGTCAAACCTCTCGCAGACATCGTGTTCGACGTGTCACCATACGATTTAACGTGAGTGAGAATGCTTTCTAGCTCTTCATGATTTGCGCGCTGCATGTGCGACTTTGGCCACCAGCTTGCATGTCTCGGCCCGTAAGGAGTTGAAAAAAGTTTGCTGTTGAAACTTGAAGGTGCCCATGCTCCGCCAAGACACGCTGTTGTATACCCAAAGAAGTGGACGGACGGTGCCAGCCTCCAACTCTCACGACATCTGCATGGACTAAAGTGTGTCTCGGAACACATCATCGCGTCGACCGCTCCAGTAGTTCCCCTTCCCGCACCGACTTTGCTGAGCGCCCAGATCCACATTTCGCGCTCCCCACGATTGCGCGTCGACCTGCAATGCACATCAGCCATCACCACGTCCCAAGTACACTTCGTGTCAGTCGAACAATGATAGGTGGACCTGCTCTGCGGACTTTGCCATATGGCGCTACACAAACCCACTCTGGCGGCACATCCGCATCGCGCCTCGTAATCTTAGACCGTTGACCCTGCGGTGTACCTGCTTTCTTTTCTTTTTCGTGTCTTGGACCAAGAAGGCCTCAACACGCGGGACCTCTGACCCAAGCGATACCGGAAGAATGTCTCTCCCGAGGCGGCCTAGACGATGTGAATTTCTGCAGGCTCAGAGCTGTGAGTGGGCTTCAGTTATTCGTGTCGCTCCAGCAATGCTATCCATGCGACGAGTAACATGAGACTTTCCAAAACCCTCCTCATTACGCTCATGGCTCCATCATCTCGTCTGATGTGTTGTCAACTACTTGACCGCCATATCTAAGTCAATGTCGACCTTGCATGGCTTCCACGCGGCTCTACGGAGTCTGTACGACACCAGAAGGCAACTCCGCGATCCGACCCGAAGCAGAGCAAATGTGATGTAGCACAACCTCAGCTCAATCCCGAGATCCACCGCTAATGCAAGCAATTGCACCACGTCGGTAGGCTACAGCTCGTTCATATTCAAGGGGGCTCACGACCCGAGTTGCTGTGTTTTGGCTACACTCCCTTGCTTCTTCCTGACCCTTGGTACTGGTCGCGTCTCAGTACCCTAGGACTGGTAGAGCAGCCGTGCTCGTGGGAATCCAAAGCTCAGCTCCACGAGCCAAGAACTTGTCTGGTTCAGTACAAGACCAAAGGCAGCACCCCTGCTTACGCCTTTCGAGAACCTGCCTGCCCGGGGTTTGATCAGACAAACGACATTGGAGTTTTCAGAGCTCTTACCATTCGCTCGCAATGCCGCTTCAAAAGCCGCGTTCTGACGGGACGCCCACAATCGATCCGCAGACGACTAAGCGGCCGCAAATGCAGGAACGAAGAAGAACGCTGCAGACCATCAGTGAGCTCTCAGCAACCGCAACTACGATCCCAGACCTCAGAGCCTATGCACGTAACAGTCTGATGCCGCAACCCACTCGCTCCAATACCTCGTCTAATGGTCGGAGGACTCCAAATTCCCATAAGAGACGAAGCTTGCAGTACTGCGCAAGGCCAGAATGCGTCGAAATAAGATCACCACCGCCGGTGCCATCTATACACAGGCCAGCGACACAGCGTACTTCTTCACACAGGAGCAGCCACATGAAATCACCTCAGCCGTACGAAGCAGGATGGAATGCCAGACGCGAACTTGCGAGAAAGCAAGCCGAGCAAGCACTCTCAGGGACCAGCATACAACGAGAACCTTCAATGCCAGATCTACAGCTTAAGTATCGGCCTGCGCTACCTGATGTGTCGCCATCATCTCACTCCAAACCGCACGAACCATACCTCAGATCCTACTACAGCCAGCAGCACTCGCTACGCAACAGCCGTTCCATGAGCAGCACAACATCCCGGCCCGAACGAAGACTAAGCAATGGCGCACCACCACAAGATACACGCTACGAAGCCGAACCATCAGTGCGCACCAGCACCGACTCCAGCTCCTTCCGCTCAAGCCGGTCCAGCGCCATCCGACGCTCCCGCTCAAGTTCATCCAGCCAGTCCTTCACCCTGCAAGGCGTCCCTCCTCTACCATCAGGCTGTGCCCAGCCCATCAACCCATACTACAGCACGCTCCACTCGCCATACCACAATGGCTACCCGATCCAACTCCCCGGGCCAATGTACGCTCAAGCACCGTCAGAAATGCGGGCGTCTTCTTTGCCTTATATGACGGGTCGGCATAGCTTTACGGGTGTGTCTACGGCGCTGTACTCGCATCCGCCTTCGAAACAGCACGGCCACGCGCAGAAAACCCCGAGACCGAAGTCTCTTTCGTCACAGACGTCGACGGGCCACCAACAATCCCTCTCCAAGCGCTCCTCTCAATCATCCATAAAATCCCAATCACGCCGCCGCTCAACACACCAACAAGGCTTTCCCCCTCCCCCACCTGTCCAACCACACACACAGTCCACCCCACCATCCCACCACCACCCTTCTCCCTCCCATCTCCCTCCCCGCCCCCTCCCTAACCGTACATCCCTCACTAAATGGGCGTCAGAGCGCGCCGAAATACGCGCAGAATTCAACGGCATGCAGCGCGCACGCGTACAAGAGCGCGTTAGAAGAGCGAATGAGATGGAGCAAGAGAAGGAGAGGGAGTTGCAGATGGTGGGGAAGGGGGCGGGGAAGGCGGGGAGGGTGTTGGGGGTGGGGTTGGAGGAGGAGAGGGAGGGGGGATGTTTTGGGGGTTGGAAGTGGAAGTTGGGGAGAGGGAAGAGGTGGGTTAGGAGGTGGATTGGGAGGTGGAAGTAATTAATGGTTTTGTTTGATACAGATTGAGTTTTTGGTCTTGGGGACGATTTGTTGCTGTTTTATGGGAGACTGTGTAGTGATGTTCGCGCTTCGGCGTCTTCTATCTGAATGGACCACGGCGTTTTGTACTGCGTTCGCATATACACATCGTCATATGCCCTAGATCAGGTAGAATTTAACTTGGGCGTACTACTTCTCTGAGCCAGGAACAGGATCAAGCCAGGAAGCGACACTGCGATAGTCGTCTCGCGGACAGGTAGAGCAGAGACAATATCCATCACAAAACTCAGAAGACTAGAGCCATTACAAAAGTGCATAGCTGGGCAGCGTTCAGTAGACGACAATGGAATGAATTAACAATGTTTGAACGCACTCACGTCCAAAGACGTCGAATATCGTCCTGGAGGTGAAAATCGGTCACTCGCCTCTGCAAGGCCTGGCCGAAATTTAGTTTTCATTGCACGGGAGGGAGGGGAAGCAAGCGGGTTGCATGGTATGTACACGCCCCGCAGACCGGTCAGAAGGCAACTCAGTCCAATCACGGTCTACATCGTGGCTGGTGGCGTTGCGTGTAACCTACGGTACCAAAGAGCGCAAAATGCCGCTTTAGTTCTAAACGCATAGAACTCAGACTCCCGCAGTTGGCTCCAACAATCCTTCTATTCCTCTCCAGATCTACACCAATCATTATAATCAACGAGTGTATTTACAAGTATACTCTCAAACACCGTACTAGTTAAATAAACCAAGTCCAAACTTCCACCATGCCCGTACCTCACCCCTCACCCCTCCCCAACCCAACCCCGTCTAACAAAACACACCCAGACCCCCAAATCCACCACCACATACACAGCCACCACCGTCGCCCCCCCTCCATAAGCCTCCCCAAAATGCTTCCAATGCCACACCCCCAGCCAAAAATTCACAACCCGCTCTTCCAACCGCAACGGCAACGCAGGCCGACCGTACTACAAATGCGTGCCCTGCGACAAATTCCTCGTCTTCGTCGACGTGCGAGGCAACAACGCGAGTAATCCGCCGTGCAAAGGCGGAGCGTCGAGTAAAATGCAGGTTGCGGAGCCGGACAAGGAGATTCCGAGAGGGGTGCATTGTGTGTGTAGGTTGGGGACGTGTGGATTTTATGCACTTGGTGTGGATAAGGAGCGGCGGCAGATTAGGGTTGACAGTGAATTGGTGGAGAATTTGGCTGCGCTTTGTATTATTTGAGGCGGGGGTTGGAGGGGCGTTTAGCTACACTGTTTATCTATTCTTGCTAGTTTCTGAAGCGTTTTTATTCCCTTGTCAAAGACACAAGACTCGTGTACTTGGCGTCCTCTTTTATTTAGATTTATTATGGTTCTTATTATACGCTGACCCCCCTCCACTTTTGCTACAATAGACTATAGATACCGTGCTATAGAAGTAGGCTCAGTACAGAGGAGTCGAAGTAAACTGATAGGGTGGATTTATTTAGTTAATAGCTGCAGGTGTCAAGTACGCGAATCCACCTACTTACGTAACTTACTGTAAATATACGTAAGCTTCCCTTGTGTTCTATGGTACGAAAAAATGGAGGGGACTTGGCATATTATGAGAAGCACCGATAAAGATGCAACTGCGTCTTGTTCTGCTTTACGGCCTTTGAGCCCCGGCTTAATAGGTGGCCTTTGCCCCCCTAGAGAATAACCAATAGATAGCTTTCCTTGCGTCCAGTACGCTTGTCCGTGCGATGGACCTTGACTGAGTAGTCTGCGGCGTGGCTAATTTGCGCCCTACGTTGCACGATTGACTACCTCACTCCGACGGTTACTCCATATGGTTCGGCACATACTGAAACAATCATTGCGTGTAGAAGCTTTGGCACGTATACTACCACGGTAAACGTGCTGGATCCAGCACGCCATGTCGCGTATAAATCGTCAAGCGACGCCTCATTTCATGCCTGATGGGATGGCAATGCCAGAGTCTTGATCATCGGAGAGCTCTTGCTAATCGAGCCGTGTCAAAGATGTTGCAAAAGTTGTTCCTTTTACTCTTCACTCGATACTTGTGGCTGCTGGCAGTTGCTGGACTGCTGCGTAAGGAATGGGTGGCTTGATACATATTGGAGTTTGGGATTGGAGGGTATTTGTTGTGTTTATGGGAGCCGCACTTCGGCGTCTAATCTATCTCGAGGGACTAAGCTGTTTTTGTACTGCATATTGTCATTCACATACATAATATCCACCTTTTCCACCTCACCCCATCCCTCCCTCTACCTAAACTCCTCCCCCTCAATCCATCCCTCCCCTACCCCCACCCCCTCCAACCCCAACAACCCCCTCGCATTCCCCCACCCAATTCTCTTCTTCGCCTGCACCCCAATACCCTCCACACCATCAAACCAATCCGCCTGATCCTGATCGCTCTGAAACGGGTAATCCACGCTAAACAACACTCTCTCCTCGCCCATTTCGTCGAGCGTGCAGCGCACGGTGGAGAGGCGCCGGATGCCGGAGAGTGTTGCATAGACGTTGGTGCGGAGGTAGTGGCGGAGGGGTTTGAGGTGGGTGGGTACGCCGCTGGGAGGGGTGTTAGTGAGTGGGGAGATGGATCGGGGAAGGGGGAGGTACGGTGCGTAATGGTGCGCTGCGTCACCTGAGAGTTGGGTGTCGATGCGGTGGATTAGAAAGGGTAGGCCCTCAGCCGCATGGCCCAGTAGAATCTGAACAGACGGATATTCATCGAAGAGTCCGCTCAACATCAAGCGGAGCGCGTGCACGGCGGCTTCGGCAGTGAAGCCCCATCCCGCTGTGACGAGGCCTGGATACTTGGAGTGCGTGTTGTCAGCGTGGTTGAACATGAGTTGCTGGCTGATGGGCGGGGCTCGGGGGTGGATATATATCGGTACACCGAGCTCATTAACCTTAGCCCAGAAAGGTCGACATCGTGGATCATCGAGATACACAATGTCCACGGCGCCGGTAGTTTCGATAGTGACTTCAGTGTATCCGTATATCATCGCGCCTTTAGCACCAAGGACAGTGACTGCGCGTTCGAGTTCGAGCGCTGCTGCTGTGGCATTTTGCAGGGGCACAGTGGCGAAGAAGCCGAAGCGTGAGGGGTGCGGCTGGACGTATTTCTCGAACATCTCGTCGTTGATGTCTATGGCCATTAGTGTAGCCGCAGTGATGTTGGACACGCCTTGGATGCCTGGCGCGCTTGTAGAAACGACGATGTAAGATATGCCCGCGTTGTCCATGGATTCGAGGCGTGCTGTGATGTTGTTGAGGCGGGCGATTGTGTCTTCGCCATGGGGCTGGGTTACGGGTTAGCAGATGGGTTGAGTGAAGGAGATTTGAAGTTGTACATCGAGGAAGGGAAGTGGTCCTAGGCCTGCGATTTGGTTTGCTGGTGGAGTGTAGTTGTATTTCGCCCAGATGCTTGTTCCGACGTGCTCTTCGAGGGCGATTTTGCCGTGGATGCGTGGCACGGAGAGGGTGGCGTTTGACCAGCGATGCTCGGTCGCGTTGCCTACGTATAGGACTCTATCGATGGCCGCCATGGTGATCGAGATGGCTAGGTATCGTTGAGTCGAATGGTGACAAACTTTCGCTATGGGTGAGTAGATGATCGGAAGCGCTTATGTTCGTCTTTGAGAGCCCTCAAGTGGCATCGATTGAGTTGGAAATAACGTGGAGTTGTCCCTGCGGATGAGGTCGGTCAGGTCGCTGTTATTGCTCGTTTTCGTCCTGTCGGCGTGATAATGTGCTATGTGGAGGCACAGGAGGCTGATTGGAGGCTTGAGTTGCATTGTGGAAGATGTGTAGGTAGAATCGGTACTGCTGCAGAGCTCCTTCCTCACGTTGAAATGTTAAAGCCGTTGTAGAAGAAACGATGGTATACCGAAGGAAAGTGATTGCTTGACATTTTGGAAGCCGCTCGCTTCGCTGCAATGTACATTTCTCTGCAATAGGTGTGATGAAGCACGATGTCACAAGGCGCATCGATGTTTACAAGCATACCGAGATGGTCGCCATGTGCAGGTCTACGTGTTCGATGTGCAGATGTGCTCCCGCAGCCTAGCGTGAACGCAGCAGCTACTGCAGTTGCACACCGTGCCTCTTTTCGTCGCATGCGTCAAGGAGATTATTTTTCAGCAAGCAATTCACGATGTGGCTGGTCAAGGGGTAATAGCCGTCGTTGGCTGCAAGTCAGCACTTCAACCCATTTCCATACATCAAGGTGCGATGCATTTCCAATTGTGGACAGGACTCTAATAGTGGAAGGAAGAGCGAGTGTCCGGAGGACACCCTCAATGGAGGAGAGCGCACAGCAGCTATATCAGGCGTGGTATATGCGAGGAGAGGCACATGTGAGGCTGTGGTTGGCTGGCTCGCACGAACATTGTACGCCGTGTCTTGAACGCGCATGCTGCCCCGCTGCGGATGGGGATCTCCGCTGCTGGGAGTTTGCAGAGGACTGGTGACATGAAGCTGGAGCTTGAGAGGAGGTGGTCGATCTGTTGATGCTGCTCCAGAGCTACGCAAACCCAAAATGTGATTAGGCGAATAGGAAGAATACGCGGTGAGGCTGACGAAAGGCGGACACAGGTTAGTGCTGCCGTGCGCATGGCGCTGGATCGGTGTCTCTTTTCCCCTTCCAGCTTTCAAGTTTCTATGCAAGGTCTGGAGCTGGGAGGAGGTGGGCGAGTCGCGTGATGTTTGCGAGACTAGATTGCAAGTCACACGAACGGCACTGGAGAACAGGATTAGACTCGACGTGGAGTAAGCTGTCGACAGTGTGAAGTGTATAAATGTCTAACTAAGAGTGCATGGCTAGCTGCTCTCGGAAGTTCCGCGTGGAGTGTGGAGTGGAGCTAGGTCTAAGGTGGACTGCACAGACAGCGACGTGACGATCAGTGCCCGCGTTGAAGCTGAAGCTTGTCGACAGCAGTCCTGGTCTTGAACTGAAGCATCTTCCGCTTTCTTCACCGGCTTGTGTCTGACCGCCTGCACACGCCCGAATGCCGCCCCTCCTCGCCCTCTGAACGCCTCCAATGCCGCATGTCCGTCGCACAGAAGTAGGTGGTAGTTCGCCCCCCATTTGAGCCACGCAAGGGACAGCACTGCCCCGGTAGCCATGCCTGCGACAGGAGGCGGGCGAGCCGTCCACGCGCCGGCGAACAAGCGGAGTGAAAAGTCCAGGAGCGTCGAAGCTGTGCAAGGCGGCCCTCTGCAGACGACGACGACGACGCAGCGGCCGGGCATCAAGCATCGCGCCTACTCGACGCCGAACCACAGCCAGAACCACAGCCAGGCCAGCGCCGCCGACGACAATGCCTCGCTGTACTCGCAGGACGGCGAGGAGATAGCCGACGACGCCTTCTTCCAGCGCTACCACTTCCCGCCGCCCATCACCTCCACCAAGGAAGAAGAAGAAGCCTCGGGTGACTCGTCGTCAGACACCGAGGGCCCGCTGTCGCCCACCCACATGCTCTCGCGCCAGCCCGCGGGCGACATGCCGTCTGAGCCCTCCTCCGGCCTGAGCAACCCCGACACCGACAAGGCGCCCGCCATGCTGGACATGAATATCGCAGTCATTGGCGCCGCCGGCGCTGGGAAATCCTCCTTCATGCGCACCGCCCTTGGCCTGCCCGACACCACCGCCCCAGCCATGTGCCATAGGAAGTGGACCATTGAGGGCATCCCCTACGTGGTGCGGTTTGTGGAAGTCACGATTGGCGACATCGAGGTCAAGACTGGCAATGTCATCGAGTGGCCGCCGACGGTGCAGGAGCTCGCAGTGCCGCGCGTGGACGGCGCAATCACCATATACGACGTGACGGACAAGGAGAGCCTGGAGAAGGTCCCCGACATGATGAGTCCGTCTGTGGAGTCTACCCTACGAGCATAGCGTGCTAACGAATCTGCAGATACCCTCTCCAAGGCACACGTTCCCTCCGCCCTGGTGGCATGCAAGTGCGACCAGCACCCGGCCCACCGCGAGGTCGACCCGGTAGTCGTCGAGCAGAAGGCCAAGTCGTTTTTGGGCGACGTCCGTGTGTTCCAGAGCTCTGCTGCTTCACCCGAAACGCAGCGAGAATGTCTGACCTACATGACGCGCGCCATCATCGCGGCGAAACGACGTGAGTGCATGTCTTATCCTCATACAGCTAAGTACAGATTGTCTGACATCATGCTAACAACACCCAGCACGATCACAAGCCTCGACTGCGCGACGGAGAGCCAACTCCTCCGCCGTACGGTCTGTCCACAAAGATATGTGGCGCAAACACGAGCGCGCCAGCTCAGAGATCTCTGTCCGATTTCAACGCACATCCAACGAAGGCAAGGGCCACCGCTACAAGCCGAGCGACGCGAACAAGACATTCTTCAATGCGGAAGAATCGCCAGGATACGATTCGGAAGAGTCAGACGGCCAGGAGTCGGACACTGGCAAGAGCATCATGTCGATGAAGCCGTCGGACGAGAACGGCTACACTTTTGAGCAGCTCGTGACTCGCCTCCTGGCGCAGCCCATGTCGAAAAACGACTCCAAGTTTGTCGACATATTTCTGGCCTTCTATCGAAAATTCGCGACCCCAGGGCAGCTGATGGAAGCGTTTCTCAAACGCTTCGAGGCTGCCGGCAGAGAGAAGGACAACCATTTACTGCGTATCAAGGACCAGTACAGATATCTGGCTGTCCTGCAGGAATGGGTTTCGCACTACCCCGGCGATTTTGCCTACCCGACTACACGCAAGCTTATCCGGAAGTTTGCATCGGCGCTAGCGACAAGTCGCGAGTTTTCGGTCGCAGCGAGTGAGATCATCCGTGATCTCGAGTGGGTGGTTGAGGATGACGACACAGAGTGGGCGTGCAGCGACCGGCAACGAGCGCAAAATGACCAGGTACCCACGTTTCACCACAACGTCCTAGACGAAGACTCCGATGAGGGCGACTTTTCCAGGGTCTTTGGCCAAATCTCCATGTCCGGAGATCACACGTCAGTTGCCCGTAGCAGCGTTCTCACTGGCGGTTCGAGAGCGACCACTTCGACAAGCGCCTCTATAGGCTCCTCACAAGCACTGCTTTCGCAGGTTGAGAAGAATGAGAGGCTGGCCCGGAACCTGGAGCCGAACCCCATCAAGCCAATGTCCAAGATTCAATGGCACCAGCTCATGACCGAGACCGACGAGGCCATTGCCAAAGAGCTCACAAGGATCGACTGGATCATGTTTTCCTCCGTCCGTCCACGAGATCTTGTACGACACGTCAGCCTGAACGCGGAAGAGAAGAAGAAGTGCAAGAACCTGCAGAACGTAACGCGCATGACGGACCACTTCAACCACATCTACCACCTCGTCTCCAACTACATCCTACTGCGCGACAAGCCAAAACACCGAGCTTTGATGCTGGAGAAGTGGATGAAGATTGCGCGGCAGCTCCGGAAGCTCAACAACTACAACGCCCTCGGTGCGGTGCACGCCGGAATCAAGGCCACCGCAGTCCAGCGACTACATGCAACACGAGATCTGGTTCCGCAGACCACAATGCACGACTTTTTGAAACTGGACATTCTCATGGGATCTCAAAAGTCACACTTTGCATACCGGTTAGCATGGGATAACAGCTCGGGAGAGCGTATACCTTACATACCTCTCCATCGTCGCGACCTCGTGTCCGCCTCGGAAGGCAATTCGACTTTCGTAGGAGACAAGAAGAAGACCGACTCTGCTCTGGCACCTCATCCCGGAGTCAACGTTTTTGACGTCCCCGCTGGTAGCCGCGATAGCAAAGAGGCTCCACCGGGCGGTGTCATGGGAAAAGAGAGGATTAACTGGAAGAAGTTCGAAATCCTCGGCGAAGTGATTGTTGGTGTGCAGCGTGCGCAGGGTACGCCGTATCCCAACTGGACGAAGAACGACGAGATCCGCAACTTGATCTTGGACGTCAAAATCATCCAAGACGATGAGGTAGGTTTGTCTCGCCTTATAATTAGGCATGTGCTAACGCCCCCAGGATCTCTACGAACGCAGCACACATCTCGAGGCCCCCGGCGCCAGCGAGAGAGGGAAACTGATCAGGTGGCTAGGGCGTTAGTGCTCCTCTTCTCTACTAATCCTCCTTCCTTATCTTCATCTGTGTAAGAGAGATAAGCTAAGTGCAGCTCCACAGCTCGGTTGTCCCTGCCTCACCTGCCGCCGTCGCAGAACTACCAGGCGTCGGATAGTCCGCTTCACTATGTGCGTACTTGAGCGACGCACGCACTCTCAGCATTTCGCGTTTTTTAGCACCGCAACATACCTTCTTCACCGGCATTCGGCGTTCAATTTATAGCGTGGTGCTTTGTCATCTATTTTGGCTTTTTGCGCACGATACCACTAGCATTTCCTTTGTGTGGCGGCGAATGCTGTTGGGGTGAAGGGGCGGATGGGATGTTACATACTGCGATCTGAGAGAATGTATGGCAGCATATTTACTACTTGAGATGATAGGATGAGTGTCTGGAGAGTTGGCCAAGATGATCGAGGGCAGTGTTGTTGAATATACCGTCTTCAGCGACGCATGTCGCAGTGAATTCATACTTCAACAACGACATAAAACACACTCACTTTGCGCAAGCTCAATAACATCAACATTGCTCCCATGATGTTCCAAGCTGATGTTGAGTCCAAGGCATGAGGGATGTGGGGCTCAGCCCAACCCATGGGGTAAACTCCAACAGGCATGGCGCCGGCTCCCGCAACCAAGGTGCCAAACACCCGAGGGAACTGGGCCATCGGCAATTGAACATGGCTAGGATCAATAGATGCGATGCGATGCGTACGTCGCTGCTTTTCTTGCGCGCATTCGGATTTCACATATCTTCCTTGACTCCTTTACTTGCGCGTGTGTAACATTCATCGCCAAATACCTTCTACAAAGACTAAATCGCCTCGATGGCGTTAGGTTCGTCGCACCGTCAACGTCGCACCGCGCGCGTAGCGTAGCGTAACTAACTCAACGACAGCAACAATCGCAGGACTCAGCGCTGCAGCAGCGTATATCGATGCGAAATATCATATTAGTAAAGATGTGAGGGGGCTGCGTGGTCAGGCTGCGAATCAACGTGCGTTGGAGAAGAACGGTATGAAGTCACTCCTACACAAGATAATGCTTTACACCTCGCTGCTACTTCACGTCTGGCTATCGCTCAACCACCGCCTCGCTAACGCTCGCCCCAAGCACAAGGCAAAGGCCCCTCCCCCTGGTACCAATTCGAATCCCAAGTCTCGCGCCTCCCACCCCTCGCCGAAGCCATCTGGTCCCGCGCCGGCAGCTATACCTGGGCCGAGACGTACGCGAATGCATGCCGCTATGGACAGTATCTTCGCTCCCAGGGCGTGGCGCCGGGCGACTTTATCGCCATGTACCAGACCAATACGCCTGAATTCCTGTTCACGCATCTGGGGGCGTGGGCGATTGGGTGTGCGCCCGCGTGGATAAATTATAATCTTGGGGGGGATGCGTTGGTGCATTGTTTGAGAGTTGCGGGGGCGAGGGTGGTGGTTGTTGATGGGGATGAGGGGTGTAAGGCACGAATTGAGGATGTGAGGGAGAGGTTAGAGGGGATGGGTATGCAAATACGCGTCTTGGACACGGAACTAAAGGGCGAGATAGCGCGTATGGAGCCTTCGAGACCGGACGACGAGTTACGCGTCAACGCCCATGGAAAATTCCCTTTATTCCTCTTCTACACGAGCGGCACAACAGGGCACCCCAAAGCCTGCCCCTTCCCCACCGAGCGCGCAGCAGGCCTAACAGGGCGCGTGGGCGCCATGGGAATAAAAACAGGTCCAGACGGCGATAGGTGGTACGTCTGCATGCCCTTATACCACGGCACAGGCGGGACCACAGCACTAGTATGCATGATAACAGGCACAACACTCTGCATCGGCACGAAATTCAGCACCTCGCGCTTCTGGTCCGACGTGCGCGACTCCAACGCCACAGGAATCGTCTACGTCGGCGAAACAGCGCGGTACCTAGTCAACGCTCCCGCTAGCGCACTCGACCGCCAGCATAGCGTGCGCTTCATGTTTGGCAACGGGATGCGGCCAGACGTGTGGCACCGGTTTGTAGAGCGCTTTGGCATCGAGATTGTCGGCGAGTTTTTTAATAGTACCGAGGGTGTTATGGCGCTGTTTAATGGGTGTAGGGGCCCGTTTACGGCGGAGGCGGTGGGGCATCAGGGGTTGCTTGAGCGTTGGCGGACACGCAACCTGTACGTTCCGGTGGAGTGCGATGTAGGTACTGGCGAACTCTCACGCGATCCTAGCACGGGATTTTGTCGGCGCAAGGGTTACGAGGAGGGCAGCGAGATTCTCGTTGCGATGACGTCTGAGCAGGCGTTTGTGGGATACTGGAATAATCCCGAGGCTACGGCGAAGAGATTTGAAAGAGATGTTTTTGTGAAGGGGGACTTGTATTACCGCACGGGCGATGCGTTGAGGAGGGATAGGGACGGGCGCTGGTTCTTTGTGGATCGCCTGGGCGATACGTTCCGCTGGAAGAGCGAGAATGTAAGTACGGCGGAGGTAGCGGAGGCGCTGGGCAGTTTTGCCGGCGTGCTGGAGGCGAATGTGTATGGTGTTGAGGTACCCGGGCACGACGGGCGCGCTGGATGCGCGGCGCTACACATCGATGCTTCGTCCCTCGCGAATTTTGACTTTGGGGGCTTGTTGGCGCATGCGAGGGCCAAGCTGCCAAAGTATGCGGTGCCGGTGTTCGTAAGGGTCCAGAAGAGCGTGCAGGCGATGCATAATAATAAGCAGAATAAGGTGCCGTTGAGGGGCGATGGGGTGGATTTGAGGAAGATTGTGGAGAGAGCGGATAGGGAGGGGGGGGTGGCGGAGGTGCGGTATGATACGGTGTATTGGCATCCTGAGGCGTTGGGAGAGAGGGGAGGGAGGGATGGGGGGTATGTGGTTTTTCGGATGGAGGATTGGGATAGGTTGAGGGCGAAGGCTGGTGTTTTGGGGGAGGTCAAGCTGTAGAGAATGTCACGTGTGTTCTCTTTCGAGCCATCTGGCTTTGGTGAGTGCTGTGCTGTGCTATGTCCGTTTAATTGTAGAGATACTGCCATTCTACCTTCTTACAAAGCATTAAAATGTCTATTTATAATGGGTGGCATTGATCGCACTTGCTTCCTTGGTCTAAGGACGGAGCGGGCTAGCTAGCTTGGCTAGTGAAAGAACTTCATCAGATGGCGTTCCAACGTCCCACCATCCCTCCTACGTTGTAACTTCACAAAACACCAGCACCAGCACCAGCACCAGCACCAGCACAAACACAAACACAAACACAAACACAAACCCAACAAAATGCAGTCTGCGCATGAGTCATCCAGTGACTTCTTGCTTACGTGTTCGCTCGCATGTTGATAGCATAAGCCATGACGCGCCACTTGTTCTATGCTCCATCTCGTATCGCCTGTCAGCCGTGCCATAGTTCGTGATTCCATGTGTTCTAGTATTGCATCTCTTGTGCATTCTCCTCGTGTAGGTCTTTCTGTCTCATGCTCTCTAGCGCGCATGTCTTTCAGCTGTAGATGTGGTTGTCAGCACACTTTCCTTGCGTCCCGTCGCACACGCGCGTTCAAATCGGTAACTCGGTCCATCATTATTCGGAGGAAGTGTGTCTGCAGCGACGAACAGAGATGTGGGTATGCGCATATGGCGCTGGAGGGTGAGTGTGAAGGCGCTCGTACCGTAAGTAGGCCATGTTGACGTGGGGAAAGTTCGCAGCGTAGCTGGATTCGTTCATCACGTCATCCCTCATCTTCAATCTCGTGTCTCCGTCCCATCTTTTGATTTTCCACAGCGTTTGTCGTCGTCGGCGCACGGTCTAGCTTCGTCTTGGCGCAGCAGCGTGGGCTATAAAACCTTTTCCGCGCGCCCGACTTTTGCTCGCCATCACGAACTGTCTAAGCGCCTCTGGCCGTACACGTCCCGGCGTGGCGTGTTACGATTGCTGGAGCATCTTCTGTTCGAATCCGCCTGTGGTCGCAACACCACATTCAAATCCTTGTTAGGGTTGGTACGGGCTCTTAACTGTAGCCTGGAAAACCTGAAAGGTACCTGGTACGAGCTCTTGAATGTAGCTTGGAAAGGTCTTGCAGCCTCTTTGGTTGAGCTTCTATTTGCCTAGGCGGTAGATCTCTCCCTTAGTTGGTTGCCCGTTCTCGTTGGTCATTGTGGCCCGGGTTCGGTTTCTTACCTCTCTTCATGTCTGACATGTTTGCCCTCACCCAAAGCGCAGGGCTCGGCTGCTCTTAATCAGATGACCACTAGTATTGATGGCACTCCAGTGGAGAAATTCTTGTGAAGTGTCGTAGTCGGCTTGACAACGCGGTTGCTTTTGCAAATGACAAACATGCTTTGAGCGCACATTTGCTCTACACGTTTTCACTTCTCTTTCCTGTCCGTTTGATTGCTCGCCGTCACGGCAATTCAATTTGCCGTAACCGGGCCACATAACGACAAGATTTCCCACTCGGGGGAGGTTAAGCTGTAGATGTGTATGGTTGGGATTTGGAATTGACGCTGTCTTGTCTGTGGCTGCCCGGCTTTGGTGAGTGCTAACACTACCGCTCATCTGCCAAATTACCAAGCAGTTATTACGATTCTCCTGCATTACTGACTTTGGCTAGCACCAATACCACGTCGACATGCGTCTTGCCGGGGCTGAATTCGGACAATCACCAACTTCGCGGTCACGTGCAGGCGCCCTGCCAATATCACCTGCAGTAAAACATTATGAGAAACCATCTTTCTGCAAGCAGCGATTTCGAAGAGTCGAGCTGCTTCTAGTAGTGTCCATGGCCTCGTAGACACAGTCGTTGTTGAGGTACATACAAACATTGTTTGTACGCTTGCTCTCCGCTCACCTTCACTCCGGGTACTTGCTCAAACCTACAACAAACATATCTAAGCGACCGCCCACACCCACACTCAAAAGCTTTGCTTCTGTCGCTCCTCCCTCCACACCCTCCCTCCTTTCTCTCTCACCCTTCGTACAGCCTTCTCTCACCTGGTTAAGACACTTGTTTACCACCACAACGACGCCCATCATGAGCTCGACAGGCTCAGACACAGACACAGACACAGATGCGTCGGTCACGCCGATCGCCATCGATCCGGATGCTGTCACGACTACATCACTACAGGCTTTGCAGTCTGCCGATCAGCGCAAGGTCATGGACATCGTCGACAAGCTCCGCCGCACCGGCCTCAGTGGCATAGTGGAGCTGCCGCAGCTAGTAGTTGTATGCATATTATAACTGCATGCGAGACATACGCTGACTTGCGATTTCTACATCTAGTGTGGCGATCAGTCCTCCGGCAAGTCATCTGTGCTCGAGGCCATCACGGAGATCCCTTTCCCAAGGAAGGAAAACCTGTGCACGAGGTTTGCTACCGAGGTTAGTACCGAATGCTTTATCGAAGCGGTGATGCACGCATACTGACGGGCCAAGATTATTCTTCGGCGCTCCCCAGAATCTACAAGCACCATCTCCATCACGCCAGACAAGCTCCGCCCGATCCAAGAGCAGAATAAATTGAAGTCGTTCATCAGGTCCATCAGCAACTTTGACGAGTTGCCTGATGTGATCGAAGAGGCTACGCAAGCGATGGGTCTTGGCATCGTGGGTGGCATCAACTCCCGGGCATTCTCACGTGATGTACTCTCCGTTGAGATTACAGGCCCAACCCGGCCCCAATTGTGAGTAACGTGCATCTCTGCCATTATTACCTCATACTGACAAGCTGCAGGACGTTGGTCGACCTTCCGGGACTAATTCATGCCACCAACAAAGCTCAGACCGAGACCGACAAGGAACTCATTCTCAACCTCGTCAAGCAGTACATGAATAACTCACGGACTATTATCCTTGCCGTTGTCAGCGCCAAAAATGACTACGCCAATCAGATCATACTTGATCACTGCCGAAAGATCGACGAACAAGGCCGTAGAACGCTGGGTATCGTGACGAAGCCCGATTTCCTGCGAGAGGGCACGGACAACGAGCTGAGCTGGATCGATCTCGTTCAAAATAAGGACATATATCTTGAGCGGGGCTGGCACATGTTGAAGAACCGAGGCGATAACCAGATGAAGTTCTCTTTCGACCAGCGCAATGAAGATGAGAAGCTCTTCTTCAGCAAAGGTCGGTACGCAGATCTTCCTCGAGAGTTCGTCGGCATCGATTCGCTGCGTGAGCGTCTGAGCAAGCTTCTTCTCAACCACTTGATCAAGGAGCTGCCGTCCTTGAAAGACGAGATGACTTCCAAGCTTCAAGGCACTATCGACGACATGGAGAAGCTCGGCGAGAAACGCAATACGACTGCGGAGCAGCGCATGGTGTTGATGAAGATCAGCATGCGCATCAACGATATCTTGAAGTCTGCCACCAGGGGCTATTACGAGTCACCTTTCTTTGGCGCAGTGGAGATGGATGCCCCAGTTGATGGTCCCGAGAACATCCGTCGATTCAGGGCCGTCGTTCAGCACGTCAACATAGCCTTCGCCGACAACATGCGTCTTCGTGGCCACAAGTATGGCTTTGGTGCTGGCCCAGGTGACGAGGAGAAGGACATTGAGGAAGACGAGAAAGTTCGCCGTGAGCTCGAGGCTCTTGACATTACCGATTCTGAAGCTGTAGCAGGCACCGTTGCCACCTCATCTAAGCTCAAGCCTAAGCAGCTGACCCGCGAAGAAGCGGTTGACTGGGTTAAGAAGACTCTCCAGCGCTCGCGTGGCTATGAGCTTCCAGGTACATTCCAGCCGATGCTTATCTCGCAGCTGTTCTGGGACCAGTCGCAGCCGTGGGAGCAGCTAGTATTTGAGCATGTCAACAAGGTCGCACGTGCTTGCAAAGAGTTTGTCTACACCGTCATCGAATATACCGCCCCCCCGGAGTTCAAGGCTCGCTTGACGTCTCTGAGCGTGGATGCAGCTCTGGAAGCATCGCTGAACGCAGCCAAAGACGAGCTTCGCAAGATGCTCAAGGACAAGGCTCGCCACCCCAGCACGTACAACCACTACTTCACGACCACCATCCAGAAGATGCGTCAGCGCAAGCATCAAAAGGTCGCCAAAGACGCAGCTCGAACCGCCACTCAGAACGGCCGAGTTGATAACGCTTTTCAAGATGTACTCGACCCTGGTCTCATAGAGAAAGCTCTGAACAACTCGGTTGAGCTGGACATGGACACTTTCTCCAGCCAAGAGGCTCTCGACACCCAGCGCGCATACTACAAGGTAAAGTGCCTCCTTCTCCTCTTTTCTCACGCCCTTACTAATTTCTTCTAGGATGAAATGAAGTACTGGGTCAACGCCATTGCCAAGACTGTCATCGAGCGCCACCTTGTTGAACCCCTGCCCGACATTATCTTGTCCCCGCTCGTGGTCACGGAGATGACCGACCATGAGATCAAGTTTGTGGCCGCCGAGCCCCAGGAAATCACTCAGCAACGCATGTTCCTGGAGTCGAGGAAGGCTATGCTCGAGAAGGGTTTGGACACGTTCCGTGAGGCGATGGGCGGGCTGAAGCGACAGGGTTAGGGACGGTGAAGTCGCTGTTCTTTTGTCGTGGAACAGGGCATGAAAGACTTCTAGCTGACTCTGCACGTTGGTGAAGTCTTTGGTACGTATGTCTCGAGGGTTGTGTGGAATGGGATTGGTGCTAGTTGACCTGGTGTGGAGACGCTCTGATGCAGATTGTTACTACCGCCGTCTTGACTTCTAGTTGGTGCGTTTACGTTCAGCTCTAGGGTCAGATAGACAACTTTCCACTATGTCATAGTGTTCACATACTGACATGTTTTTGGACAATGTGCTGAGCCATTAACCCCTCCAAACCTTCGCCTCTCACAACGATACCCGACGTGCGTTCTCAAGCTTCTCGGCAATTCGACTCGTTCCTTGTTCTTTCCGCATCGCTGCTTGTGACATTCTACAGGCAACGTCAGTGGCGGGTAAGGCACCCAAGGCATTTCGGCTGCCGCCTCACGTGGCCCGTTGTTGCACCTGCATCCAGTCTGCGCCCTTCAATAAGCGGTATATGCATCAGTAGAGTTGGAAGGTTTCATAGACATGTGGTGCAGCGTGTCTATGTGCTATAACGACCTTGATGTTGACACTTGTCGGTCACACCTCTTTTAGTCACGCCGTGTTCAAGAGTTTTGTCTATAATTCTCAACCTCATGCAAACACATACGAAGACAGCACTTGTTGCGATGAGGCGATTGTTCACCGTTTCATTGTTGAGGGTTGACATGCACTCTGCCGTGGCCGTCTCCCCACTGTCATGTCTCGGCCCGCTGCATGGCTTCATGAACCGGCAGAACAGCGCAACAAAAGACACACTTGAATGGCTGGAATTATTACTCGTGGGTTTGCTTGACAGGAGCGAATCGCAGTTTCTTTTTCATCGGAAGTTCATAGCTGCTGCGACGACGATGAAGGAGCCCTGTCTCAGCGTTTGTTCATCCCCCACTTCACATTCAACGACACAACCACAAGACGTCGCAAACATGCCGCCAAGCGATAGCGACAACGAAATACCTTGTCCGCTCACGCTAACTGATCCCGATGGTGTTACCACAGGCAGCTTCGAAGCGCTGCAGTCGGATGAGCAGCGAAAAATCTTGGACTTCGTTGACCATCTGCGCGGTCAAGGTCTGAGTTCAGTTATAGAGCTGCCTCAGATATTCTTGTTTGACTTCCTATTCATTACTTGACTACTTCCAGCTGAAATGCTGAAGGTGCAGTGACCAGAGTTCCGGAAAAAGCAAGCATATTTGAACTTAGACAGCAACTTGCTCGGCACTAATCTAAGGCTCTAAATCACTGAGACCCCTTCCCACGCAACGAAAAACTGTGTAGCCGCTTCGCAACTGGGGTGAGTGATTTTTTTCTGCCTCTCAACTATGATGCCTTGCTGATTCGATACAGATCATCCTACGTCGCCATGCATCCTCTTCCATCTCGACGCGCATCACACCGGACAAAGCTCGTCCTGAAGCTGAACAGTAAGAACTCCGAGAGGTTTCGGGGACCAACATTGAGTTCACCAAATTGCCTTCGATTATAGCTGAAGCTACTAAGGCTATAGGTCTGGAAGAAGGTGGGCAGACGAACAAGGCCTTCTCGAGGGACGTCTTGACAGTGGAGATCAGTGGCTCAACAAGGCTTAAACCCACACTTTTTGATCTATCAGGCGTCTCGCAATGGTAAAAATATCGAGCATGACACCAAGGTCCAAGGACGACCAAGGTGACAAAGGTGGTACTCTCGGTGGCCCCATCAGGATGACGAGAGACGAAGTTATCAACTGGGTTCATCGTACGCTCAAGTGTTCTCGTGACTTGGCGCTACCTGGCAGCTTCAACCAATCGATCATCTCGCAGCTCTTCTGGGAGCAGTCCACGCCTTGGAACGAGCCTGCTCTTTCTCACATCGAGATCGTGGGATCGTGGCTGCTAAGTGCAGGGCTTGCGTTGAGGTTGTGTTGACTGAGGTTGCACCAACAGACATCAAAACTCGCCTTGCAGACTATTGCGTGAAGAAAGCCCTCGACAATGCCCTCACCTCCGACAAGGAGGAGCTTATGAAGAGACAAGGAGCGCTGCCTCATGACAAACAATCACTACTTGACGTCCAAAATCCAACACCAGCGCAAGTTCAAGTTTGCTCAGATATGTTCCGGCGTCGCAAAGGCCGCCCAGGTGTCCTGGGCCAAGGACGATGACGAGAGCAGGTTGGAGACGTTCGTCGACGCAACCAAACTTGACACCGATTTTCATAATGGGTCTGAGCTGAACATGGACAAATTCATACCCAAATCGAGTACTAGTAAGTGCACACGCGCAAAACATGCACGAGACAACTACTAATATGTCATTAACACCGCGGTAGGTTTCACGAGCTCAAGTATCTTGTTGGGACCATGAGCAAGCAGGTAATTGAGCGATACCTAGTGGATAGTCTTAGGAGCTGAGACCGTCTGGAGGGCAGGAAGCATGTCCTTGAGAAGGGCCTGAAGATCTTCAAGGAGGCGTTGGGTGAGTTTACTTGAGGCGATGGAGTGTTGGTGTCAATTTGGATGGGATAGGCAGAAGCTTTGTCAAATTGTTCGTGATGTGACATAGCTTTGGGTGTTGGTCGTTGGCAGTTGTCAGGGTGGTCCGCAGGCTCTAAGATATCGACTGTTGAGCCATTGAGAAGCTTCCTACTCATGATTCGCACGAAGTATTTGCAGATTGTGACTTGCTGCATCCATGCGTCTCTTTCAACTATTGCACCTTTCCCCTCGCGTCAACATTCCATCTTTCTTCGATCACTCTCTTCCGAATGCGCAGAGCAGATATCGTGCAAGTTAGTTGTTGGATCAATATACGAAGGCAGCGTCTCCACTCTACATCCAACCTCCAGCGGCTTTCACTCTCCCTTTTCTTCCCACTTCAAACTTCCGTGCTCGTTAGCGAGGACGCCATATTTGTATCCTGGCGCTCTGCATTCAGCGAGCCCGCTGTCGGTTTTTGGACTATTTAGGCCAGCGTCGATGGTCACTATGCGTGGGCCTTGGTTGGATAAGACTGTCGAGAATATAGCAAGGCTGTTGACATAGCTGGGACCTGCAGGATTGTAGGTTTGAAGCCAGTTTGAGTTTCACGCTCAGTTCACACATATAACTCTTACCAATCGCATTGCTGTAGTTTGTATCTATGATTAATAAAGAGCCCGGCTGCATATTAAGAGCGTGAAGCGTGGAAATTGACTGTGTGGTGTTGGTAAGCATGGGAAAGTGGGGGGACAACTGAAGTGCGGGCAGTCTGAAGCGGCAAGTCAACGCTCGACGTTTTTTCGACAGACACAAAGAACCTCTAGGTACATGTCCTTTTACGAGCAATTCATTTTGTAGATCTTACTGATCCTCGAGGCGTCATGGGAATGAATTCAACATTGTGGTATCATTAAGAGCCATATTGCTGGCTATACACGGTCTAAATGCAAAATGCGCTCGTCTATAATTCCTTCCATCTAGAAAGTGAAGGTCATGAGCGCCGGGTTCAAAACGATGGGTAGTAACAAATGGCTGACCCAGACGATCGCCATTGGGAAAATCGCCACAAAGTCCGTGATCCTCCACATGACCGGCACAAAGGGCGCCAAAGCCAGCACCAAAATAGCCGCAATACCAAGCAAACTGATGGCAAAACTGATCTTGAACCTCTTGAGCACTCTCGGGACTTCGATGAAGAAATTAGAGAATTCGGCTTCTTTGGCTGTCGCACCCCACTGCATGTTGTACTCGAACATGTGAGCAAGTAGCGCGCCAGAAACGTGCAGCGAGAGACCACCGAGGAATATGGCGAGCATGAGCACCCATTTGAAGTTCTCAAGCAGCGAGCCGAAAAAGGTGTGGGTGCCCAGACGGTAGCGGAGGACTGCGAGGGAGATGTTGCCAAGCCCAGTAAAGACGATCACAAGCGCAAACCTGTCGGCATCTGTTAGCACCTGCATTTGGTGGCTGAATGTGGCGGGCTAAGACTTACCAGACTTTCCAGCTGTCAAGGTAGTACTTATCCAGGTACCCGTTGTACCAACCAATCGCAAAGAAGTTGGCTGTCGTCATGATCCAAGCAGCGCCGATCGCGTAGTACGTGCCAATATACGAGATGATGGTGACCTTGCTTGTGAAACGGATATTGGAGAAGAGGAACTTGCGGAACAATGGCGTGAAAGGACCGCGCACGAACCAGAAGCGGATAGGGTGGAAGAGCAGCTCGTTGCAACCATAGGCATATTTCTCCCAACGTGCGAGTTCGTCGTATACAGTAAGCGATACACCTTCCTTGAAGCCGTCGCCAGCCCATGTAGCCATGCGGATGATGTAGCCGTTGACTTGGAGACGGAGCGACATGTCGAAATCTTCAGAGACGTGGGACTCGGACCAGAACTTCTCATAGCCGTCCTCATCAAAGTACGAGATTTGTTGGATGGCAGACCAGCGGAGAATGGCGTTGTGGCCGACGAAGGGGGCAACATCGCCGTTGGAAACGGTGTAGCTGATCGCGGTGTAGATGAGGTTAGTGAAGAATGTGATGCCGTTCTCGAAGTAAGTGTGGACGACCTGCATAACACCGGAAGAGAATTGCATGATGCCGACTTCGGGACTCTGCTCCATCTCGCTCGCAGCGTCAAGAAGGCAGTCAGCGGGTACACGCGTATCGGAATCGACGAGCAGGATATAATCGCCAACTCGGATGTTGCCGTCAGCCCATGCCCTGCCGTTCTCCTCAAGCACCTCCTTTAGGCATCGGTCGTACTCCCGAGCCTCGTCGTTGGAGGACCAGTCGTCGCCTCTCTCAAACATGTCGAGCTTTTCCTCAACCCTGTTGCTGAGCATGAGGCCGTAGTTCATGTTGCTGGCTTTCTTGAACTTTCCCTTTCGGATGAAACCGTCTTCGTTGTGCTTGGGACGAGCAGTCCAGCCGATGCCGTGGTCGTGGTAGAACTCAATACGTGCCTGTCGCTCCTCTTCGTCGATGATCTGCATACCGTCATCGTTGATGAAGATGTTGGCGGAGCCGCCCTGCATCTCGTAGGTAGTGATGGCAGCCTTGAGCGATTTGACCGTAGGTGAAATGACCGAAGTCAAACCTTCCTTGTAGACAGGGCACTGTACGGTGATGTGAGGAAGCGCGCCAGTGATGCGTTGCGGAAGGATGGCTGAGTAGAACTTCGAGTTCGACTGCATTTGGCGGATGGGACCAACGCACTGGGCGATATTCGTGACGATCACTTGCGAGAAGAACTGAGGCCTCATTAGACAAATTCTGTAGAATAGCGCGATTGATGACTTACCAGAGAGAAGAAGATGAGGACAGGAGTCAGGACAAGGAACGCCAGCCTCCACCAGCCCTTGTCGACCAAGAGCTGGAAAGCGAGTTCCTTGTAACCAAATGACAACATCGTGACAATCAACATGATCGTCAATGCGACTTGAAAGGCGTTCAGAATGTTGGTCGGTCGTTCCTGCGTGGGGGCTGTGTGGTTGGCTTCAACATCGACCTCGTTCTCGTTGATGACCATGGACTTCTCTGGATCAGAGCCCTTGACTGCGTCCGCAGCTTCGCCTGCTTTCCAAACAAGCTCCATCAACTCATTCTCGATTGCAGTAGCGCGCTCAACCACCTTGGTCGGATCGTCGTCCCACACCACAAGCAGCAGCTCCGTAGCCAAAAAGGCAGCACACTGGTTCTTGCGAGCCTTTGGGAGGTCGTCAACGCTGGGTAGCACTTGTATGTGGAGGCCGTTGCCCAGAGGAACGTCGGTCGCGCCGGGAGACCATTCGATGAATGTCTGGATAACTCGAGAGTTGACTGTAATGCAGACCTGGAAACGTTAGCATCAGCGCCGTGCAACTCCACGATCGAAATTTTCATACCTGAAGATTTAGGCGCGAACAGCAATCAGCAAGCACCGAATCAGCCAGTGCTGGCGGACATGTCGTGTAGATGCCTCGAGATTTTCGTAGCAGCACACCTTCAATGTCACCGCTGGAGTCGTTCAGCCACAATCGCCCTATTGTCGAATATTAGTGTTTGTTGATGTTGAGCGTTTCGAATTCGAACTTACTGCATTGCTGCTGGAATAGATGGTTCACCATCGCTTCATATTTGAGTTCCATCAAGACGGACGAGCGTACAGATGTGAGCGAGTTTCGCCTGGAGGTGAGTGCCGATGTGGCAGCACTTCCTCGAGGCCCAGTGCCCTCTGGAGCCCATGGTGATGCTGGAGTAACCAATGGTTCAGCAGGAGCAGCGGGAGTTTTGCTTCGTCCAAATCCAAAGCGTTTTCCACCTTCTTGAGCAGGAGCCTTCTCAGTAGCGGAAGGTGTGGACTCAGGTGCACTGTCCTTTTTCTTACCGAAGAGACCCATGATGAGCCTTTACGGAATGGGTACTTCTGGAAAGGATGAAGACTGAGGACGACTCGCAGAAGATGTACCAGTACAAGTGAATCTTGTGAATCTTGTGAATGGGAGGAATGGATGCAATTGAAGTGAAGAAAACTTCAGCTCAAAGATAGGCCAAGAGAATTTTCTATTTGCGGAATGGCACCTATCCGACCAGACGGGATGTATGCAGATATCCACACGGGAGTGTGTCAATCGAAAGCATAGGGTGTGCTTGGTCAAGATATCAACAAACGTGAGGCGCCGGCACGCATCAGCTCAAGCCACGGACTACGCTCGACTCAGCGGCTCGCGTATAGAGCGCCATCTAGAACTCGGCTCCTAGCTTACCTTGATTGATATGGAAGAGGTCAATGCTTGTGGTGCTTGACATACACCCCTGAGCCGCGGCTGGGCTCCCAAGTGTCAATTGTGGGGACGTACGGGTACATGGTGATCATGTACGCTCTCGATCCAAGCAGGTCTAGATACGATGCCAAATTGAGAATGACAAGGTTCCTCGCCGTGGTGAAGTCTCGATCTGGGCGGAGATCGTAGCGTACCGAGCTGATTCTGGCATGTCAAGGCGGCGAACTGCAGCGAGAAGACTGACCAAACCTCGGCCAGGTGTATTTCCTAGCATGCCTCTTCGCTTCAGTAACGAGGCAATTGCTCGCAGTACGCCATGTATTGCCAATGCATCGGGTCAGTGGATTGGGTTTGGTTTGACAACCTCGTGCAGGAAGCTGGGCCAAACGAATCTACTGTAGGCTGTAAGCGAATGAGCAGACTTGGAAGCGAATTGACACGACATTAGGCGCCATTGTGATACCGGCAATGATGCTTAAGCACTTCGGAAGCGTGGGAAAACTTTCCTCCTTGGTTTGTGTTGTTGGCCAACGTCCTGGGAGCCAGTGACATAGCGCGAACATATGCTTTGCATAAAAATAGATGCCAAGCCCAATCGTCATTAGTGGACGGCTACACGTCCGACACGATGCTATACGGAGGCAAAACCTTTGGCTCTGGTGATGCAGAGCGTCTGTACTCGAATGCTACATCCACTTATTACCATTTTACCCTTGTATCATGTTAGCACCCACTTCCTACGCCCACTTCCGACGTGGCATTTCGATGGTAGAATTGAAGCCGACACCACAACTATGATCCGTGACAGGGTGGGCATTGAGCCTGAGCTTCTCCCGAGTCCGTCGTCCAAGCGATCAATGGCCTAAGGATCAGATGCATGGGTTGTGCCGGTCGAAAGTTACTCTGTAGCCTTGCTGCGACGTCTGTGCACCCGAGGTGCGATCCCAGAGGAGATGCCGCATGCCGCTGTGCGAGCCTCTAGGCTTCTCGCAAGTACTGATCTAAGATCGTGTAGCTGAACGTCGGAACACTATGCGTTGTCGCCTGTCAGCGTGGGAGCTGGTGCGCTACACAAGGCCCGTGGAAAGTACCAAAGCAAGGTTAGGTACTATTGATTCTGCAAGCTACCGTACAGAAACGGGTTTAAACTGCCGTAGACGTTCCAATATCTCGAGTATGCACGAGTACAGGGGGGACCTGACCCGCTACCATCTAATTTGTCGAATGGCGTGTACCTTGCTCGCGTGGCGTTGCCGACGTTGTGTAAAGCAGCGAGGTCTGCGATCGCCATATTTTCCACAGGGGTACGATTAGCGCAAGGCCGCATCGTTGAGGCTGAAGCCTGCAAACTGAAGTGCGAGTCGTCCGGATCGTCTACCCGTCGATTACAGCTCTACCGGCAAGTGCAGCCAGATTGACGTGTAATTGTCATAATCCTGCCGTGGTTTTGCGAAGATCTTGCCCACGGCTGGGGCTTGTTGAGATCTGCAGGATGGTATGGTCGGTCGCCGCGCAGATGGGACAGGACGAGGCTGCAGCCAGGACGAGGCTATGATCCGCCGATAAGGATGGAGAGCAAAAAGGATCTCTGAAGCCGACCGGCAGCGCAGCTTCCTGGGACTGCAATCTTTCTGCAGCCGCTTCGCGTGATAGCACCATGATGATTATCCCGGGTTGTGCAGATCTGACGTGCCGGTGGGTGATGTGTTGATGAACGCAGTGTGCAGGAGGGACTTTTCGGTGGTGTTTTAAGCACGAGCCGGCCGTGGCCTATGTCTGAGCACTACGAATCACTTTCACAATCACTTTGGCCAAGTAGAACATTGAGACACAATCGCATAGTATAATCATTACAAGTTCATGGTGGTATCGAAACTACTCTCAGAATGTCTAAATAGATGAGTGCGCCATGATCACCGCGGAACTATAACGCCAGGAACCCGGAGCCCAAACACCAGCACTTGCTTGCCACTACAAATATGGTACATTAGGCATTGCATCCGTTGTGTCCACTCTGTTGCCACATTTTAACGCTCTTGACCTGCATTTGTCCACCCTCCTGCCATGTGGGGAACCACTGGTCCTTTGCGGCATTGAAGTCCTTCTTCGCGCTGGTGCTGCCGTCCAACCAAGGCTTACCGCTGACACCATCTCGGAACCAGCCATTCCGAGAACCGACTGCCACATTGATAACAAGGTAGAAGTCCTGGTCGAATGGAGCCGTGTTGCTGTTGGCCTGTTCCCAAGGGTTCTGGAGACGGGTGCCATTGGAGTCGGCAAGAGGGAATTTGCCATAGCTCCAGAAGGGCTCGTCAAAATGCGTGTACATGACCTGCAACAGACGCGAGTTGATGTAGGTGAAGATATACTTCTCGCTCCACTACGGAAAATTAGTCTATAGAAGACAACAAGAAGAAGGGTGCTCACCTCAACACCGAACGTGTTGTAACCAGCGGCGTAAGTGGTATGTAGAGCCTTGCGCTTGACGTTGTTGCGCCACCAGCCGTCGTTTTCAGAATCGGGACCGAAGTGCAGGGTGCTGGAAGCGATGTTGTTGCCGCCGTTGGCGTATGAGTAGTTGTTACCACGCGACTCCATGATGTCAATTTCTCCAGAGCGAGGCCACGTTCCGTAGTGGTTATCCTTGGGCAGCATCCAAATTGCTGGCCAAAGCCAGTCCCCGTGAGGAAGCTTTGCGGTTACCTCGACGCGGCCGAACCTGATGGATGCACCGAGCTTTGTGTTGATGCGGCCTGACTTGACCGGGTTGATGATAGTGCCATTGGTTGTGTTCGTGACAGCCACGCAGTCGCTCCACTTCGAGCCTGTGCAGCCCTTATCGCGAATGTCGTAGACTTGGTCGGAGTCCAGTAGCTTGGGGTCTTGCAGAGTGGGCTTGATGGTAAGAATACCATCTTTGACGAATACGTTTTCATCGGTGTTGGTGGTCTCTTCGAACTGTCCGTTGCTATTTCATGTCAGAAGCATGCAACGGGCCAAGGGTGGGATGATCTTACCCGTAGCCGCCCAGCTCGACTTCCTTCGTCCAGACTTTGTCGTTGAATGACGAGAAGTCGTCTGAAAGGACCTCGCAGTACTTGTGGACCGCAACGCTGCGTACACCGTCCCAAACCAGAACGCCAGTGATGCAGAAACCGAGGAAGAGGCCAATGAGGGGAATGATAGTCACCCACTTCTCCCTTGGATCCTTCTTGCCGAGCCAGGGTCGCTCGACCTCGCCCTTCTTCACGCGACGGGATCGAAAGTATTCGCCGCGCGGGAAGTAGCTATAGCTGCTTGTAGAGCCGGTGCCCTCGGCGTCGCTTGGTGCTCGCGAAGTCGAGACAGAGTATCCAATTGCTTCATTGTTTGGCGTTTGTGAACCTGGGGTGCGCGCTGGAGTTGCGAATGGGTCCTGGGCAGCATTGATACCATCATCGTTGTTGTCAGTGCTTTTAGCACTTGATCTTGACGATCTTGCTTCATGAGAGCGCTTCTCAGGGTCGATGTGGCTCATGTTGGGCGAGATACGGACACGCCGTGTTGAAAGAAGGTGGAGTGGTAGAAAGTCGTGCGGGAAAAATGGACTTTTGTTCAGTTGAGAAATGTTGTTTGGTAGAGGATCGGGACACCCCTCGCTAAAGATAAAATGATGGAACGGAACCAAACGAAACGTTCGAATCCAGATGCCGACAACTTGCACTTGTGCAAATTCTGCTTTCCAGACCGTCGGTCGACTGACAAGTGTATCGGGAGCGCCAGGTATGCACTGTTTCCCGCGAGTTCTTGTGTAATCGCAGCTGCTACCATGGCGTAGGGACGCGCCCAAAGGAGCCAGTCGCCAGGGTCTACTTCAGCCACAAGCCTCGATCCTTGACTTGCCTCGCTGCTTTACTCGCTTCCCCACTTTGGTAACGTTCGAAACGGCGCCGCCCGTGTTACACAATATCGCCAGCGTGCTAAAATCCAGGAAGCCGACCAATTCGGGCCAGTTCCACGCTAAGAGGGCTTATCGCCAATATTGACAATCAGGCGGGAGTCTGTGCTTCACGGCGGCGCGGTTCCCTCACAGGATGCAGCGATCGGTGGACTCCACACGCCTCTCGAACATGTGGTCGTGCATATGCATATTAGTGTTGGGACTGTGAACAGCAAGCTCGTATTGTTATCGTTATGGTTTAGGGCAGCTGTATAGAAGCAGCCGCGTGGGGTGCAAGGCTTTTAGCACAGGTCATGGGCGGTCCATACGTGCCGTCCATGCATCTCCCGCCCCAAAATAGTTTGTGTGTTGCGTGAAGCTTAGCAAGATTCGGTGTCGCCGGCTTCTACGCATATTGGCGACTTGTTTCAGCTCCTGTGCCGATCGTGAGGGTAAGGCGAGACTACGGAGAGTTCCTTCGTCGCCTCCAGACCGGTGAGTCGTATCATGCTTTGAGTGTGAACTGGCCAAACATGCAGCTGCTTCAAGCATCCACGGCCAGGCTCAGATAGATGCCCCAGATCACACCCACCGAGCAGCCGAACACGACTCTCTTGTCGACCGGTACCCACACGAAGCTGATCAAGCTGATGAGCGGCCAGAACTTGTATCCATCTTTCATCATGGGCCACGTCTTGTCGCTACAATCCTTGGCCACTGCGCTCCATGGGTATTGCCTACCCTGTTGGGACGCATTGACATACGCCATGTAAGCTAAGAACATGAGCGTGTTGACCACGGCGCCGATCGTCTGGTCGAGCAGGAACTTGATGAGAATGTTGACCTTGCTTATCTGGGTCCTGTTGGGAGAAGCCGGTTTCTCATCGGCACCTTTTGCAGTCGTTGAGGGAACATTGGTTGGGAAGTGATGCTCAAGGAACGACTGCCATACAATGTTGGGCGGGCTGCTGATGATGCTGAATATGGCGAACTTGACGACTGGCGCAACGTGAAGAGAAAACGTGGTCTACATGCCCGTGAGGTAAGCGTTGGCCTATGTGCAGTGCTCACTACGACTTACACCATCTTGGTAGGCGGATATGGCTTGCGCAAGCACGTTGGAAGTCATGCTAAGCACGGCGCCTTGCAGCGTCTGCGATACCATTGCAGACGACATGATGTGGGATTAGAAAGCACGGCCGCTTCTTAGATTTGAATTGATCGAAGTAAGAGCGGTGGACTGGTCTGCACGAGTTTTATAGGGTCGTGGACAGCCTGCTCTTTGCGAAACGTGTCGAGTCGTGTTGTGACCTTTTGCGTGTTTGAAGTGTTTTCGCTAGCTGATGACGTAGGTACAAAGCGCCAAGGAATCCTTACAGTCTCTCACAGTCTTCCAACTTCAGAACCGTCAGCAAACATCGTCAGCATGCACCTTATTTCAACCTCGATGATATTCACCTGGCAGGGATACTGCAAATCATTCGGTGCGTTCTTATCATCTATTCACTATCATGTCATTTCGCGTCGCATAGCGTCTCAGTCTCGTCATTGTCAAACTTTGCTAACAATATAAAGTCTCTTTGGGCTGTTCGAGCTTTCAGATGCGAAGTTGAACTGATACACAATCACCAGATAGCTTTGCAATCGCTGTCAACAAAGGTGTTGCTGGCTCTTGTCTGCTCTTACCTGATCACTCCTGTCTGATGGTCACCGCCTTCTACATCCGAAAGGAGTTACCTTCTAACCACCCTCACCGAACGGATCTGGAGACTCTGAATCACGGTACACAAAGCATACATTTCCTTCCTGAGATTCTATATACGGGCACAACATACCTGCATTGAATTTGCTTCAGTGTCAAGGTCGATAGTGAAGAAAGCTCTCACCGCTAGCAGCCCCTTGCATACACGGATGTTCTGACATGGACCAAGAACCACCTTCGCTTATCTTCATAGAAGAGATCGTCCCCCGGTGCCTTTCGAAACTGTTGAACTATCAGACAGCGTGGCTCACCGGATCGTGGTTGAGCGATCCACCACAGCGATTGAGTCATCCAAGCGGGAGCGCTTCGGCCCTGTCTTCTTGAGGTTGTGATGACCACGACAACAAACATTCCGATTTGCATCCCACGCACGGGGAAAAGACCAACAGCTCAGCTCTTTGCAATGCACTCACTGCCGAGCAGGGCCACATGTCAAGACCTTGTCCATTCAAGATCGCCGATACCATCAGCACGTTCAGACCTGCCTGCACCGCGAAGAGATGTCTCGCCGAGACCGCCGTGCTCTCAGGTCCATGCCACGATAACGCAAGACTTACTTGGGCTCGCCTGTCTTCAAAGTCCCCAAACATTTTAGATCGCGCCTCGGTAAATGGCTCTAAAGAAAGGTAAGGCTGGACTGCCTTCACAGCCCTTCGTTCCTGCCGACTGCGATACCCAGAAAGGCAATTTTCGCTTGACAAGAGACTATGAGCGGCCTATTCTAGCTAGGCCAGCCTTCTTTTCAGCTCTCCTCCTAGCCCGTATTCGTTCTGTGCGCTAGTACGTGCAGTCCCAAGGAAAACTCGTCACAACCTAGCGTACCTGAATCAGCAAAGATCTAGAAGAATGAGTTCCCAATTCAGTCGCTGCAAGGCAAGGCGAAGGTACGGTGTAACTTCATTCTGGTAGCGAGCTGAAAGAGCTCGAGGCTGCGGCTGGCAGTGCAAGTGCTACGTAGCTGATGCCAAGCGCATTAGCGACACTGCCAAAGTTTCCGAGTGCGAGCGCCACCGAATAATACCTCATCTCCACTGCTCAACCTCAACATGGTCATGGTGTCGATGCCTCGCTTCATGCTACATACGCCCGACAATAGTCGAAAACAATTTGAAAGATAGCACCGCGCGCCACGTAAGCGCTGGTCGGTATGGGACCCGAGGATCAAGGCCAAAGTGCGCGCTGTTGGGGTCGCGCCCGCAAGGGAACGCCGCAAGGTGTGACCGCGGAGCGCTGACTGCAGATAACGCCAAAAAGAAAAACTTCACGTATATGCTCTGTACATTGTCGCATTAATCGCAGACTACTCATGGTAGCTTAGATGCTGATGCAGACGATCCCAATTATACTCTCGTAGACTATGCTGCGGGGACACCTAGCAGCAGCTATGAGCAAGGCGTCCGCCCCAATCATGACTGCACATGGATAGTGAAAATCATCTCAATTCTGCTAACAATTCGAGACAAGCTCGATGATCCATCAACAACCAACATGCTCAAGTATGCCCTGCCTTGCAGTTGACGTTCTGCATGCGCAGCATTTCAAATCATGACTGCATGATACCGAGGAGCCCATGTAGGAAGGAGACTTGCCAAAGTTACATTGTGTTGAGTCGAGGCTAAACAATGCTTTAGGGAAGAGGATCTTCACAGCGAAACCGAGGGTATTTTCTCTTTGCGACTTTTTTCCTGTGGTACACTTGCGGGTGTAATCGATCAACGGGTCTTCGATGATTCTGCCATTATTCTGGCCGACCACAGTCGCGGAAACCCTTACAGAACCTTCTCCAGAATTTTTCCAACTCTACGTAACGATCGTCAAGCAAGACAAATATTTTAGCCAACTTCGAGGGCACCGTTCGGATCGAGCTCCTGGACTGCCGTGGTCGTTCGTAGGCGAAGGCTAATGTGTGGTCCCCAACGGATCATCCTGGACAACGATGATCGTTCCCAACGAGCGACGATGCGTGCCTCTGCACGAACTTTGCTTGCCGTGTCTCTTGTTCATCTTTCCCGTCAAGCACACTTGGGTAGGTGTCCAGGCGGTAAATGCATACCTGCGGCGGTTCCACGAGGCAATCCATCCTCATGACGGACAGGGAAAAGTTGACAGCCTTTTCTTGTGCGAGCCCGAAGCAGACAATGCTGACGTAATATGCTCATCTCAGCGAATTCTCTCATGTTAGTTCGTACTGCAGTCGATAGTCTCCGAGTGGCCACTTTACGTTTGTGCGCTTTTGCTACAACGTGAAACTCTTGAATTATTATTCTAATCACACAGCGTACTTATGCTCTCTTAGACTATTCAATTGGATCATTACAGATACACCAATTTCTAAGCCTCCTGCCGAATGGCCACTCGCGGACTATTGGCTGCAGTAGAGGTGAGGGATGTCGTGAAAAGGACAAAGGCAACGTAACTCCAAAAGCACAAAGTCGCAGATATCCCTGAGAAGGAGTCCGTATCTTTACCTTGAAGCGTTCAGGTTGATGCAATTCTCATTCGGCTCTCTCTACTTCAAGCGCCCATTGTGGTCAACGGTTGGTCTAGCAATATCGTGACGAGAACAAAGGAGGAGACTCGTATCGTATCGAATGCAGCTGGGTAAGTACTGGTGACTAGATGTTTCGGAAGAAGACACCATATGGCAAAGTACAACGGAGAAGCCACAACAGCACAATACATCCATATCTCCAAAATCTGCCGCCTAAAATCTCCACAACCCACCTCCTTCCCACCCATCATCCCCCTCGCCTACTCTCCCCATCCTCCCCCACCCATACACCCCCATCACCTACATCCAACAACCCAGCCTCCCCCAGCATCTTCCGCAAATTCGCATCCCACCT
>Ga0265797_10001338_pt1 | contig 43387 bp, 35 predicted proteins | sample P2T30metagenome_FD_192433 | JGI IMG/M metagenome (GOLD analysis project Ga0265797, IMG submission 192433) | Plant litter microbial communities from East Loma Ridge, Irvine, California - P2 T30 | ecosystem: Environmental > Terrestrial > Plant litter > Unclassified | place: USA: California...
GAGATCTTACTGGACTGCGGGTATGTACGAGCGGCGCTGCTGGCAGCTGTGGGCGCTGTTTGTAGGGCGGGAGTTGGTTGGGTAAGCTACGATGTGATCGTCACGAGCGGGTACTGTTCACTAACATGCTTTGCAGTGCATTTTACGCGCAGTTGGTGTAGGAGGAGGGGTTGCTGCTGCGGGTGTTGTCGAGACTGGGGACGTGATAGAGCTATGGTGGCGATTTGCTGAGAGTGTGGGCCTGGCGTAGTTCTACAAGTAGGCATCGCCGCCCAAATGTACTGTAGCCTAGGCCGAAATCGCTATGAATCTGAGATATGAAGCCTTTCACATCGATGGGCAAGCCATTGCAGTATCCGGTGAAGCCAACAAACCCCATACGCGCAGGAGACTGCCAGACAAGCTCCAAATCCAACAAGGCATCCCAATCTACCAACGCTCTTCCTCCCTGTCACACCAAAGCATCACCATAATCTCTCGCAAAGGTACGCACATCGAGCAAATATCCACATCGCATATCTTGTATCTGCACAATGCTCTCTCCTAGGTATCTTGCCATCACCTGTCTCCCGCAAAACAGCCGTAGCTCAACCCCCAAAACAAGCTTATAACAACAAAAAGATATCCCCATCCCAACAAATCTCAGCCCATAACAAAAACGCCATAGTAACTCCAGTGTCTCAACTCGCTCTTATCACGCTCAGAACATTCCCTTCGACGCGGCGGGTCCTTGGTTGTACTCGGGTCGGAGGTCGGCGCGCTCGGGCGCTATGAGAGGGTGCCACTGGGCGAGGAAAGTGATAGCTGCAAGATCCAGCGTCGTCAGCAAACTGCACCTTCCATATCCAATGTAGATGGGTGGTGTTGACGGGGTAGTACGTACCCCACATAAGCCAGCAGCTCCAGGCAGAGAGGATGAGCGTCGAGCGCCAGACACTGCCGATCGCGAAGGTGTTAGTAGCTTGTCTAGTCTTGAAAGCAAGCGCGGACGCAGGCGAAGTCGCAGATGGTGTATTGTGGCTGCGCGCGATCAAGAGAGAGGACAGGGACGTACGTCTGGTTCTCGCCCTTGGGGCTAGCGAACCATGCCACGGCGCTGAAGACGACGATGAAGATGATGCTGATGAGGAGACTCCAGCTGTGTTTGGCGCAAACGTCAGTGATGCTCTAATTCTGGGTATGCGCAGAAGGTCTGATGTACCCGTTTGCCATCTTGAAGAGTTGTGAAGTGGTTCGTTGTTTGTAGGAGTGTGTGTAAGGCGGATCTTTCGTGATGGTGACTTCACATGTGCTTGCTTGCTTGCTTGAGAGGCGTTGATGTTGCCCCAGGTTGGTCGGTCGGTCCGGGGAAACGTCGGCGTTTTTGGGACGAGAGAGCTTGAGCAATGAACATGAATATGCACTATTGCTTGTAGCGTAGAGATGAGACACATCTAGGTGGCTACATGAGATCAATGTATGAAGTAGTGAGATCTGATTCATTTGAATTCTCATGCTTATCGATCTTGAAACAAAGCACGTTTGGTTCTGACAATCTTCCACGGTCATCTGGTGATTCGAAACATCAATCTGGCAGGTCAAGTAGATCGATCAAGTGGGTAAAATGCTGATATTCCTGTATTGAAGAAACATATGCACCGGCCAAGCCATCCAAAACAGACTCCATCTAATAGTACATGTAATCAAGCAGACACCCTTTGCGCAATCAGGCGTTTCGCCCTACACACCATGCCATGAATCGAATGTCCTCCCTCAATCTGTTATTGTTGCTGCTCTTGTCCCTGTTGTCCCACACTACCCTCGACCAGCAAAACCCATTCAAAACGCCAGTACCATGCAAAAGACCCCGATCCCGAATCATCAGTTTTCTCATTCTTTATTTCTCATCACCGCTTCGTCGTCAACAGCTCACTGGAAGCCTCTGTCCCGGTGACTTCTCACACCCTGCCATCCACTGCCGCTTCCACTGGAGACCGTCGGCATTCTTCTCGTGCTTCCGGTGTGAGCGCCCAGATCAATGCCCGCAATCTCTCTGCTCAAGTCGTCACCGTAATAGTTATTGGGAGCTGGCTTCTGGTTGTAGTGACCCATCTCGCCATGAGACATGCCAGTCGAGCTCTCATAGAATCCGCGTGAGTATTCTTGGGCGTAAGGGTCTGGGACAGGGGCCATCGAGCTAGGCGGCGTAGAGTTGAAGTTCGGGCGTTCGCGTAGAGGCTCAGCCGAACGGCGGGGAGATGCAACAGGAGACGGTTTGTAAAGGTGGTTGCGTGCCGGAGATGCGGGCTGCTCTGGTGGTACTTGAGGAGAGGCAACAGCAGTAGAGCGACGTCGGAAGTTGATGACAGTATCATTGGAAAGACGAGTACCTGGACTGGAGCCACCATTCTGGTTGCGAGGGCCGAAATCCCTGTTGCGACCGAGACCGTAAGTCTTAGTCGGAGCCTTCTTCTCAGGCTCTGGTGCCCATGAGTCGACCGGGAGGTGGTCAGAAGGATCTATCTCCCGGCCGTCCCAGCCGACGATAGATCCATTGGCCGAGCGGTTAGGGGCGTTAGGTGAATCTGTGCTTGGGTTGTGAACGTCGTAGCTGTCGGGACTGAAAGGTGCGCCGCCGCCTGGGGTTATGACCGTCTCAGGAGAGGACGGCATCGGCGACACGGACCTGCGACCCGGCAATGGCCTCTGCGGTGTTGATCCGGAACTAGTGTATGGACGCGTCGTGGCGAGTGGGCTTCCATCGGAGGACTCAAACGCACGCACAGGGAATTGCAGACTGTATGTACTCTTTGCCTGGCGCTCGGAATAAGACCCTGGTGGTGGTGCAGGCGAAAGTGCGCGAGGCTTCATCATTGGCGCGTCTTCACGACCACGGTACTGCTGGTCGAATTGCCCTTGGCCGCCGTGGTCCGAGAACGGTGGCATTGGGCTTCTGGCTCGTGGTACCTCCTTAGACAGCGGGTGAGGGCGTGATGGAGGAGTGTGGTAAATGTCGGCCATACTGTGTCGGTTCGGCATTGCTCTGGAAGCAGGTGATCGCATACCCGGCGAGGACATGTTGCTGTGCGTCATGCCGGAGGGAGTCGTCTCGTAGCTTCTCGGGTGTGGCGGCGAAGACGTGTACTCTTCGTTCGAACGTCCCCGACCTCCCAAGCTTGGTGGCGGTGTGTGTTGAGGTGAAGAATATCCGCGTTCAATGCTTTGCAAAGGAGAGGCATTCGGGATGTACTGTTGTCGGTTGGAAGGTGGGGTTGACACGCCGTTGTATCTCGATGCGACGGGCGATTGGACTGGTGTACGTTGTTGGATAACCGGAGCACTGTGACTATGCATTGGAGGTGGCGGCGGTCCTTGGTCTTCTTCATCTTGATCCGGGAACTGCTGGCCATTGTACGGATCGTTCTGGAAGTCATCGTATGGGTTCTCCCAACCAGGCGGTACGTCGTTCCTTCGTTGTCTTAGGTGCTGATGCTGGTAGTTGAGATCTGGCAGAGGCTCCGGCGCATCTGTGTTGAGTCCGTAATTCGGGTCATACCCATGATCGAGAGTTGGTAGAATCGGTGCCGAGTTTGCGTGTGGCATCATGCCGTGGCTTTGTCCTCTCTGATGACCGTGGGCCTGAGCCATCATTGGTGAAGGGCCTTGAGGCACAACTTGTCTTCGAGGTGCTGGCGGCAGTTGCGGGAGGAATTCAGGCTGTGCGTATTGCATCTCGTCGTGGGGATCTTCAAGTTGCTCATAATGCTCCTGCGCGTAGTTGTTGGGTGGAGGCGTGTTGAATTGTCCGGACGATCCATTGAAACCAGGTTGCTGCGGCAGAGCATCTGGTGGTAACGAAGTGGCTCGTGATGGAGCCGACAGCTCTCTTGGTCCATTGCGCACTCTTGAAGTCGGGGTAGGGAAAGACTCGATTGAGTCTGCGGTCGGACCCAACGGAGCTGCACCGGGTAATGGCCTTCTCTTGACTTTTTGCTTCTGTACCACCGTGCCGTCCTCTGCTACGGCAGCAGGATTGCTTGCCCGACTAGCCCGCTCCGGTTTGGGTCTCGCGTCGTAGTATGTGAGCTCCAGCCTGACCTCTCCCGCGTACTTGCCCTTGCATGTCAACCCTTGCCATACATCGTTGGTGCCTCCGCCAGGGACGATGACCGAGCTCAGGTCGACATGCGCCTCGCCGATCAGGTCGGTCTTCTTGTCCTCGCTGAACACGGAGAGTTTGAGGTTGTAGTAATCGGCCGAGTCGTGTACTACGAATCGTAGTTCGGTGTCCCTGGAGAAGAAGCGGGTTAGTTAAAAGCTCTACAGCCAATGGCTTGTCAAAGCCGGCGCTTCGCAATTCCGGACATACCATCTTGGTGTTTGCCCACCCCTCTTGTCAACATGGGTCTTCTTGGCTTCCTTGCCCAGACGTGCGGCGCAGTATGGGTTCTGCTTGCCCATAGTCTTCCTGTTGGGTAGATTCTTTGCGCGGTCGCACACCATAACCAGGGTGCCAATCTCAGGCCCGTCGACAGTCATATCGGCGTATATTCCTGCAGCGTAAGGGACCTGCTGCTGCTGTCTGGAGGCCATCTTGAATAGCAGCAGGCGATTGCCTAGTGTATACCCCGGAGCGGGAGTGAGTTCAAGACAGAGGACCGTTTAGTACCGTCACGAATGTCTTGCGTGGGAGGATGGGGGGTGGTAAGGGTGGTTTCAGGCAGCAGGTTAGAACCGAAGATTGAGCTATAGGCAGGCCAAGGGACGGATAGTGTTGTTTTGATGGCAGTAGTATTGCGTAGCTAGCCCAGCAGTAGCGCGCCTTGACACCCGAGAAAGCTAAAACGCGTCGTGGAGGATTGGCGGATACGACGGACGATCGATTAGTCGATGCTCGCAGCGCACTCCCTGCCAATGGATGTCAGTATTGGCCGGCTGTCAGTACAAGCGCGCGCAGTCAAATGGCAGGGTTGGCAGTGAGTGAATCGGCAGTGATGCATGTAATCTGGATCAAGCGTGGCGGCTTTTGTCTCGCGTTTGTGTTGTGAGAGCGCAGGTGGTGGCTGGGTGGGTGGGTCAAGGCGCGTTCAGCCCGAAGCCGTCCCCGCCTCCTCCATCTCGCATCGTTGCATCGTCTCAACTGCCCGTCCATTGGCAAGCAACAACACCGCCCGACGAGCCAAGCACCCGTGAAGATAGGGCGAATTGACGATGAAGACTAGAATGTCCCTTCATCAACACAGGCTACTGTACACTGGCAATGCTGAGATTAGAGGCATCATTCATTGCTCTTTGACGTCATATCAAAACAAACAGTGCACTCAATGTCAACATGGCCAAAGTGCCATGCGATCACAAGTTCTCCTAATGCAAGGATGGCCCGGCTGACAGCAACGAGTTTGCGCTCAGCAATTACCACCAGACTCGCCGTGTACAGCGCTTCAGCCACCCGTGATATCATGTTATCATGTCCCAAGGCGGTAATACGGTAATCTGCATATTGGGCGCATGTCACTGCTTTTGAGCCGCTGTCTCCCAGCGTTGTACAGCCGCACCTCGGCACCTAAGCAAACACGTACTATCAATGATACCGTCGAGGGAGTGCGCACCTGCATAATTATACCCGCCAGCTCTATACTCGCAATAACTGTTTCCAGCGTAACAACAATCCCTTGCCAGTACGATACAAGATCCACACTCCCCATACTCTTTAAAGTGAGACCTGTTCATCAACCCAGCATGTGAGAACCAACTTTCAAGACACATGGCATACCGCTTGTGAGACACTGCCGATAATCACCCATTTTTCATCGCCATCTTTCGCCCATGCTTATCGACGAATTCCCGATGTTTCCCAGCGCGGCGAAACACCGACCAGCACGACGTCAACAGCATGGAAGAATGCATGAGCACAACAGTACATATGCGCGTCGACCTCTCACACTTCAATGCTCTAGCCGTCCCTCATAGCGCCACTTACGCATTCAGATTCAGTAGATCGAGCAAAACTATTTCTATGGCTGAGACCTCCCTTAGAACGATCGTCTAAGATTCATAATTCGCATCCCACCCCGCGCAACTTCAGCATGGGCGATGTATGGTCGCTATTGATACTGCTACCGTTTTTTCGCATCAGCTTTATGTATATCAAACCCTCGAAATCTCGAGTTTATGTGATGCAATCCTGTAAACATGGACGATGCTAAAATGCGAGCCTGCTCCCTTATTCGCACATTATTACATAGCAGAGGGATTCCGAATATCCTTTGTATTGAGCTCTCACGGAATCTTTCGCCGCTTCGCCGTCCAGCGATACCATGACTACGTGCCAGAAAGGATGACAATACCGCTCTGGTCATTCTCATGTTGTATACTCATGGCTTAAGTTTTTCTACCCAGTTGACAATAGCCGTAGAGAAATGCTCCATCCAGTCAACCTCAGATACATACATGTAGCCAGACGTGCACGCAAATCAGCAACGAGGGAGTCGAATCTCACTCCTCGGCGAATACAGTTCTATCCAACGTAGGATCACTGCCACTAACGAAGTCAACAATGCTCACTCCATCTTGACTAATTATTATAATACAATCAATCTATACTTCTATACATCGGAGATCCCATCTCGAACAACCGCGACACAGCGCGCCCAACAGCAAATCTAACGTCAGTCTCTCCAGCGCCTCCTGTCGCCAAAGAGGCTTCTCGTAGTCCTGTCGCCGACCACTCCATATCCCCAAAGAAAGTGCTAGACATGCTCGAGCTAGAACCTCCTTCTCCACGCACAGTCATATTACTGCCCATCTGGCGCTTCACATTCGCCTCCACCGGAATCGTCTGAGGTGGAACGATATTCGCAAACACTTCCATCAGCGGCACTTCAGACAGGCAAAAGATTCGCACGCCAGCCTCGTATGCCAAATCCACCAGCGTGATGAACCGCCTCACAACATCCAACTCATCTCGTTCAAACTTCCTTAACCCACTCACGTAAATCACTTTCGCACCGCGACAAAGCGAAATATAATCCGCCGACCCTCGATTCGCACGACACAGCTCATCAAACGTCGCCCTCACAATCAACCCACCAGCCTCTTCATCCCTCACAGCCAAAACCTCCATCGACCGCCCACCCGCCACAGCAATCTCACACCTCTCTAAACCCCCCGTCCCATCAAGCCTCGCCCTCAAACTCCCCTCAAACCCCTCCTCCTCCAAAAACACCGTCTCAACCCTCTCCCTACCACCCCCCTTCAACCGATAATCCTCCCTCCCCTTAACCTCCCAAACCTCACACGCCCTCTCCAAATCCCCAATAAACGGCACAAACAACTCCCGATTCAACCCATTCTCATACAACCTCCTCGGAGTCCGATTACTCGTACTCACCAGCACGCCCCCACTAGCCCACACCGCGCCAAACAACCTCCGCAAAATCATCGCGTCCGCGATGTCCGTGACTTGGAATTCGTCGAAGCACAGCACGCGGCTTTCGGCATAGACGTCCCGCCCGATTTGCACGAGCGGGTCGCCGGCGTAGTGCGACTGCGAGCGCGCGATGTGCAAGCGATGGTGCACGTCGAGCATGAATTCGTGGAAGTGGATTCTGCGGCGCGAGATTGAGGAGGGGAGGGTGGCGGCGAAGAGGTCTGCGATGCGGGATTTGCCGGTGCCGACGCCGCCGTGGATGTAGAGGCCGCGAGGGGGCGGTGGTGGGTGGGGAGTCCGTTTTGGTAGGAGGGTTTGGGGAGTTTTCGTTGTGGTTGTTGATGGTGATGGTGGTGGTGAGGATGTTGAGAGGTGTTCGGTTTGGAGGAGGGAGAGGCGGTCTACGAGGGCTGATTGGATTGGGTCGGGGGTGAGGCGGCCGCGTTGGAGGAGGGAGCGGTAGGCTGTTGTTAAGGCTGGGGTGGACATTTTTGGGGGAATAGGCCTTCCTTTGGTTGTCTAATTATATTGTAGGGCCAGTAGTCGTAGTTTGGTCGCGCGTGTTTGTATTTTGTGTCGGGTATTCCCCCCTAATGGTGTAGTTCAATTATCGGGCCAGTGATTGTGAATTGGTCACATAGACATTAGGTAACTTATTGGGAAAAAAAAATGAGATTCGTGAATTGGTAAAAGCTAATAACATGGTCGTACAAAGAGACAAGGAAGACGCGCGAGGATCGGAGTTCATGTTTCGAAAATCCGAAGACCGAAACATGAAGTCCAGTCCATCGATGACATCATCATCATCATCATCAACAATCAAATCAAATCGCCTCGCAACATGAATTCATGTTTCATCTAACCTTCATCAGCTGAAGCACCACCGCAGCAAAAGCCGCAACGACAGCCCACCTTACTCCCGCACCAGTCGTGCCTTTCGCTCCGAGGCCTACAAACCACCAGATCCTGCCACCTCTGCTGCGACCCTCGCGATCGAAGCCTGGCTTCTTCTCGCTCATGCCTCTGAATTTCTTCAGCTTCTCGTCGGTGTAAGGTGGGTATCTGACGCTGAGCAAGCCCTCCACCCAGCTTGGGGTGGTGGTGATGCTGCGTCTGTGGCTGAAGCATTCGAAGCTTGCGCGACCGCGGTAAGCGCCCTGGCCACTGTCTCCAACGCCGCCGAAGGCAAGGGTTGGGATCGACGCATGGAAGAAACCATCGTTCACACTGGCGCCACCGGAACGCGTTTGTGACAGGATGAGGTCGGTCTCTGCGCGAGTGCCGAAGGGGTAGATTCCCAAAGGTGTTGGGTGGATCTTGTTCGCAGTGGCGATGGCTGTTGGGAGGTCGTCAAAGGGAAGGATGGGAATCAGAGGGCCGAATGACTCTTCTGCGAGGAGGGGATCGGACGCGGATGAGACTTGGATGACCGTCGGCTCGATGTAAAGGGTTGAAGCATCAGACGCCCCGCCAGAGAGGATGCGGCCTTCGGTGCTGGCGAGCATTGCAGTGAGACGCTCGAACTGTCTGGTGTTGACGATACGGCCGTAGTCAGGCGTGTCGGCAGATCCAGAAGGATGGAACTCCTGCATGGCGAGCTTGAGGTGATGTAAGAAAGCGGGAAGGATTTCATTGTCGACGAGGATGTAGTTCTGGCCAACGCAAACTTGACCGGCGTTCATAAGTTTGGCCCAGAGAAGTCTACGTGCTGCGAGACGTGCATCGGCATTCTTGGTAATGATGGCTGGGTTGCGACCACCAAGCTCAAGAGTGACAGGCGTGAGTGTTTCGGCGGCTTTCTTTGCAATGATTGTGCCCACATTTGCAGAACCAGTGTAGAAGATCTTGTCCCACTTCTGGTTCATCAAGGCAGTCGTCTCTGGAATGCCTCCCTGTACGACCTGGTATGCCTCAGGATCCAACGAATTCTGAATGATGTGCTGCATGATCCTCGCTGCGTTGGGCGCATTCTCACTCGGCTTCAGCACAGCCGTGCATCCGGCAGAGATGGCACCGATGAGCGGTCCTAGAGACAACTGCAGAGGGAAGTTGAATGCGCCAATGATGAGAACAGCGCCGAGAGGATCCTTCCTGATTCTCGGCCTGAGAGCCATGTTCTGCAAATCGATATCCTCGGGCTTTTCATCGCGCATAAAACGCTCCAGGTTCTTCTCCATGAACAAGACATCGTTCAACAGCCATCCGACCTCTGCGAGATATGCTTCGTATGCGCCTTTGCCCAAGTCAAGCTTGAGGGCTTCCAGGAGTGCGGGCTCCTCATCTTTCAAGCCCCAGTAGAGTGCGCGCAATTGTTTCTGGCGGTATTCGAGGGGTCGCGTGGTGTGAGTGTGGAATTTGTTGGTGATGCGGGTGTGGATGGCGGGGATGGAGTCGACCGGGGTGTTGGTGAAGGGAGGGAGGTCGTCCATTTTGAGATAGATCATTGTTGTGGAATCGCTTTTTCCAGCGTGATTGTGAGGATTATGCGATTCTTATGGAGTGTTGATGGTGGCAGCGTGCGGGTGCTCGTAAGCGCTGCTACGAGCTAAGCTAAACGACGACCCTGAGAGTTGAGCTCGCGGTCGCGACACCACCAATAGCGCACCACGATGCGCACAGGATGCCTCGGCAGATTCCAAGTGCAAGCGAGCATGTGCACAGAGAATGGCTGGCATCTTCTTACCTCTCTCGGATATACTGGCATCGCTAGCTGCGGACATAACTCAGCAATCTATCTGTCGACCATCTTGCTCCGGAGGCTTGCTCGATGGGGACGCATTTCATAAGGAGGGGCCCATCCCAATCAAGATCGCGGTCGTGTGGATATATATGCCTGGCAGCCGAGATGAACTCAGCCTCTGCTAGTCTTGTCTGCTTGCTTGACCGACTCTCCTGGATCATGGGCTGCTCTAGACGGAGAGAAGGTGCTCCGACCAGAACCATTGTCAGCGCAAGATGAATCAAGCATGCTGACGCAACACGGCAGAAGGAAGGAGACTGGTATGCTAACGACAGGTCAATCTAAGGTGCGGCGTGGCCAGAAAGGCTGATGCTCCTCCACGGTCAAGTCCGTGGCTTGGGTTGCTAAAAACAAAGCAGTGTATCCACTTTCCAGCCGCACGCTGGCCTATCAAACGCGCGACACTGCCACAGACCACAGACCACAGACCACAGACCCCTCCTGGCGATGTTGGCGATGCTGGCCTCTTCAGGATAGCGAGGGGTGCTCTGCACTTGTGCAAGGGTGTGGTGTTTTTGTGCTGAGGAATTGCCTTTCCATCACCTCGTGCAGCCCGAGCCGGCTGACTGTCAGACGTCAGCCTCATCATTGCACATCTCACTACCTGTCCTATAAGTCTTTCACTTTAAAAGTGTTTCGTCTCACCTAGTCACATCCATCATCGACATTCCTCCTCGCCGCCCGCTCATCACCATCTGTCAGGGACTCATCATTCCTCTAACCGCCAGCCTTACACAAAGCGGGGCAACAGCAGAGCTCACGCCAGAAAGTGGGACTCGGCTCTTCCACACTTCACCCACCACCAAACGCTTCACCGGTTTCGCTGTCTGCATATTCACCTGCTAGCCGACTAGCTCCCCTCCTAGCTTGCGAATACTACAAGTGTCAAGCATTGGATATTATTTATCCATCTTATCGCTCAATACTTCAATTCTACCCTCGAATCCTGCCGCGCAGCTCGCAAATCCTCCCTCCCAATCCTACGACGTAACCCCACGAAACACCTACCTCCACCATGGGAGACCCTTCGCTCGCCGGCCGCAAGGTCTTCAAGGTCTTCAACCAGGACTTCATCGTCGATGAGCGCTACACCGTCACAAAAGAGCTAGGCCAGGGTGCTTACGGTATCGTGTGCGCCGCAAGCAACAACCAGACCGGAGAGGGCGTCGCGATCAAGAAAGTCACCAATGTCTTCTCCAAGAAGATCCTGGCCAAGCGCGCCTTGCGCGAGATTAAGCTGCTGCAGCACTTCCGTGGCCACAGGAACATCACATGCTTGTATGATATGGACATTCCTCGACCGGACAACTTCAACGAGACCTACTTGTACGAGGGTGAGTAAAGTCGCTGGGAATTTGGAATGTCAATTCAAGGCGGACTTCTGACAATTTTTTCCAGAGCTCATGGAGTGCGATCTTGCTGCCATCATCCGTTCTGGTCAGCCTTTGACCGACGCCCACTTCCAGTCCTTTATCTACCAGATTCTCTGTGGCCTTAAGTACATCCACAGCGCCAACGTCCTGCATCGTGATCTTAAGCCTGGTAACTTGCTCGTTAACGCCGACTGCGAGCTTAAGATTTGCGATTTCGGTTTGGCCAGAGGTTTCAGTGTCGACCCTGAAGAAAATGCAGGCTACATGACTGAATATGTTGCAACAAGATGGTACAGAGCTCCTGAGATTATGCTTTCGTTCCAGAGTTACACCAAAGCCAGTATGTGCACAATTACTGTATATCATAAAAGAGACATCTCTAACACAGCTCCCAGTCGACGTTTGGTCCGTAGGCTGCATTCTAGCCGAACTTCTCGGCAGCAAGCCCTTCTTCAAGGGCCGTGACTACGTCGACCAGCTTAACCAGATCCTGCACTACCTTGGCACACCCTCCGAGTCAACACTTGCGCGCATCGGCTCCCCAAGAGCCCAAGAATACGTCCGCAACCTGCCTTACATGTCGAAGATCCCCTTCGCCCAGCTCTTCCCCCGCGCCAACCCCGACGCCCTGGACCTGCTAGACCGCATGCTCGCCTTCGACCCCAGCCAGCGTATCACAGTCGAGCAAGCGCTCGAGCACCGCTACCTCGCCATCTGGCACGACGCCTCCGACGAGCCACAGTGCCCGACCACCTTCGACTTCGCTTTCGAGTCCGTCGACGAAGTCCCCGACATGCGCGCAATGATTCTCGACGAAGTCCGCAGGTTCCGCCACCAAGTGCGGGCTCCTCAATACTCACAGCACGCGCAGCACGGCCAGCAACCCCAGCAAGTGCCGATTCCCGATGGCGGCTACGAGACTCGCAACTACGAGGACCCCAGACCTCAGGAGATGCAGAGCAGCATGATGTCCAACAACTTGGAGGACGAGCTGCGCAGAGGTTAGAATTGTCTGAGTGAGCAGGAGAGCGAGAGCAGCGGGACTGCATTTCCTTTTCTTTTCGAGCGGAGCATTTCTTGGATAATTGTGAAGGAGAGTGAGAAGAGGAAAAGAAGAAGACGACGACGATTGGAAAAGCTAGGCTTGGGCTGGATCTTTGCGAGCGGATTTTGTTGTTGTTGTTTGTCTTCAGATACTTAGCATTGGACTACTACTGCTCTTTTGCGAAGAAAAATCAAATGAATTTACGGCTGATTTTAAGAGAAACAAATGAGCACATGTGGCGCCACGTTCTAGGTCGCTCGTCAGTAAGCTGTCGCTGGGACTCTTACGCATGCAATAAATGTCTCGATGTAATACTCGAAGAGTAGAAACACTTGCTGTGGATCGATCATTGATGGTCGAGAGAACAAAAAGGGCAAAAGGAGTGGTCCCACCGTGAATCGAACACGGGTTAAGCGCGCCACAAGCGCTTGTGATACCTCTACACTATAGAACCGATTTCAAAGCTGATTACTGCTTGATTTGTGAGCATTCAATGTTTCAAATTGTTTATGTACGTTTGACGCTGAAGCCTCAACAGACCTGGAATTCGCCAAAACGTCGCCAGTCCTACATTCAGACTCCTAAGTCGTATAGCCGGCCGTTCATTATAGAGTCCAGAGAACGCTGCAAGTCAGACGAACGAGTCAAATTTGCAGGACAAATCTATCGTGTTCCGAATGCTAGACAGCGTTCGGACGTCCTGAAAGTGACAAGAGATCATGGTGGATGCGTTTGGTCGAAGCTCTGGAAACTCCAGAAGTGAGCGTACGATTTACGATGAAGATGATTTTCTCGCTCCACTCCTTCCCTTTTTCGTGGTTCACACGCAATAAGGTCGTTCAGGTGTTATTGATATGCTGGAATCGGATATCTGAAGGAACAGCGGATATCTACTGAGAGAAGCGTCACGCTCCAATATGTTGGTTGCGAAGCACACTGGAGCCCGACGTACAGGTTCTATGACCATTCAATAGATAATTTGTGCTCATTCGGCGTCAAATAGCTATTTGCATCTTGTCGTGATCCTGTTTCTAGGCACAATTCTGCGTACAGCCTGTGCACACCTTTGCTACAATTCCATACAGCCCTATGTATGCATGAATGACTATTAATACTAGATAGAGCATGATGATAACCGAGATAGAACCAATATATCTAGCCACATATGATATATGACCGATACTATCTAGAGGATGTTGTATTTGAACCCCTAACGATCTAAGGTATCTCTCGATAGCACTATCGATCTGAGGAAGCTGGGAAAGCCTGATCTAGTGGGGCTGCGAATTGGGGACGGATTTTGCCTTCTTTCAAGAACATTCAACTGGTTATATTGCTACCATCTTGTCAAAAACACATCACAGCAAGCCTGGTCTAGCGGTTATGATTTCTGTCTAACATTACGTTGCAACAAGAGCTCGATTGGCAGCACAGAAGGTTCCCGGTTCGATTCCGGGGGTTTGTAACAGATGTTCAAAAAATTTCTTTTTGCCTGTTTCTGATTGATCTAGGCAACTCTTTGGACGCGGGGGATCGATTGAACGATCTCAATGCCTTTTGCAGTCGTAGACGCGATCTCTAGGACAATTGATGTCGTTATAGCATTGATTGCTCGTTGGTAGAACGTTGAAACAGATAGTAAGTTGTTCAAGCTTCCTGCTTAGATTGAAGGATCTTATTGAAGGAATGTACGTCTTAGAGTATTCAAATGATGCTATCGGTCTCTGTATCACCTTGCTATATGATGATATTTTAACCAAATGGATGGGCAAGCACTCATAACGCCACATTCGATCGCTCGTACCGACTTGACAAGATATGCAGCCTGGGTATTATCGCCTATCACATTCCATCTACCCGCTATCGATATTGTTGCGATAACTTACGATACAGATACCATGCTGTGGTGATCTGACTCGTTTGTAACAGGGTAGACGCAACTGATGACACAGGAACAAGTCCGGTCAATCTGTGCGGCTGACCTAATAGCCTGGCGATTTGATTGATCCATCAGAAAACAGCTAGGTAACATTCGTTTACGGTTCCACCAAATCGCGGTGACATCCTAAAAACACTGCTTAGGTCTTGGTGGTGACAATCACGCATTCTTCGTGTTGCGGTCATGATTCTGCAGCAGAACCTGTACATGTGAGAGCAAACATTGGATCAAATTCCGGAAAAGACATGAACCCCATTTTTAGAGCCTCTAATGCCTCCAATAATTTCGAAACTGGTTGTATCCAAATCATGCTGTTTAGATGCAACTGATTCCAGCCAACAAATGCAAGAAAAGACACGATTAATTGTCGGATTAGGAATCATGAGGTCGAGGAGTCGCCCTAACACTAACCCTACGCAATAGCACTCAGTGCACTCGCTACATGCATGTGCATACATGTATGTACATGTACATGTACACGTCTTATTTCACGACGAGGCACCGCACTATGCTTATTTGCTAAATTGGTTTGATTGTTGAGCTACGTGTTTTATAGATGAAATCGCCGAATTTGTCTATACCACATGATCACGACGTACGCCCAAGTGCAACCTTAGATGCAGCAGGAAAAGCTCGCCCGGTCACAACAGTTGGCAATTCTGAGCTACTGATCGAGGACATGTGACACTGTCGTGTCAGACAGAAACAGTAAAAGATAGCCACTCGTCAAGTGTAAGTCTTCGCTACATGTTGCGTCAGTTTAAAAGCACAGATGTAGTCAGCAGCTACATATTTCGACCAGTATAACCATACACCAAGTTAGCACATACATGAGAAGAGTTTCTCGAGTCTTGATTGATTTCGGCGTCTCAGGTCAACCGATAGCTCTTATTGCTTTGCATGTCACTGCGGGTCTCCTACTCACCAAACTTCGAGCTCCGCATGATATTCTCCCATTTCCCAGTCCATCCACATCACTCTTGGCATCTTCATCATTCCGCTGTCTTCTCCCTGGCAACTAATCACCCACAACGGTACATCCACCACGCTAGAAGGTTCCCGATCGGAAGGAAGATGAAGAGAACGAGCATCACGCACGCAACGTTCGTGTCGGACATGTTTGTGTGGAACGAGGAGGGCTGTACGATAAACGCGGTATTCCGATGAAGTAGTGTTGATGTCTTGTTGTCGATGGAAGATGTTGAGTTGCGCAGAGTTGTGAGTCTGAGTGGTGTTGAGGCGTGCATGAAGAGTGGTTCGCATCTTGATAGTGCAACGCCACACAGCTAGAGGGCAATCAAGGAAGAGACGATACCTGGCAGAGAAAAACTCCCATTGATTAAAATAAGTGCATCCTGTTCGGTGGTATCAAAAGACCTGGTATCATATCGCCGTTCCCCGCTCGAAGCTCTCCCGAATATCCGCAGTGTACTTGTTGTAGAAGCGTGCCAGCTTCTGGTTAAACTGCTTGTTCTTCTCGTTGATGTACGAGACATCCTCGCCATTGTCGTCCTGCTTGCCACGCTCCCTGCGCTTCTTAAGTCTGTTCTCCTCAGCTTTCTTGATGTCATCAACCAAGCGATCCACAGCCGCGCGATCAGGTTTGCTATCAGCAAATTGTGTCGAGTCGGCTGTAGAGTAGAAGGCACCATCCTTGTCCACAGCAATCAGTTCGCCATTTTCTGTCTCCACGATCTCCAATCCACCACTCTGCACTGCGCGGTCGATCGCTTCATTCTTCTGCTTCTCGTACTGGGCTTTCCGCTCCTCCAAGCCGGCCTTCTCCATGTGTCCGATCTGACGCTTGTAGATTTTGCCCGCCTCTTGGCTGTAATCCTGGAAGGCAACGTTCTCCCTCGCGCGCTCCTTCTTCGCCATGCGCTTGTCCCATCGCTCGCTCTCATCGATCGTCCAATCCCAGGCGCGTTTGCGCTCAAAGTCCTCACCGGCAGCCTCAGTATCTGCTTTCAGCAGTTTGTGCTGTGCGATGTCCTTTTTGCGGCTGAGAGCCGTTAATTGTGAAGGGTCGGTGGAAAGGCGCTTGGCTTCTGATTTGGTGTCCTTGAGGTTCTCTTTGCGCGAGGCTTGGTTGCGAGCTCGTAGGGCAGCGAATCGAGCCGCTCGATCCGTGGGTAGTGGTGCTTCCGTCGCAGTCTCTGTTGCGGGCTCTGAAGCTTCTGCTGGTGATTCTGATACGGGTTCTGCTGTTGGTGGTACGGCTGTCGCATCGGTCTGAGGCGCGACTTCGACTTCGGCAAATCTGCGCTTGGAGGCATCGGCGTCTTCCTCGAGGCTTGGTGAGCCTTTACGTTTCAGTGCGACGGGCATTTTCGTGGTGATGGCGTAGTGATATGGTGTTGTTTCGAAGTGAGGTTATGTTTGAATGCCTAAGGCGAAAAGAGAAAGCGACTGGCTGGACAACTCAAAAGTGGAATGACGCTTGATCGGCTGGCCACAGGGCCGAAGTTCCACGTGATCGCGGGGAAAGAGCGAACGACGCGTGCTCTCAACGCGGACGCGACAAACGCCTGATGGAATTGAAGATCAATCCACTTGACCACCACACAACTCGCACATCTACTGTCTCAACGTTCATTACCTCACTTACTCACTTACGCAAGGGAGCCGACTCTAGCTACGGACTGGCCGACATAACTATTTGAAAGGGCGTCTTCGCTCTCCTCCTCACAATGCATATCAAACAGATCATCATCCAAGGCTTCAAAAGGTATGCGACAATTAATCTCACACACGCGCAATTGCTAACAAACCATAGCTATAAGGACCAAACTGTTGTCGAGCCTTTCTCACCAAAACACAATGTCATCGTTGGCCGCAACGGTTCAGGCAAGTCGAACTTCTTCGCCGCTATCCGCTTCGTCCTCAGCGATGCCTACACACAGATGGGCCGCGAGGAGCGACAGGCTCTGCTTCACGAAGGTGCCGGATCTGCAGTCATGAGCGCCTACGTCGAGCTCATCTTCGACAATACCGACGAGCGTTTCCCTACTGGCACCGAAGAAGTCATTCTCCGTCGCTCCATTGGCCAGAAAAAGGACGAGTACTCGCTCAACAGGAAGAATAGCACAAAGGCTGAGGTCATGAACTTGCTGGAGAGCGCTGGTTTCTCCAAGAGTAATCCATACTACATTGTCCCCCAAGGTCGCATTACCGCCATCACCAACATGAAGGATGCCGAGCGTCTGAACATGCTCAAAGAGGTCGCCGGTACTCAAATATATGTGAACCGTCGCACGGAGAGTGTGCGTATCATGGACGAAGCAGAGACCAAACGAGCCAAGGTTGACGAAGTGCTCGACACCATTCGCGACCGCCTGGACCAGCTTGAAGAGGAGAAGAACGAGTTGCGCGAGTTTCAGGACAAGGATCGCGAGAGGAGATGTTTGGAGTACACAATCCACAACAGAGAGAAGGATGCTATAGAGGAGGCAATGGCAGCACAAGAAGAGGCTCGCAATCAGGGTGTGGAAATGGGCGACGAGAATCGCGAGGTTCTGGCCGAACAGGAAGCAGAGCTCAAGAACGTTGACGCCACGATCGCTGAACTACAGCAACAGCTCAGGATCTTATCAGAGGAGAAAGCCCAGCTTGAGCGAGAGCGTAAGGAGACTGCGAAAGAGATGGCTGCAATCGAGTACGATGTCGAGACTTTGACCGATGGTCAAAATGCGGCCCAGCAGGCTCGCGCTCTAGCTGCCAATGAGCTTCAAGATGTCCAGGCACAGATTGCACAGCGTGAGGCCCAACTGCAAGAGCTTCTGCCCAGGTTCAATGCCCTACGCGAACAAGAGCGCGGCATCAAACAGCAGCTGCAAGACACCGAAGCGACCAGAGCCCGTCTCTACAGCAAACAAGGTCGCAATCAACGCTACAGGAGCAAGAAGGACCGCGATACAGATCTGCGTCGACAAATCGATGAGATCAATGTCGCTCTCGCGACGCGAAAAGCTGTTGCAATGTCAGTCGCCGAGGACACGGTTTTGCTTGAACAGACCATCACCGAGCTCGAAGCGGAAATCACCTCAATGCGCGATCGCCTCAGCAATCGCGGCGATGAGCAACAGAGGATTAATGAACAAATCGAAGCGGCCAAAGTCGAGAAGGAGAATCTCAACGACCAGCGTAAGGAGATTTGGCGCGAAGAGGCCAAGCTTGATGCAATCCTGTCTCATGCTCAGAAGGAGCTTGAGAATGCCGAGCGCTTCCTGTCCCAGATGATGGACCAAGGCACAGCCCGTGGTCTTGAGTCAGTACGACGAGTGGTCAAACAACACAACATTGAAGGCGCATACGGGTGCCTTGGAGAACTTTTCGAGTTCCCTGAGAAGTACAAGACCGCCATCGAAGTCACCGCAGGCACTTCACTTTTCCATTATGTCGTGGACAACGAGGACATTGCCAACCGCATCATCGACATCCTGCAAACCCAAAAGGGCGGACGTGTGACCTTTATGCCACTCAATCGACTTACCCCGAAGATCCCTACTCTACCGAGTGCAAGCGACGTGGTGTACATGCTCTCAAAATTGAGATACGACGAGCGATTCACAAAGGCATTCCAGCAAGTGTTTGGCAAGACCATCGTTTGTCCCAATTTACAGGCCGCTTCACAGTATGCCCGCTCACATGGCGTTAGCGCAATCACGCCTGATGGTGACAGATCCGACAAGAAGGGTGCTCTGACAGGTGGCTACCACGACACCCGCAACTCCCGCATTGATGCAATGAAGCGATTTGCTGTTGCTAGAAGGGAGAGCGAAGAGCAACATGATCGCAAGGCCGAGCTCAGCAGAAAACTCCGGTCACTTGATCAGCATGTGACGAAGGCCGGCAGCGATCTTCAGAAGCTACAAGAGAATCGCCAGAACATGGATGGTGGTTATGGCCCGTTGGCCGACTCGCTTCACCGTCGGGCCGCCGAATTGCACAGCCGCCGTGACGAGCTGGAAAGAAAGCAGCGTCAACGAGAAAATCTCGAGGCTCTTGTTCGCGACCAAAGCCAACAATTAAGCGACTTCGAGACAGAGCTGGCTAGCACTTTCAAGAAGGACCTCTCCGACGAAGAAGAACGTCTGCTGAAGGAGGTTAGCGATGCCCTGGGTCCATTACGGACACAGAATGCACAAATCAGCGCCCAGCGCTCATCACTGGAGACACAGAAGACGGAGATTGAGATCGAGCTGCGCGAAAACCTCCATCTACGTCTCGATCAGCTTCAGGCACAAGATGCAGATGCGGATGTTACTGGTGACAGATCAGGTAGCTCCACAAACTTGAAGGAGCGCCAGAGAGATCTCAAGCGCGTTGCTAAGGCCTTGGATGCGGTCAAGGCTCGGCTCGACGAGAACGAGCGCTCGATCGAGGAGGCTCAACAACAAATGCAAGCGCAAGAAGCATCCCGCGCAGAGAAGCAGCAGGAAGTCGACAACCTCAACAAGGCTATTCGCGAGCAACAGAGGGCTCTACAAAAATTCGCCCAGAAACGCGGTGGTCTTCTCAGCCGTCTCAGCGACGTCGAAGCCGCCATCCGCGGCCTTGGTGCTCTACCAGAACTGGCCCACACAGCTACGTACAGAAACATGTCCTCGCAAACCGCCGCCACTCGTCTGAACAAGGTCAAGATTGCGCTCAAGAAATACGGCCACGTCAACCGCAAGGCCTTCGAGCAGTTCCAGCAATTTGAGAAGCAACGCGACATGCTCGAAAACCGCCGCAAAGAGCTTGGCACCAGTGACGGCTCCATTCACGAGCTTATCAGCCACCTGGATCTGCAGAAGGACGAAGCCATCGAGCGCACATTCCGTCAAGTCAGCAAGGAATTTGCCCGCATCTTCGAAAAGCTCGTCCCGGCTGGCAGAGGCCGTCTCATTATTCAGAAGCGTCAAGACAAAGCTGCTCGCGGCGAGGAGAGCGACGAAGAAGACGATGAGCGTGAGAACTCAGGTTCGGTGGAGAATTACACCGGCGTTGGCATCTCTGTATCATTCAACAGCAAGCACGACGACCAGCAGCGCATTCAACAACTGTCCGGTGGCCAGAAGTCTCTCTGCGCTCTCACGCTGATTTTCGCCATCCAAGCTTCTGATCCTGCGCCTTTCTACCTCTTCGATGAGATCGATGCCAACCTTGACGCGCAGTACCGCACGGCTGTCGCGAGCTTGATCCAGGACAGCGCTTCTACAGGTCAATTCATTTGCACGACCTTCAGACCCGAGATGTTACGGGTTGCGGACCGCTGTTACGGTGTTGCGCAGCAGAGGAAGGCGAGTACGATCACTGTCGTGCAGACGCACGAGGCGCTGGAGTTTGTGGAAGGACAGGTCAGTGGAAAGTAAGCAAATGCTGTTGTTGGCGCTAAGGTGCATGTTTGTGAGTTTGGGTGCGCTACGGGTTTTCCAGGCGTTTGAGGCGTTCAAATGGTGGAAGCGAGTGAGTCTGGTGAACAATGCACATCGGCTCTGCCGCCGACGTCGAGGCAAGCGCTCTACGTTGTTACCAGAGATACTGCGCTGTAAATTAACTCGAGGCCACGGCCAGGTTTTTACATAGTCTTCGAAATGCGCGATTAATGTCTCCAAAAAATGGTTCTTATCTATGTTTCAGAATCACGATCAGCTCTCTATCTCGGTTCATTTGATTTTGGTTGTAATCGTTATTATGTCTTTGAAGATCAGTGCTCTCTTTGGGTCCCTCACGAATGTATAGGAGTTGTCCCGTCGCGCGCTGAGCCAGGTTCAAGTCCGCCTTAATAGATGGAATGGACCGCAACTCAGCGGCGACTTTGTGGGACTCTTTGTTGCATCATGTGGGTGGTCGTAAATTGAATGGTGGATAGGGAAAGGGGGAAGCTTACCGGACGATATTGCGCAGCGCTTAGCGATGTCTTGAAATGTACCTCCGAGCAAGGAACTGGACAATTGTTAAGCGGGCAGATGTGGCGAACAGAAGGTCATGGTATGCTGCTGTATGCATTCTGTAACTATATGCTGTAGGTTTATCCTTCTATAGTGACGGATGTAGGGTCTGTGAATGCTGCGTGAATCCTCGGCATCCTATTGTGTATATGCGTGTCGTCGTAAGTCGTTAAATTCTTGTAGCATGTGGGCTCGTTGAGAGCGGGTTGGCGACCGTACAGGAGCGCCTTCAGCGGCATCATGCAAGCGCCGCTCTTGGATTGACAGGTTGGCGTTATCATCAGTAGGAAAGCCAAAGTCTTCCTCAGCTTTCCAGTCCATCGCGCCGAGCTCGTCTAGCGCTTCTTCTTGGTCGCGGAAGAGTATGTGCTGGCCTTCGCCATCTTCAGCACCAGGCTGCCAGATGACGCCGAACGCGCGCTCGATCTTTGACAAGTCTGCATCGTACTTGTCCATCATCGCCTCTGTCATTTGTGGGGTCCAGATCGTCGCGTGCTCAACACCGTCCAAAAGGCGAGTCTTGACGCGATCTTTCATGCTGGCAAATGAGATCGAAGTGTCCTCTAGAATGCGCCATGCACGCTCGATATCGCCTGTGTGGATCATTTGCTCAAGGAACCAGTAGTCGCCACGCTGTTGCGAGTCCATATGGCCTTCAGGGCTTTCGAGACGCTTGGGATTTGTGCGAGCAGGGCTCTGCTTCCACAGCAGCCACTCAGCCCAGACGGCGTCGTTAGCTTTACAGCGGGCTAGCACTGCCACCCAGCCGTGCAAAAATTGCCAATCACTGCGGTCGAGGAAAACGCCAAGGTGGTATTGCTGTTCGGGAGGAAGGTCTTTGCAGTCTTCGAAGCCAGTGAGGACTTGCATCAAATCCGATCTTCTCCAACGCCCGTTGCGGATTTCACCCAGTCCGCGGTGCCCGATTGAGAATTTGGCAATAATGCTGCGGAAGAGATTGCTTGTCATGGTGGTACCCCGTTCGCGTACTAGCTTGAGATACTTCTTCATGCCATTCAGGCTGCGAGCTCGTGCAGCAAATTTTGTACCAACAGTAATGAGCTGGTAGTGAGGTACAAGACCAGCGAAGCGTAGTCGAGAGACAATGGCCAGGCTTGTGACGAGGACTTCGGCATCTGTGACTGACTCGCGGCACCTGTAAAGGGCGCGCATCATCGGCTCGAACAAGATGGCCAGCTGCTCCGCATGGCTACGAGCCAGCATAGCCACGGCGACAACTCGAAGTAGATCCTTGGGATGGCGAACTCGAAGCAGCTGGGCGCGCAGGACTTGGCGAATCTGTTTTGCTGTACCCGCCTGACGCATGAGCTCTCTGAATTTGGGATGGGAGATGGGCGCGGCCTGCGCTTCGGGCAGTCGCAATTTGTCTTTGACTGATATGGTATCATTATTTGCTGGCGGGATAGGCTCTGGCTTCGACATGCTTCGCAGGAATACATGACGCCTCTCCCTCAGATTGACCATGACCTCAAGGGCATGTGCTGCCTCTTGGACGTCTGGTGTTTGTGTCTTCCACCGCCTCACGGTATTTGTAAGAGACTTGAAAGCGCCCACTCCGCATCCTTCTCTTGCGCCTTCATGGTTGGCGACGGCTTGTTCGCCCTGGTCATGCTGTAATGCGGCGGCCTGTATGTTCCTCTTGACGCTGTGTTGTATGTGGCGTCGTGTGATCACGTTGGTCTGACATCGGCAAGAGAGGCAAGCCATGCTCGAGCGGCATGCTGCCATCTCTGCCGGGACATGGACGTATGATATAAGGTGATGGTCTGCGTAGGATCGATGTTGAATGTGGAGTCGACTGCTGCTGCTGCAGGCACCCGGACCTTCATGAGCGTCTCGGCTTATCGCCTCATCAGCTCGTCATTGGACCGGACGGAGCCGCCGCTAAGAACTCGTCCGGTGTTGTTCACTTCCACCAGAGCGTTTGCTCTGCAAAAAGTGACACAGACCACCAGCACAAGAAATGATCATTCTTTTTCACCACAAGACAAAACATTCAATGTCCACTTTACAGTAAAGATTGAGCAATTCTCAACAAGCCTTGAGCATAAACAACTCCCTGCAAGGCTAGCGTTAGGGTTCTTCTGGATCTGAACCCTGAAGTCAGCCTCAACTCTTCCACTCCACATTCTGGAATCTGCAAAGTCTCGAAATTTTGCCCGTGCGCTGCGATCAAGGTGTGTCACAGAAGAGAAGATTGCGTGAGACGAAGGACACTTGACTACCGACACTCCTTGCGATTTCCTTCGATTCTCTGGTTATAAAGACAGAATACTCTTCAGTGCACATAAAATTACACTATCCCGGCGAAACCAACACAACATGGCCGAATCAACGCAGAGCCCTGCCGCTGCTCTCCAGCCGCCACACACCTTCGTGGAAAACCAAGGATACGCAAACGCCGAACAAGCCACTGCAGCTCCTGGCCAAGATAACGAACAACCCAACGATATTGTAAACGATGAAGATTACGACCAAGATGAAGACTACGACGATCTTTTCGAGCCCTCAGACGACGACTTGTCAGACACAGACCTTGGAGCATCCAACTCGTCAGACTACACAAAAACTTTCAACCGCACACGAAAGATGAACGACTCATCGATACCGGAGTCCCAGAAACCCAAAGCCAACCCGCAGCTCAACACCCGATCTGCCGTCGACGACCATGTCAAGTCTCTCTCCGCCCATACTGCGAAGCTCAAGCTCACTCGCGTCGAAGCCGGACTTGGTGGCAAGGCCCAAGGTGGTGCGGAAAAGAGCGACCGCGCTACCAGCGAGCAAGTCTTGGATCCTAGGACCCGCATGTTGCTCCTGCAAATGCTCAACCGTAACATCGTCAGCGAGATCAACGGTGTCATCTCCACCGGCAAAGAGGCAAATGTCTACCACGCCGCCACCATCCCCGCCGAGACCGACGGCGAAGCACCCGCCGCTCCTCTTCACCGCGCCATCAAGGTCTACAAGACCAGTATCATGGTTTTCAAGGACCGTGAGAAGTACGTCGCCGGCGAGTTTCGCTTCAAGCAAGGCTACAACAAGTCTTCCAACCGCGCCATGGTCAAGGTCTGGGCCGAGAAGGAATACCGTAACCTTCGCCGTATCCATGCCGCTGGTATCCCTTGCCCGGAACCTGTCTACCTCAAAGCCCACGTTCTCGTTATGCAGTTCCTCGGAAACAACAAGGGTTGGCCCGCACCTCGTCTGCGCGATTTCGAGTTCGAAGGCACCGACCCCGACGAGCTGGCCGCCAAGTGGCGCGACGTCTACATTCAGCTACTATCCTACATGCGTATCATGTACCAGACTTGCCGCCTCGTGCACGCCGATTTGAGCGAGTACAACCTGCTGTACCACAAGAACGAGCTCATCATGATCGACGTCAGCCAGAGTGTCGAGCACGACCACCCGCGCAGTCTGGAGTTCCTGCGCATGGATATTAAAAACGTCTCCGATTTCTTCAAGCGCAAGGGCGTGCACACGCTGGCGGAACGCACAGTCTTCGGCTTCGTTACAGCTGGTGGCGGAGCAAAGGACATGGCTGGCATGAAGGAGGTCGTGGAGAAGATGTTCGAGGTCCGCTCGCAGGAGCCCGAGCACGACGCCGCTGCCGCCCACGAAGCTGAGATGGACGACACTGTCTTCCGCCAGCAGTACATCCCGCAGACGCTCGAGCAAGTCTACGACATCGAGCGTGACGTCGAGAAGATGAAGCTCGGTGAGGGTGAGTCGTTGATCTACAAGGACTTGTTGGCCCAGAACGATCCCAAGAACGAGGATGCCGAGGAAGAAGATGGCTCTTCAGACGATGAAGAGGATACTGAGGAGAGTGAGGTGGAGCTTGACGAGAACGGTGAGCCTGTGCGTAGGCGCAGACGGAACGAGGGCGAGAGGCCGCGTGGTAAGCGCTTTGAGGACAAGGACGAGAAGAAGGCGCATAAGGCGCAGGTCAAGGAGGAGAAGCGCGAGAAGAGAGAGACGAAGATGCCCAAGCACATGAAGAAGAGGTTGACTGCGCAGAAGGGACGTGGTAAGAAATAAGGAGAGTGAAAAGTAAATCAATATCCTGGAATCAAGTTCATTGCCCTTATTTGATTGCTGCCGTGTTCCTTGATTCTGATTGACCAATTGCTTGAGAGCAAAAGCGACGATTGAGACAGTCTGATACTGAGCGCTTGTTCACTGACCTTGCTAGTTCCTTCTGTCTTGGCGAGATGCCTCAGGCGAGAACTGACTGTTTATATATTGTGCCATCTTTGCGACTTGTGGTATTCATCCAACACCTTCGCGGCTCTGCAACTTGCTGAACCGTGCTTCGACCTCCTACGGGCTCTAACTCTTTGATCAGCTACTCGGGACTACTCAAGACAACATCAGCAAACCACAAAGGTCAAGGGCACTATGGCCACGATGAGCCGAGTCACCGTATACGGTGAAAACACTCCTCGTCGCCTTTTCCCCGGCCCTCGCAAGAGTACGACGGACAGGGTTAAAGCTGCCGCCTTGTAGCAATGATCGAGGCCCACCGAAGAGGCTTCTTGCGCCAATGCCTCTCTCCAAATCGGCGTATGTATCTATTGCAAGATTTGCCACCTGCGATGCTCTATCAGCTGATTGGAAAATATGACAGGTCTGCCCAGAATTCCAACGACTCACCTTTCCTGCATAAACTACCGCCAGAGACTCGAATGCAAATCTATCAGTACGCTCTCGGAGGCAACACGATCTTCTTTCAACCCCACCATTCAACTTGTACCGACAAATGCCACCGCAACCGCTATCGCTGCAGAGCGCACGTAGCCGAAGAGTCCACTGAAAGGACCAGTAAGCGGTCTGACCACGATCACGACCACGAACCAGTGAAAGAATCACAAAACCGCCCCAGAAGCGATTGGAAGTCATCAGGCGACGTTTCCCTCGAGCTGCTCCTGACATGCCGCCAAATCTACAATGAAGCCGTCCTTGTGCCCTTCAGCGCCAACGAGTTTGGCCTTAACAGCAACTTGTTTACATCCGACAACCGCACCAAGATCCGGTTTCTGAGGGACCTGATCCCAGATCAGAGCCGAGCGATCTCAACCTTACACATTCGCGGGATGGTAAAATGTCGATTCGTTCAGCAGGAATGGCTGGTGCAGCACATCAAATCGATGTCAGGCCTGAGAAGGCTCATACTCAGCTTTGACTGGAGCATGATCGCTATTAGCCATTCGCCTGATCTCCTGATGGCCACACTACGAGACCGGTTCGATGCTTCTGATGTGAGCATGTTCGCGATGGCCAATCTCCAGACTGTCGAGATCGCGATTTGGTTGACTGTGTCCCTCCCCGATGTGGAATCAGTCATGGCGCAGGGAAAGGAGCTCGCTGACTGGGTCGAAAGCAAACGAGCCCTTCTGCTGACTAGAGAAAGTCCTGTGGCCCGTACTCGCCGTGCAGGCTCTGAGGCTCCACAAATGCTGCGCAATTCTGAACTCATTCGAGCACAGAAAGAACAGACAGACGCCACCTCTCAGTAGCGATCGGAGCAGAGGAACTTGTGAAAAATACTAAGCAAGAATCGGTGCAGAGGACCTGGTGAAGACGCAATTGGCGACGAAATCGATGTGGTCAAGGACCGGACAGTCACCTACGAACACAGTGAGCGAGGAGCAAGTCAGCGACACAGGAGCGACCTCAGCCGACAAATTGCACAATTGCAAACACTCGAAGGATGAGGGATACTTGGTTTACTGACTTGACATGTACTAAGGTCATAGCTTAATGAGTAGTAATATATCCATCCGATGCATGGCCAGGATCATTGCATACGCGGTAAACCCATCATCAGATCGCCGATAGTGTCTTTCTCGTTGTGATATCTCTACCAACTGTTCAACCTTGAAGTGAAGGCTCTCTTACCTTCGTTTGCCAACTGACGTCATCGTGCCGTGACTCTATCAAATCTCAAGGCAATTCTTGAGCACCCGTTCTCCAACTCTTGCCTCGACTTCGCTGTGCTCATTCTTTCAGACTTCTATCTCAATCCGCATCTTTCAAAGCGTCTGATGACGTGATGATCAAAGAAAATGAGTCTACAACACTCAAGCGCCTGACGATGGCCATGACTGAGTTATCGCGGTATACAGGTCTGACAGTATCTTAGCCGACGGTAGAGATGACTCCGTCCCATACAAGCTTGTGACGAAATCGAGACAGATGCCAATCTAATATCATCAAGCCATATAGCCCTCGTGGCACATCAGCCGGCAGTTTTGTGAATGACAAATGCTCTATCGATGCACCTGGCGCTATAGGATACAGGAACTGTGCCATACTGGTTTCATGCTAGACGAAAGCGGACCGGAGAGACAAGATGTGAAACCACAGGAAGCGCGGAAGTTTATTATACACCCCTTTTAGCCCCGTACAGCTGTATACGAGACAAGGTTCCGCTATGCTGTAACCCAAATCAATCTATACACGGCCCGGGTAAAGTAATCATGGCTGCGGTGTGCTTGCCTGGCCCAACTGTATGCTATAAGACGGCAGCCAAGACATCGACAATCACTTCTTAAACCAACTCAAACCACCCCAAAGCAGCTCAAAGCAACTCGGCACACAGTGAGCCCTGAGTCGATCAGAAACACCACGCCTGGGTCTACTGCATTATGCACTTCCACTTCGCAACAGCCTGCAGCTTGTTGGCCCTTGCCAACACTGCCTTCGCTCACTATCGCTTCACGAAGCTCATTGCTAATGGTGCTACTACTGGTGACTATCAGTATGTGCGCTTGAACACCAACTACAACAGCCCTGTCACCGATGTCACCAGCAACGACATTCGTTGCAACACCGGCACACAGCCGAACGCAGCCAAGACTTCGACCTTCACCGTCGCCGCTGGCTCGACCATCGGACTTGGTCTTGACCAGGCTGTTTACCATCAGAGTGTGACAGGTATGTTCGATTAATAGTACCCCGCAAGTGACTCTCCTGACTAACATCCGACAAGCTCTTTACATGACCAAAGTCTCCTCCGCCAGCACCGCAGACGGCAGCACGCCCTGGTTCAAGGTGGCCGAACTCGGCCCGTCCTTCAGCAACGGCCAAATCAGCTTCCCATCCCAAGACCGTGATGCTTTCACTGTCACCATCCCCAAGTCGCTCCCGTCCGGCGATTACCTTCTCCGTGCTGAGAACATTGCCATCCACGCGGCCTCCAACCCAGGCGGTGCCCAGTTCTACATCTCTTGCGCACAGATCACGGTCACCGGCGGCGGTTCCGGAACTCCTGGTCCTACCATCTCTCTTCCTGGCGGCTACAAGGCTACTGACCCTGGCCTTCTGATCAACATCTACTACCCGATCCCGACTAGCTACAAGTACCCTGGCCCGGCTGTCTGGAAGGGTTGAAGGGTGGGCGATTGTGCATGTGGCGGATGTGGTCTTGGAAATGGAGGTGTGGCGATGAGAGGATGTGACTTGGTATCAGAGCTGTAATGGTTCTATAGTTGTGTACTGTTCAATCCTGCATAACGCCCACGTTCTCATCATGGATCATAATTTCAAACGAATATAGTCACTGCCAGTAAACCTTTACTTGACCAGGCCGTTGCGGTCGCTTCATGATAGTAGCCTCGCGAAGATCGGATGCGGCGCCAGAGCTTTAAAGGTGTCTAGACTTTCGAGTCTTCAGACGAGCGGACTAATGCATAGTAAGCCTCTATCATATGTCAACTCAAGCAAAAGGCTGCCATGGTGATCAATTCTACGGACTCTATTTGGACTTGAGGCTAATGACCTGCGGCGGCATCGCCTCTGTCTTGAAGAACTTGTCGTATATGCCTGCTCCTATGGCATAACAGAGCACTCCGCCGGCAAACTTCGTGACCATTTGCAGATACTGGGGACGCATCTTGTGGTATGCAAGGGTATAGTTGTAGTTGTTCAGGTTGTGTCAGCGTTGTATGGCTGCGAGCCAGCAAATCGGGATCCGAGTTTCTTGTTGTGGTGAACAGATAATAGACAGGGAACAAGAGGGAGTATTTGACGAAGGAATGACAATGTGGTAGAGGTAAATAGACAGCGCTAGAACAAGCGACACTATGCCGACTGCAAGCGAAAAGGCGACGTTTGACTATTGCGTACAGGCAAGCGAAAGATACAGCCGATGCAGCGAAACTTTAATGCCCTTGGGCATTCTGCTCCGGCGACATCATAGCAACGCTCGAAGGCCCGGAGATCCGATAAGAGCAGGGATATTGCTATCAGCAGCGTGGAAAATCGCGGTGACAGGCTGTAGATGTGATTCAGATCTCTGGGTTGTAGCTTGCTGAGCCTTGTTCATACCTCCGGAGGATCGTACATTCTCCTGGCCCACAGCTTGTTCCTCATGGTGTTTGCAAGTCTTCGAAATCAAGCTGCTCAGCTCTTCGTGTGGATTGCCAGGCGTTTTTCAATGCGTAGCAAACGACGAGGTGGGGCCATACCACCGCAGTGCCACCATACGTCGCGAGTATGCGGTGTAAAGTGGACCCCATGATGGAGTCCATCGAATCTTAAAAACGCTAAGCGCAAACAAGCATTGGACCGCACTGCGGACCGAGGCTTGACTTTTGCCTGTCATCTACTGCTACCCCTTAGTCCTTGCACCCGATGGCCCTCTGGGGTCGTTGTTAACTTGTTGTCACCTTTTTGTTGGCAGTCAGGCAGGACACATCTCGCCTCGCTACCTTGTTGAGTCAAGTCGCAAATGATCCGGGCTCAGATTACTTGTGAAGAGTACAGCACAGCGATCAAGCTTCCACAAGATGCAATCTGTCTTGATCGTGAGGGTTGTATCGATTTGAAACTCCGAAGTGAGCCCTAGCAACGAGTAAAAGGGTTTCTGGCCCTCTGGGCATGGCTGGTACAGTAAGCATTCTAAACGCATTTCCATTACTCGCAAAGGACTCCATGCTAGCATCACTACCAGCATATCTGCGCACAAACGAAAACCCAGACGCATTGCGCTGTAACTAGTTTGCTGACCACTCGTTCGAGTAAACCACGCTGTGGTGGTGTGTCTTCCATCCTGCCATCGCCTTACGCTCATGCCTTCCTAAGCGTCCTTTATTTCAGAGCGAAATATCCCCGTCGGCACATTCAGCCTCCCATGTGTTGCTAACACTGAGCTGGCTAGAACTCGGAAGAGACGTCTTTGTCTATTCATTTGAGGCGGGTTTGACGACTGCGTACAGGCAGTAGTCGAGCAGGACGTTCATGAACTCGCATTCGCCGACCTTTTGGATTTCGTTGAGCTTCTCTGTTTTCGCAAGCTCGTGCGCCAGCCGTTCACGCTCATAATTCAGCTGGACGCCCTCACCCGCTTCGCTTGGTTCACCCTTAACTGCTCTGCGAACTTTCAGCTGTTCGAGGTGAAGACCGCTCCCGCCAGTACGATCCTCAGACTCTTCGAATTTGACGACCTTCCCTCCTGCCTTTGCCACAAACTCGTTAAGCTTCTTTTGTGCAGTCTTTTTCTCGCTTTTGGTGACCCACACCTCGGTGTTGTCGACGTTTAACTTGGATTTCAGCTTCCAATTTCTCAGATCGTTCCAACCTTGCGGCGTGATGATCTGCTGATAGCCAAAGAGGGTACACATCGACTCAGTGGTGCCTTTTGTTCCTCTGACGTGGAGATGCGAAGAACTCGGCAAGGGCCAGTCGATAATGATGCGGCCACCAGGGGATAGAAGAGTGAGCAGCCTCTTGAGAAGCATCGGTCGTGTCTCCCAAGTGAAGAAGTGTAGGGAATTCTGCAGCAGAACGACGTCGAAGCCGACACCTTCGGTGGCGTCTTGCTTAAGTCTACTCAGAGACTCGAAGCTTCTGATGTCTTCGACGTGATGGAAATTGTCGAGCGGGAATTCCGGATCCGAGAACTGGCGAATGTTTCTGTGACATGCGGTCAGTTATGCGATGTTGTCAAGCAGATCTGATTGCGGTTTTACGGACCTCTTGGCTTTTTCAAGCAGAGGGCTGCTCGCATCTGCGAAGGTGACGTTCAAGGCACCTTCCTTGCCAAGCTGCTCGCACACAAGTAGTCCTGTGAGGCCTGGACCACATGCGAGGTCGAGGACAGTCTCGCCTGGCTTGAGCTCCGCGATCTTAATGAAGCGCTGGTAGCTGTGGAGCTCACTGAAAGTGATATTCTCGAATGTGTCTTGCTCTTCGGCGGTTTGACTTGGTGTTATGTTTTGCGCCAACCGCACGCCATCCACCACGTCGGCGAACTGTGGGAACCTTGTTTGAGACACGATCGTTGAGGCGGGATGATGTTGTTCTGGCGTTGCTGAATCTGTTTAGAAACGGAGAGTGACGACGAAATTAGATGACCGAGTGAGTCAGTGTGGTAGCTGGATGGTGTTCGGTTGTTGCGACAAGTCGTATACTTGCGCATTGCTTGTGCACTGACCCTCTAGAGTGGGGTGTTCCGATGCAGTGATGTCCATGTCAGACCTCACTTTTGGCAAACATCTTCACTTACTTGGAGACCGATCAGTGAAAGCATCGATCCTGATCGCTACTGGTGTTCGAACGGGACAGTGGCTGAAAAGGTGCCCTGCTTTGACAAGAGCCGGGCCGATGGCAGACCGCTAGACCCTCGGACTTTTCGTCATGATGAGATGGAATTGACTGCTGCCATCATGTACATGTATGTAGAGAAACACCCTGTATGTGATCACATGCAAACTGTATACAAAAGCTTAGGGTTAGAGTTTGTATCAATGGTTTGGGCAGCATCCGGAAACCTTCCATGCTTATCCGCTTCACTCCGCATTTTGGCGTCAACCTTTGCCTTGGCAATGTTTCGTTGCTAAGGGGCGGCTTTTGACCTTGTTGTATCCACTTTCTTCGAGAACGATGGTCCACTTGATGTTATGCTGGCCCCGTGGTGGGCTATTGTAGTCGTTGATGTAGCAAGATGCCTGTAATCAGGCAGGTACCGGAAGAGAAGCGGCGATCTCGCAAAGGATGTCTGACGTGTCGCAAGCGACGGAGAAAATGTGAGATGATGCAAGAATCCTGGGCATGCGGTTACGGAGACGTATCTTATGCTAATTCCGGCCATAGGCGACGAAGGAAGACCAGCTTGCCAGAACTGCACTTCAAGGAATGCTGAATGCAGGTATGCCGACTGGACATTCATATCTGAGGGGCCTTTCGGGTCCGTCACAAGTGATGAGCCGCAGGAAGACTCGATTTATGATGTTCGATACGCCACCGAGAGTTTACCTTTCACCCCATTACCGACAGGGAGCGGTACATCTTCCTACCAGGCTCGACCTGGCGACTTGCTACCGAACCATCTGCCCAGCCCACCGATTGCGCCATCACCCAGTCTTGTGGCCGAGACAGCAGCTGGAGTACCGCCGAGTGTGGATGGAAACGTACATATCGCGTCCTGGACTTCAGCACATACTGGCGAAGACTTCATTTACGAAGCCACGACGCCTTCCCGATGGATCAACGGAAATCTTTCACAACAAGGATCGATGAGCGCTCGTTCAGCTCTGCTTCGCTTCCGCTACCAGGTCGTTCCATGGATCGATTCTAACAATTGCAAGTCCACTTTTGGACCGACGATGATGACTCTAGCGCGCAGCAACAAAGCAATCTCAGACTGCATCATATACTGTATGCGATTGAGAGACGAGAGTGGCGGCACTGCTAGCGCGGAAACTTATGATTCCAGTACACGCGCGAGACTTTTCGACGAGATTGCTCAAGAGGGCGCACTTACGGCAGATATCGGGCGAGCTATTCTTGCGATGAGCGACGTCTTTTGCACGCCTCCTTCGGAATGGGCCAAAATCTCTGCGCCTCCAGTACGCTGCTACGGTGGAGAAGCGCCGCAAAGTCGGGCGTTCGGGTTTGTGACAGAGCCTCTGAAGACACTTATGCGCATGCAGTTAAAGATCGGCAAGTCTCATTGAAGCTTTGAACGTCAAGGTTGCTAATGTATCGTCCTCCAGATCTTGCAGCTTCGATTGTCACAAATAAACCTCCATCAGCGAATCTTTCCTTGCCTTTGGAGGATGCAATTCTCAACGACGCCAGTCCAGCACTACAGTCGTATGATGAATGTCTACACTGTCTTGCAAATTCTCTACGACTGGTCCATCATCAGATAACGCCGCTGCTGTCTGGTTTTCATGCTCCCCAACCACAAGCAGCGGACTTCCATTCCTACAAGTGGGACCAGTGGTCTGACCTTTGGGGGGCCTGCACACTATGGTTCCAAGCGCGACCGTATGGCATGGAGCCTGTGCTAGAAAGTCCCGATGACAGTGCTCGCCAAGGGCAGTCTTTCCCGATAGATGTATACACCAGCGCCACCGCCCTACAAGCAAACCTGGTCATGCACATGTCAGCAATCATTCTGTTAACGCACCGGCCCCGACTCGGAGATGTAACTGGTTCATCCCGTCGCCTGAGATCTCGCAGTTGGCATGTACAAAAGGTTGCGAGGATGCTCATTGGGAACCACTTCCACGAGCAGTGGGATCCAATCGCCATAGCTGCGCTGCTTTACATCGCGCGAGAGATGTCTCACGCTTCTCAGCAAGAAGCGCTTCTGTCATGTTTACGAGAGGTCATACAAACAACGCAGATCCCTTTGGATGGGGATGTGGCCAGTATACGAGAATGCTGGCGGCGGGTGTATCACCACGTCCCACCTCACGTATCGCAGAACAGTTGAGATTTTAGGGTGTTGAACATAACGACGACTTGAGCCATGGGTCTCACCCACACACGCGGTATACCGCAAACAGCAAAGATGGGCACGACACGGTCTAATGAGAGCGCGAGCTTATTCATTACTATCTCATTACAATTCCAACTCATCTTTCCATGGGATGGAAACCTGCGCACCATTCCTGGACACCGTTATAGAAGAGACGGCAATACTGCTGCGCACAGCAGCCTCTACGTCGAACGTCCGTGAACGCGAGACAGCCTCCACCACAAGCGTCGAGTACATGCCGATGAATGTGTCGCCTGCAGCAGTCGTATCAACCACTTCGACCTTCAGAGCTGGGACAAACCCGCTTTGCCCGTCCTCGCATGCGTAGTAAGCACCGCGTGCGCCGAGCGTTACTACGATGGTTTGCACACCTCTCGCCAGAAGGCCTGCAACGGCTTCCTTCACCATCGAAATATCTTCCAAGTCCGCCTCACTGACTTGCGCAAGCAATGAAATCTCGGTCTCGTTCAAGATGAGATGGGCTAACCCGGCGTATGCCTCCTCTGGCAACTCTGCCGCTGGAGCCGGGTTCAAGAGGACCGGTACGTTGGCAGCCTTAGCTGTTTTGAGAGCCTGCAACACAGTATCCATGGGAATTTCCAGCTGCATGACCAGTAAGGCTGGTCGTGGGCTAAACGCCTCGGCGAAGCGGCTGGGTCGTAGAGAGGCATTCGCGCCGGGAGAAAATATAATACGGTTCTGACCGCTGTGCTTTTCGACCATAACGATAGCGCTGCCAGTGGTTGCATGTTCGCTTGAAGTGTCGGTGCGAGCGACCTCCGACACATCGACTCCGTAGGATTCAAGACTTTCCAGCAATGTCTTGCCGTGCGCGTCCGGACCAACTGCCCCGAACATCATCACAGTAACGCTTGAGTCTCGCAGTGCGCGTGTCCTTGAGAGTTTCGCGCAGGCCACCGCTTGGTTGGCGCCTTTGCCTCCAGGAAACACATTTGATTGAATCGCTGTGAGAGTTTCGCCGGCCAGTGGGTAGTGGGGGATGTAGTACACTAGATCGATATTTAAGGATCCTAGCACACAAATGATCGGCTGTGGTGAAGTCATGTTGGATGTTGTGGGCGTATCTGGCTCGTGTCGAATTTTAATACAAGAACCACACATTAGAGAGGAGGTCCGTTGGGGGTATATATATAACCATCGAGGCCCAAGACCGGGTGTCTCAGGTGGAGCAGAGCCGGGTACATAACCTTCTATCCGTGGTGGGTCCCACTATCACAACTAGCTTGGACTGCGCGGCACAGACATAATGTTGACTCGGGTACTCGACCACAGAAGCGAAAGTCTGCTATACTTGCTCGTAACACTAGCTTGTGCGGCGTGGCATATTCTTTTCCCAATCCACACTACCTTCATAACCCCACTCAGCCTCAAGATCTCTCAACCGCCACAAAGCCGCCCATCCGGTTTCGCGCTCGATCGACTGTAGAAGTTGGGCTATCTTCTGCCGTTCACTTGTGTGCGACATAAGTCTGCCAGCCGTAAACAATGGCTGGATTGAGTTTACCATACTTCCCGGGTGTGGATTTGCACAGGATATACCGCAAACCTGCCGCGCATGCCATAGCGACAGACTTTGCGCATCGAGTCGACTCTCGGGTGGTTGCATCTCTAGCATTGAGATGCAAGCTGCGTGGTAGACCTGGTTACTGGATATTGCTGCCCAGTGAGGGAAAACAATCGTTGGAAAAACGGTGCTGTCATCACCATCGGCCAAAGCCGTAGGTCTCGTTGACGGAGGTCGTTCGTCAACCCAGTATTGCAGATCGAGCCAGAGCTGTTCCCACTGCCGCGCAAAAGGTCTGTTGTCATTAGAGCCGCTGCGACCGAGTTCCAGATATTGCGTTCTGCGGAATTTGAGGTCGCAAACTCTGGCACATAGATATATCGACCAGTTGGCGTGCATATCATGGCAATCTCGGCTCTTTTCGTGGAACAGGGACCTGATCAGATTCTCTGCATCCTCCGGTGATGCTAGAGACCTGTTGATAGTCGGCACCCATTTATTCAAGGCCAGGACCATTGTCTCCGCGCCGTCAGAGGTGAAACTGCCGCAAAGCTCCATTCTTGCGTAACACCAGAAGACAGCTTGAAGCAGTCCACCTGAGAAGCCATTGACCCCAAAAACATCAAATAACGAGGCGCAACCCTCGACATGACGTCTCCAGTTTCCTGTCTCACTCGACATCAACTCGAAAACGGCAAGGATGCAAGCAGTCACCAGTGTTACTGAGTCTTTGGCCTGAAGCGCAGGCGCCAGTAATCTGATGCTTTCCTGGTACAACTCGAGGCTGTCACAGTGCCCTTGCATCAGTCCCCTCCGTTCCATCTGCCGCGATGAAAAAGCGAGAATGGCATAGAGCAAAGCCGGCGATCTCTGAGCAGCGAGGGGAACCTCGATCTGGAAGTGCTGCTCCTCATCAAATTTGTCAAGCTGCGGAGCACAGTCGGTGATCCAATTCTGGAGATATCGTACGAGCCGCGCATGAGGGACTTTGACCGTCGCGGACGAGAAGTCCAGCCGCCGTGGTGCTTCCGATGCGCTGACTTCGGCTACCGGTGGTCTGGAAGGAGAGAGGTTCGACAGGCCAGCGAAGAGCACGGATCTAAGCTCTTCGTGGAGATTGTGGAGTCGCGGGTCCAGCGATGGATCTTCTGAGGCGCGGCGCGACATCGCGTGGGCTTGCTTGGCTTGCTAGATCTTCAGGTGGCGTGCCTGTTTTCGTGAAGCACGTGGCTAACCGCAGCCTTGTCGGGGGCGATTACATGTCAAAGAGGCTATGTGGCCGAAAAGGTGTCGTGTCGTCTCATCACCGTTGTACGTAAAGGACGTGAAATGCTCGTGCAAGTGCCACGAAGGAATCAGATCTAGGAGCCGGGCGCTATGCCGGATACAGGGGCCATAGCCTACTTTACGGGAGGTGGTTTCTCTATGCTGTATGCTCGCCGAAGAGCCCTACTGTCGCCTGGAAACCGGAGACTTCGATGTGGGGAACAAACGTCCGGCAAACCCTAAGCATTTATAAGCGACAGAGTTGACGACATACATGTCGAAGGGCGAGCTGGCCGTTGGCGACAGATTTAGCTACTGAAAGTTGTCTCAATACGGCTTCTGTGGTTCTAGCAAGCCAGATCTCGATTGATGCAGGGAACAGAGACGAATCCTGACAAGCCAGTTCTGGGAATGCGAGGAGGTGTTTCTACAGCAATCCTGAATAATTGATCTGTTTGTGCTATGTTTCAGACAGATCCAATAAGAATAACCACGATAGACAGAGAAATGATGGCCGTCAAACGCTCTGGAGTAACAACGTAGGCACCTCTTCCACCATGATCAGACAACGATAGATTCTTTCTGCTTCAAAATAGTATCATGATGTCAGGAAACTCAGCCATCGTATTGCATTTTGGTGTAAGAGGTTCATTGGTATTAAAGATGGGCATGAGCTTCAAATTTCTTGTCAAGTTCTAAACCACATTGTGTACCATCACTATTACACCGTCAATGGCAATCAAGCCACCTGCTCAACGTGACCCTTCTCTCCCTTCTCCATCCATACCATTGTAGTGCCCGGCTGGGCAAGCAGACTGACTTCCTGCTGAGCTTCTCTGAGAAGCTCCGCATCCCTCTCACCAGCGTGGCTGTCAAACACACGGTCCATCTCTTCGAGTGACGCACCCTTTGTCTCCGGAAGATAGAAATGGACCCACACGATAGCACCGGCCAGAAAGACGGCGAAGAAGATGTATGTACCCCAGGCCCAGGCCTAAAGAGGTCGTACGTTAGCTCGGTCTCATAAACTTCAGCGTGAATGTATTGCGATGTCTTACCTCGAACATGGGAGGGACGAAGAAGGCGATGGCGAAGTTGTTTAGCCAGTTACTAGAAGCGCCAATTGATGCTCCCTTTGCGCGTATTGAGAGGGGGAAGATCTCAGACACGAGTGTCCATGACACCGGACCCCAGGTTGCTCCGAAAGCGGCGATGTAGACCCAAATCAGAGCCACGGCAGCCCAGCCTGCCGCCACGTGAGAAGGCCAGTCGTGGCGGAATTGAGAGACAATCACACCGACGGTGATCATGCTGAGTCCCATGACGATGGAACCGATTTGCAGCATAGGCTTGCGACCGACACGGTCGATGATCAACTGTGAAGTGTGTTAGCATGTTGTTGGAAAGTTCCTGATTCGGGAGTAATGGAGGAGCTTACCATAGCGGGAACGGTGCTAATCAAGAACACGACTCCAGTGACACCCGTAGCCAACAAGGCGATTGTACCACTGGTAAGACCAAAGCTCTTGAAAACATTTGAAGCATAGTAGATGATCGCGTCGATTCCAGACCACTGTTGCCAGAACATGACAAGCCAGGCAGTGCAGACGCGCTTGAAGTTGTCCTTTGAGCGGAAGCACATGACATACTGGGCGAATTGCTGGCTGAGGCGGCTCTTGCCTTTCTCGGCCAAATTAGGGAAATCACGAGCGTACGCCTTCTGTTCGAAGAGGGCTTCGGCTTTGATCTCGAGATACTCAATGTCCACGTCATCGTGGTCAATTGGAAGGTTGCGCATCCAAGCAAGTGTCGATCTAGCCTCTTCGTCGCGACCAACCTTCACAAGCCACCTTGGCGAGAAAGGCATGAACCAGATTCCAACAGCCAGACAGACGGCAGGAATACCTTGGATAATGGAGGGGAGTCGCCACGCGAGGTTTGACTGGCCTTCGCCAGTACCACCGATGTAGTTGCTGCCGTAGCCGACCCAGAAAGACAGCATAATTCCGAGAATGGTTGCGAGCTGGTAGAATGACACAAGCAGACCTCTCATGTGTGGCGCAGAAAGCTCAGCATTGTATAGAGGTCCGACACCGCTGAAAAGACCAACGCCAATGCCGGTGAAGAACCTTGCGGCGTACAAGAGGGATGGAACGCCCGGCTGGGCACCGACGTAGAGGAAGCTTCCTAGGACCACCCAGCAACAGGCGACAAACATGGTGTATTTCCTGGAGATAATCTCACTGAGGACACCAGCAGAGAGAGATCCGAAGAGACCTCCGAGCTGGAGGATAGAGGTGAGCCACCCTGTGGCGGTAGCAGACTCAACGACCGTGGGAAAGTTCTCGGTGAAGCGGGTCATCACCAGACTCTGTCCCAGGACACCTTGCTGGTAACCATACTCGAAACCACCGAGCCTGTCTGGATGTTAGTGAGATCAAATTGAACCTCAGCCGGGGATTCTTACGAGGCGAAGAATGCGATGAACAAGACCTTGGGGTTGCTCTTGATGGAGCCCCAGATCGAGGCCTTCATATTGCTGGTCATCCTGAAGATCCTGTAATTGATTGCAGGCGAGCGGAAGGTATGCTCTGGTGCCTCGAGTGTTCAGCGTGTTTTTTGAAGATAGGCACACTCCCACAGTCCTGGTGATGTGAGTGTGAAAATCATTTTTCAGGGGATCGGCGACACTTGTATATATATTCCGAGAAAATATGATACGAGCAAGCTTTAGTAGCACGTTACAGCACGATTGCATACCATGACACATCCGCCAGCCCCAGAGAGTAACATGCGGAGCCCCAGGAAAAATCCATGCGGAGTCCGATGGAGGAACGTAGGCTACACCCCCCAATTGGGCATAGTCGGTATGGAGGCTCGCGCCACGAAAAGCTAGATCCGTGGAGGACCGGAAACTGGAGTCAGGGCGAGAAAGACGGTTCGCAGTGTTGTGTGATGGTGCGCAACATGGCTTTTCGAGTGGGAGTGCGGCGTCGGGCTTGGACTTTGCATGCAAGTATGATCCTGACCTCCTAGTCTTCAGCAGAGGATTACGAGAAGCACTGTAAGACGCCGCAACCCTGAACTGATGCCTGTTAGGGACGGCGCATCAACGTGTACGAGCCAGTCGAACCATGATACCACTGATGGCTGCATATACAGTGTTCGCTGCAATTACTTCACTACAATCACATAGCTTGGATTGTAGGCCAGTACACAGATTCCAACCTGCAGAGAATCATTCGGGGCCACAGTTTAGGATTGGAGCCGAATTCTTCCTCTCCTCCACCGGCTAGTTCCTGTCAGCCCACGGGTTTCAGTGCCGAGTGCGTCCACGGAGGTCCAACTTTGCGGTAACTACTTGGTCCAGACTCCAGATCCATGACTTGCGTGAATTCAAGGCGCTCATTGGAGTCTTCACCTTGTCACATTTTACGTCAAGTTTTGAGGCAGCTTGACGAGAGTGTGTTTCTGGTGTCATTGTTGGTTCCTCACCGTTCAGGCCGGAGCGACTATGGTTACAAAATACCAGACCAGGGCTCATGAATTTGATGGCGCTCATGAACTGCCCGCACTTGAGCTACTGCGACATTGAACTCTTCCTAAGTTGGTTTCGTGGATTGGGAGCTACTTGTGTTCATAGAGGCCATCTCTATGCCGCGTGCTTCTGAATCTCTAAGCACTTCCCCCATTTTGCACCTGCAATCAGCTCGCTCGACATTGGAAGGTAGTAATCTTTGAGCTTGTTTGTCTCGCTCGATCCTATCATATATATCGAGTCGTTACAGTTCATGATAGCTTCGCCAAGCGCCAGTGACGCATGCTTCCTCGGGTCCCTCCTCTTCTTCAGACGTCACCTCTCTGAACACGACCATCAGGAACTCCCTGGCTCACCAAGCCATCTTCACTACACCACTATCAAAAGACACCACCCCATTTACGATAATTGGTCTACAGCTGACCCGTTCTTTCGAGCTCACGACCTCGATTCTTCCTTGAAGACACAGCCACAGTTTGCCGTTCATCACTCTGTCTGCAATTTCACCCGTCCACCACATCGCAGTGCTAGACATGATGTTCGTCACAGTCCTGGTATTACCTCCTCAGTTGCTAAGTCCTCCGTCTCCAGTCGGAGTGTAGAAAGACGAGAATGCATTTGGGCGGTCTCATTGGTGCCGTGATCGTCAGCATCAACGCAAGCGATTATGACCCTCCATACGACAGTAGAACTCCATCAGGGGATATGGTCTAGTGGTATGACATCTTCTTAGCATCGTGCTTCACAGCACTTGTTAAGTGGAGAAGGTTCTGGGTTCGATTCCCAGTTTCTCCATGATCAGGCTCATCACTCGATGAGTATTCGCTTTTGCTTGACATTCCTTTTGCTCCCAGCTCAGAGAAGTGTTGTGGCGATGCCTGGCTATTTTGTCTGTAGCACTGCTACATACTCGTGCTTTCACGGAGTGAGTAGCATTGAATGTTCTCTAGATCACCAGAAACGATTTGCGACGGGGATCTTCGGCAAGTACAATAGTTGTGTCTCTTCCTTCAGAGTAGCGCTGAGAGCTGAGAGCTACGTTGTAACAGAGACGCGTTTTGCCTCTTGCTTACGCAGAATCAAGTCATAAGTACGTAAGCCATCATGACTGGCTTCTGACGCGTTTAGTCAGCGCTGACAAAACTAACATGCAGTCTTTAAGAACACATATGTATGAGGCAGAACACGCTCTGCTTCTAGAGAGTCCATGAACTCTATTTGAGGTTGCCCAAGCACGACTTTTCATCGATAAGAGCAGCGACCAATCCACATAAGCGGAAACTTGCTCTCAGAACGATAGCAGAGAGCAGCAGATCGAGTGGCGACAATGACAATCGAAGATGAAAGAGTTCCTACCGAGACACTTGATCGCACCAAAAATGGCGATAAGTATCGAGAACTATACGCCTCGTACTTGCAATATTGCAACGCGCACAATTTCGAGGCAATGCAATCCTTCTATTCGTCCCCAACGGTCAGAATCAACGACGAACCATGGACCCCTGGAAAGGTTACAGCGCAGTTTGCACCGCTTGTTTCTGCTTTTCCGGACTGGCACTGGGAGATGAGGAACCTAGCGGTCGATGGCGATTTTCTTGCGCTGCATTTTAAAGTTTCTGGGACGCATCAAGGAGCATTTCAGGGTATTGAAGCGACTGGACGGGCTGTGAATGTGAGCCAGTTAACCCTCTATCACGTGGTAGATGGCAAGTTTGCTGAGGTTTGGGACTTGATTGATACGCAGGCGATCTTGAAACAGATCATGTGATATCGTTGAACTAAGGTTTGTAGGCACTAGAAGCCATGCCTTCGGGGTCTTGCACTCTTGCTTCACTGGCCAGTGTCTGAATCAAGGAATTCTGAAGCATCTCGTCTCATAGCATCCCGAATCATCTTTGTCTTGTCATCGCTGAGCGGCCTGATTGTACAGCTGTAGTCTGGTTAAGCGGTTGTCCTCCCCACCAGATCGTCACCGTCGTATGCCACAGGCCTACCACTCTGTTCGTCCAAAGCACAACAGTACTGTGTACACTCTTCATGTTACAGGTCGTATGTACTCAGCTACGTGCCTCGTGGTATTGATGAATTATAATGTTAGGCCCACATATGCTGGAACGCCACTAGGACTTGTTCTAGAAAATGTACTCCAGTCCTCCAGATCGAAGAAGTCGTTAAGGGACCCGAAGCTCCAAAAATCGTCGAAGGAGCCCGGCTGAAATTGTGCTTCCGCATCGAATCGATGAGCTGACATTGAGGTTGGGCCGCTTGCTGCTCGGATGGAATGTTAGCCCGCCAAGGATGTCAGCACCCGGACAAAGGGTACTGAGATCAAAGAATCCGTAGCGATATGTATTCTGCTGAAGTAGCCAGTAACAACATCCATTATGGCCAGGTCCAAGGAATCAATTTGGCCTTCAAGACAATATATAAATAGGCTGATCAGAGAATATATAGACCTAAAGAAAGCGACCCTGAAAGAACGAAGTGTTAGCTAGTTATCACAGTCTCAGTTGACCAAGTAGAATTGCTACACTTACGGTGCGGTCGTTCGAGCTGAGAATTGGATGCGCTCGGTTAGTAGGATGGCTTCGCGAGAACATTTTGTAATAGCGTTGACTGATCTTGCGACTGCATCATAGAACTATGTTAGGTACCGTATTCCAATCAGAGCCCGTATCTAAGGGTAGGCTAATACAGTGTAGATGCTTAGGGTGGCTATCGCGTATACGTATTAGACGACTAGCCTACGAAGCAATTTGCTTTTCTAGATAGTATAGAGCCTAAAAGATATAGCTTCGCTACTAGACATCTTACACTAATAAGCC
>Ga0265797_10001339_pt1 | contig 43383 bp, 42 predicted proteins | sample P2T30metagenome_FD_192433 | JGI IMG/M metagenome (GOLD analysis project Ga0265797, IMG submission 192433) | Plant litter microbial communities from East Loma Ridge, Irvine, California - P2 T30 | ecosystem: Environmental > Terrestrial > Plant litter > Unclassified | place: USA: California...
ATGGCGTTCTCAACGGCGAGAGATTGTTGATCACAACAACCGAGGGTACCAGAGTTGTCCATGAGGGCGATACGAAGGACTTCCATCGTCCGCCAGCTGCGAAGGCAATTCTTACAAGACTTACTGGCGGTGCTATCTTCGCTGCAGAAGGACGCGAGCATGCTGCCCATAGAAGAGAGATGACGCCGGCATTCAAGCATCGCCATTTGAAGGAGCTCTACCCTACCTTCTGGTCAAAGACTGTAGAGCTGGTGCAGTCCCTCCAGCGACACTGCAATGCATGTCCAGGCAACACGATCATCGAAATTGATGACTGGGTCTCAAGAGGTACCCTCGATGCGATCGCCCTGGCTGGATTCGGTTTCGATTTCAACTCAATCGCAAAGCCATATTCTGAGCTTGTCCGCAAATACCGCCAGGCTTTTCTGCCTGAAAAAAGTGCGGCAAGGATTCGCATCTTGGCCAACATTGTGCCCATCAAATTGCTCTTCCGCCTGCCAACGAAGAGGAACCGCGATGCGAAGGCATGCATCACAGCAATTCGCTCCGCAACATACGAAGTAGTGCAGAAGCGACAAGCCGAGCCGGTCGAAAAGCAGAATCGTCAGGACATCTTGTCCGTGATGTTGTAATCACCGCTGTTCAAGGACAACACCGACTTGATGGTGTCTCAGTGCATGGCGTTCCTCGCTGCAGGGCACGAAGCATCGGCGCTTGCGCTTGGCTGGACCTTGTACGAGCTGTCACTAGACTTCCAGCGACAGGCTAGACTTCGTGAAGAGATCCACTCCAATCTGCCAGCGCCCGGTTCCGGTGTTCAGATCGAAGCCAGCCAGATCGACCGTCTGGAGTACCTGGGGGCCGTTGTGCAGGAGTCTCTTCGCAAATGGGGCCCAGTTCCTCGACAGACACGCATATCACCTCGAGCCATGACCGTTTCAAACCATGTGGTGCTGAAGAATACACCCCTGGTCGTCAGTTTCTATGCAATGAATAGAATGCAGGAGAACTGGGGCTCGGACGCAGCGGAATTCAGACCCGAGCGCTGGCTGGGAAGCGGCGAAGCTAAGGCATTGGGTGGCGCGAAAGACAGATTCTGCTTCTCTACCTTCTCTCATGGCGCACGAAGCTGTATTGGCCAGAGATTTGCGCACTACGAGGTTCTTGTCTTCCTTGCGGGACTGGTGGGCGCTTTCGAGTGGTCTTTTGTTGACAAAGAGGGACTGCCCAGAGGCATGGTTGACGCCGACCACGACTCCACTGTCATGTTGAAGGTTGCCGACGGTCTACAACTGGCTGTGAAAGCAGTTGATGGATGGTGAAGTCTTGTGGTGGAGTCGGGAATGGCGAGGTGGAGGATGTGATGAAGATCTCGGCCAAAAGTCGTTCCTCTGCCGCGTGCATAAGTGTAAATACGATATGATGGCAGCACTTCGCGTTGCGATGTATGTCGATCTCAGAATAAGGAGGCTGCTCGGATAACATTAGTTTTCAATATTCAACAAACAAAATGATACGTTCTGGAAATACAGTCCTGTGTTCATCTAGACTTGCTTTCGTTCATGCTACAGTCGGGTATCTCTACGTGTAATCTATCGACTCCGCCGTGCCTATCAACTGTGCGGGGTTGATCTCTGCCCGCCCGCAAAACCCTGTGATCGACTTCGGCCAAGTCAACGGCGGCAACGATAACACTACAACAAGGTAGCATTGGGCCGAGAGTGTTGCAGTACGATAGGCAGAGCATGCACAAGCGTGGGTACAACAATCATATGTTATAAGCAGAACTCGCGCGCCTCTGTGGTAGGAGGAAACACACTTACACATCGACACAATCTCCAGGCCCTTTCAACATGGGCTTCCTGCATCGCCTTCGAGTCGCCGTCTGGGGTGTGCCGCCTGATACGGCGGCAGAGAGACGGCTTCTTGTGAAGGTCGACTTCTTCGTGTTGACGTATGTCTGCCTTATGTACTGGGTGAGTAGTCAGCGAATTCAAAACACTCCGTCTCTACTTCAGTCCGCTAATTCGTCCTACCCAGGTCAACTATCTCGACCGCGCCAACCTGAACAACGCTTATGTTTCCGGCGCCCGCGAAGATCTCAACTTCAAAGGCACCCAGCTCAACCAGATCAACACCATTTTCTACGGAGGCTACCTTTTAGGCCAGATCCCGAACAACCTGATCATGCAGAAAGTCCGCCCCGGGCTCTGGCTGCCTACCACTTGCATGGCGTGGGGTCTTCTCACTCTCGGCACGGCATTCGTGCACCACCCCTGGCAAATCATGGTCATCCGATTCTTCCAGGGAATCTTCGAAGCTAGCTGCTTCGTCGGCGTGCAGTGGATTCTAGGCTCGTGGTATAAGCCCGAGGAGATTGGCAAGCGTACTGCAATTTTCACCAGCTCCGGACTGATTGGCACCCTCTTCAGTGGAATTATGCAAGGCGCGATTCACAAGAGTCTTGATGGCGCGGCTGGGTTTGCTGGATGGCGGTGGCTGTTTGTCATCGACTCGCTGATCACGTTTCCTATTGCGGCGTATGGCTTCTTGTGCTTCCCAGACACGCCGACCAGCACGAAGGCTTCTTACTTCACCCCTGAAGAGCGGGCACTGGCTGTCAGTCGATTGCCGGAAGTGACACTAAGTCGTGGCCACTTGGGCATCAGCCTGGTACGACGAGTGGTGATGAGTTGGCAATGGTGGGCATTCGTCTTGCTATGGATTGCAAACTCGAACACTGAAATGTGGTCGTCAAACGCCATATTCCAGCTCCTCCTGCAGTCGACGGGAGAGTACTCTGTGGAGCAGGTCAATTACATCCCATCATCAGTCAGCGGCATGGGTGTAGTCGCCACACTCACTCTCGGCTGGTACACGGATTGGGCACCCAAACGAAGGTGGTACGTTGAACGAAGGGTACAACCCAACCTCGTGGTGTAGGTTCAGAGTCCGTATTCCTCTCTCAACGGCAGGGAGAGCAGTGCGGACTTAGAAGCCAGATCGCGAGCCCATATAATGTCTAAGATACCTTGCTGACTTGAATCCTTCGCTCTTAGGCATGTAGGCGTATTGCTCTCAATCACGGCTGTTGTTTCCGGAGCACTAATGCTCGCACCGCCAACGCGAGGAGCAAAATATGCCGCTCTTGTCATGAACGGATGTCAATTTGCTGGCCAGACAGTCATGTTCGCTTGGGCGAATGATGTTTTGAGAAACGACGATGCGCAGCGTGCAGTTGTGCTTGCGAGCATGAACATGTTCGCGCAAGCGTTTTACATGTTCTGGAGCATCCTGTTCTACAACGCCCAGCAGGCTCCAGATTGGTATGAAGGCAGCATTGCCATGATCGTGATGGGAGTGTGTTTGTTTGCCACGACGATGGCATGCTGGTACCTGCAGAGAAGGGATGCTGTCGTGCATGGTGTTGGGGTCGTGGGAATACGTGAAGTTGATGATGAGAAGGCTGCAGTTGGTAGGGGTGAGAAGGGAGATGGCTCGGTCAGTGCATGAGCGGGTAAAGCCAATATTCGCACGCAATAATAATAATTCCTTCCACACATACAGTCTCGACGACAAAGCAGGAGTGAAATCATTCTTGAGCCATTCTTACCAAACTCACCATATAGATGCTAGTCTTTGCCTCTAGCAGTTTTTAAATCAAGTCGAGCTCGGTCAAGTATGCCTGATAGCACGAGCGGACTACATGTAACTCAGAACCTTGAAGGTGATCATGCAGATGTGCTGCAAGCATGTAGGGCTGTGCAGCCTGTGCTACCTGCATGACCGTTTGCATGTACAGTCTCGCGGTCTAGGATCAACCTCCGTAGTGGCCTCCCAGCGGCAGTGTGAGCAGTACGGACTTTGAAGCTAGACTGCGAGATGGTTCAGAGAGCCGGAACTGCCGCCGAGGTCCGTTCGTCTGAAGGATGCACATGTGGCCGCTAGCGATAATTGCCTGCATGAGAGCAAACGCAAACGTGTGCGCATGGCGCCAAATAATGCGCAATTGAAGATGTCATTCTGACTCGAGCTGTGAGGAAGTGCTGGCACGGTCCAGCAAAAGAGCCTCGAACGGATCATGGAGTGAAAATGCGAGGGCCGGGAGGTCTCGAAGGTGTGCTCTCTCCGCAAAAGGCAGAGGATGCGAGGTCGTGCACTCCAACGGGCGATCGTGGGTGGGCGTCTCTATCGAGACTCGAAGATGGCACGGCACATTCAGACAGTCTGACGAAATGGGATGTGCGTGGCTTGTATTGCATGCGTGCGAACCGCTCTTCTTCAAGACAACAGGCAGTCCGCCGTGTGCCGAGTGGCCCGGGTCCAATGGGGTTGTAGTTCAGTGTCTTAGGCGGGTGGCTGGTTTCCTGCCTCTCGCGTGCAAAGCCGGTGGTATTCGTACGTCAATGCCAGGTACGCGCGCCCTCAACTCGTCCTCTTCCTCCCCTCCGTTCCCATACTGCCCGGTTTCCATACTCCACTCCTTGTACTATTCCTCTTCCTTTACTCTGTCAAAAAATACCTGTAGATACTCACCCACAGACTACCGACACACCACCACCACCACCACCACCACCACCACCATCTTTCAGCCCCAGCAGCAGCAGCACCAACATTACCCCACTCTGACGTGCCCTCCAGCACAGCAACGTGCCGTGCGACACGCCATCGTACAGCGCATCCAGGTACTTCCGCGAGTTTGCCGGTTCGCGCGTTACACCAAGCTCCAGACGAAAAGACCGCTCGATTGACATCGCCTTGACTGCTGTCAGTCGTTAATATAGAGTGTATCTCTATCAACCACCTCCATCGCACCTCACATGGCGCCTCTACCGCCCTCCATCCAAAGCGTCAGCGCATCAGACACTCGGATGCTCGATGCCAGGCAACCGCTCGCGCCAGCCGCCCAACCAGTGACGATAGATACCAACGAAAATGTCGCGCGCTCATTACTGCAACCCCGACAACAAGGTGGCATCGTTCCGATTCCCACAGTCTACCAAGGCCTCAACTCAGGCCCTGCACCAGGCGCAGTCGTCGGAATCGTCCTAGGTTCAGTGCTAGGCTTCATCTTCCTGATCTGGCTGCTCTGGATCCTGTCCAACGGCAGCTCATTCATCCGCACAAACCGAGACGAGGAAGAGGAAGTCGTAGTCTCGAGACATCGCAACACCCGCTCATCAGACCGCCGCCGCTCGCACCGAACTGAGATGTCACAAAAGGGCCGCTCGCCGCGACGCGACCGAGTCTACCGCCAAGAGCGCATCACCCGGGACTTCCCAGCACCTGCGCGCTCACCCGGCGTCAGCCGGGTACGAGGCGAGACGATCTTTGTGGACGAGTCGAGGACAGAACGCCGAGTAGATGGCGACGATATCGTTGAAGTGATAGAGGAACACAGTAGCGTCGGTGGCGGCGAACCACCACGCAGGAAAAGCAAGCGAGCCAGCAGTGGCTACAGGTCAGTCTCCAATTACCCACCCTCGCCCCAGCCGCCGGGTGGCTTCCGTACGGTCGATCCGGATCTCTACGCTGGAGGCAATTACCCGCAGCGGAGCGTGAGATGAGTTTGAGATCTCGTCGAGAGCTGCAGAAGAAAAGCAGAAAAGCAATGTCAAGAACTACAGAGCAAAAAAAAAAAAAGAGACATACACACTGCATCTGCCTCCGATTCGACTCTTTACCATCCCGCCGTCGCGCCAAGATCATATGAAAAGAAAGAAGAAAGACTCCAATTCTGACATCTTGCTCTTTTTCTCTGCATAGCCGACGTTGATCTGTCCCTCTAAATAACGGCACACTGTCTCTCTCACTGCCAGCGAGTCAGCTCGCACAGGAAGCGAACACAGAGAGGCCCGCGTCGGTCCTCGATGGACTCGACAATAGACCTCATCCCGTTTCCTGCTCCTAATGTTTGGCGGATGCTTCGGAACCAGCTACCGGCGGCTACCTCATTCACTCAATCACTCAAAGTGACAACTTTTGGTGCACGAGAGCTTACACGCGAAATCAACAGGCGCGGCGAATACTCTGACATCTAATGTCACAAGATCCCCGCATGATGGTGCATTTCACTCCGCTCCGGGGCCAAGCGCTCATTTGTGGAGATTGCGGAAGACAGGATCGCAAGGCATCACGCCGGAACTGCGCGGGAGGACAGTACACAAGCGCAGGGCGCTGGCGATCTCTGATAACGAGGGGCTCGCAACATTCTTTTTCCTCGTTTTTTCTCGCTAATGTTTTTATCTGTCTCCGGCGGCGATAGGCGTTCGCTGGGGGTGTATTGGTTTGGGGAACAAGGCTACAAGAGTCGGGAACAGCACAGCGAGCGTTCAAGTTTCTCGAGAGCTGGAAGACATGGACAGCTGGGGACACGATCGGATTAGCCTCGCTTGTCTGCGCTCTGCTTTCTTGTTTCCTTTTGTTGATGTTTTGGGACCATTGGAAGGCAATATACCCGTGTGTCGTGCGTTTGATTTTTTTTTGTGAGGGGGGTTTTTTTTTTCTTGCGCTTCTCGCACATGCTTTTCTAGTATTCTGTTATTTTTCTTTCTATATATCTTTTTCGAAATCGAAGATTTCTCTAAACCGCACTCTTAACTAAGCAAGACTCTAATCTCTCCATTCGTCCGCGGGAAGACTTCCCTCAGCAACACCGCATCGTCATCATCTTCATCGACGCCTTCATCACCTGCCAAAACACGCTCCTCAATCTCCTCGAATACTTCGCAGAAGCGCTCGGACGCGCTTTCCACCACGCTGCGCACGATGTTCTGGTCTTGCAACTGCGCGAGGAAAGCACGCGCGTCTTCCGTGGCGGCCGGTAGGAAAGCGTCTAGTCTGCGAGCCGCGGCAGCGAGGGTGTCGATGTTGTTGGTGCCGGCGGCGCGGAAGTCGTGGATAGACAGGAGCGGGGCGAGGCCGGAAGTATTGAGCAGGAAAGTGTAGGTTGCTTCGCGTAGCGTGGCAGTGTGGGTTTCTATTTCGGTACGGAGAGTTGCTGATTGGCCTGCTGTGAAGTTGAAGGGTCTGATGGTCGCTAGGGTGGCGAGGGAGCAGTTCAGGAGGAAGATCTGCGCGTGGGGAGTTTGTAGTGTGCGGGCTAGGGAGGCGCAGCCGGCGAGGTAAGGGTGTAGAGCTTCTTGGAGAATTGGGGCGAAGGCTTCTTCTTCTGAGGTGGTTGTGTGGGAGGTTGAGAAGGACGACATGAGGATTTGCAGGGTTGCGAGGGCGTCGGTCAGGAAGTCTGGCGGTGCGAGATCGGAGGGAGAGATGGGGTGAGTGGAAGTCTGAAGGGAGGCCAGGTGGTCGCGAGTTGAGGTCTTGAAGGCTCGCAATGCCGTATCGGCGAGTGGCGAGAGCGTCGCAAGGAGAGCGGATGTAGGCGACAACAAAGAGCTGAAGATGGAGGTGTAGAAAGTGAGCAGGTTGGAGATGCGGTATGCAAGAGTTGCATCTTGGTGAGATTGAACAACTTGTTCGACACGCTGCTTTAGTTGACGGAAGACGCCGGCCAAGTCGCGGTCGACGAGCTGGTTGAGAGCCTGTTTGCCATCGAAAGCAGGCGAGTCTGGGTCGGCATTCTCGTCAGGACGCGACCATGGCTCACTCTCTATGCCGAGAGCAATCGACTTTGCGATCTCGTCGCCATCGGCGACGAAGAGGACTTCGAGTGCTTCACGCTCAGACACGGTAGCTGAGTGAGCCCAAGCAAGCATGTCGCCGACATAGCGAAGAGGGTCGTGGGCAGAAAGTTCAATAGCTTTGCCCATGACTGGGTGGTCAGGATCGACGGGTGCCCCTGTCAATGCAGCATAGAAGTTGTTTGACAAGACATTCTCGCGTGCTTCAGCGAAGAAGTCGAGACAGTTCTGAAACAGTGTTGGTCTTTCAGCAAGCACGCGAAGGGCGCGTCTGATGGCGGTGCTGATCTGGGGGTTTTCGAGGTCGAGCGCTTTGAACTCGCGCTGGATCCATCTGTACAGCTTCTGATAGGCACCGCTGACCTGTTTAGAGCTCTGCTCGAGAATCTCAAGACCAAGTCGTTGGTTCTCAGTGCCAAGCAGGACTTGGCTGTCTTGGTGGATTTTCTTCACGCGCGTGAGGATACGGAAGAAATCATCATTGACTGGCTCCGTGCTGGATGTAAGAGATGCTTGATCCTGCTCGGATAGGACAAAGTGGGCATTGAATGCATCGAGCAATTGCTTCTTTTCTTCAACCTGTCTTTTGCCATCCAAGATCACCTTAGCCTCATCAAGCATAGGACCCGTCTCTCGGTTGGCAGCAGTAATGTGCTTTCGCATTTCCGCACAGCTGTCGTTCAAGCTGGATATAGCCAGACCAATGCGTTTGAGCTGCTGAGCCACCTGGCCAAAGTCCTGGACAATTTCGCCATTGCACTGGATGAGTTCCTCCTGAACATCTAGGCGTAAATTCCGGCGAGCTTCTGCTGTGTTGCCGAGCTTGCGTTCGTCGAAGACATTCAAAGCGTCTCTGATCTCAAGGTCCGCGTATGAGGCTGAGAGAACTGATGTGATGCGGTTCTGAAGGGCATTGGATCTTGGTGCTGACGGGGTGGGAGGACTCCGGGGGGACGATGCGGCCGTGTGCAAAGATGGTGAAGCACCGCGGTCCGGGAAATATGAGGTGGCCATAGGCGAAGGTCGAGGCGGAATCGGACCTTTGGCTGCGATTGGGCAGTTCGCAAGTGTTGATAGTGCAAGCGGTATGAGATGTGTGGTAGCAGCCACGTGTGGCTATACGAGACAAAAGTGCGTATACGATACGCTGGCTCTGGCTCTGGCTCTGGCTCGCACAACCCTAGAGCTTGGACACTCTACCTTGTCCTCAGCGTACGAGCGTATTGACAAGTCTCGTGACCAGCAGGCAGGGTGACGTCGGATGTGCTGTGAATAATGACTGGATTTGGCTGATCTCGTTGGTGCAGACTGCAGCTAGACTCGCTAGACTAGTCGCTCAGGGATGCATCTTCGGCTGCACGGACACGGACTACTGGAGCTGGAGCTGTGGTGACGATGGCGTGCGATAAAGATAGCGGAGACGGGAGGCAGTTGTCCATATCACAAGTGGCAGAGGAAGACACAGGGTTGTTGGAGGGATCAATATGTACATATATGTGCATACGAGCTGAAGATGCATAGGCCAGTAAACATTCAGCAATACGCGCTCTGCCGACGGGCGCATACATGGATTTATTTATTTATTTATTGATTGTTTCTTCTTTGCGCCGGAGGGTTATTCGCTGCATGTTCTAGACGTGTCGAGGGTGGTGGCTGTGCTGAGCGCTTCCTCTCGTCCCCCCCCCCCCCACCAAATCGTCTTCCAGTCTTCCAGGCCCCGCCGGCAGGCAAGTCATGTCGCCTGCTGCTGTCTGCGTTTCCGTGCATGCGAAGTGCAAACGCCTGAAGAACTTCCACCTGCTCAGCCTCGCCTTAGCCTTCCCTAGCCGACTCTTGTCCTGAACTCTGCCTCTGCCTACATACAAGCAACAAGGCCTGTCTCCATCCTAACATCTTCACCACCACCGCTCCTCCCACCACCAACAACCCACCCGCAACGGGCAGCACCGTAGACGAGCCACCGACAGCATGGGCAAATCGTAAGTCGACACTTCCCTTTAACTCTCCCTCCCCGCCCTCTGTTTGCTTGCAGCAGGAGGGCATGTGCCCGCGCCCGCCGCCATATCGAACATGCATCGCCCGTGGACCACCTCGTCATTTCTCAGTCACCAATCAGTCACCCCACCGTCAATGCCCTCGATGAGCGATCCGTAGTGAAAGTCGGATGAGGACTGCGCCAGTTCACGTCACGGAAGCGCGAGCGCCGGATTAAACACACCACTACAAACAAACAACACCGGCATCATGAGCGATCAGCTGCAAGAGGTCAAGAAAGTCCACGATACCTATCCCGATGAGCCCGAAGACATATCCACAGGATCTCCGCCTCGAGGCGAAGGCATTACAGTGATCGGCTCTGTCAATCGCGCTCGCAGGCGGCCTTCGCACGTCCCTCGCCCAGACTCCTCGAGCTACTCAACATACAAGGCCAAACAGGAGTTCGCATTGAAGATCGGTGTCCACGGGCTGCGAGAAGAGGTGGCCAAGTCAACAGGCGTTGGAAAGATTGATGTGCTGAAGGGGAAGCTAACGGTACATTTCCGCAGCCAGAGTAAGCTGTCGCAGCAGGAGCTGTCGGATCTTCAGAAGGCCACACACTTTGACAAGAAGGAGTTACAGCAATGGTACAAGGGTGAGTTGGCGACAAAGGTTGCGCAAGCAGCTTTGATTGAGCAACTTCTAACCAAACGCCAGGCTTCCTGAAGGATTGCCCTAGCGGCATGCTCACCAAAGCCGAGTTCCAAAAGATCTACAAACAGTTCTTCCCATTCGGCGATCCATCGTCATTTGCAGATTATGTCTTCAACGTGTTTGACGCAGACAAGAGCGGGAGCATAGACTTCAAGGAGTTCATTTGCGCACTCTCAGTTACCAGCAGAGGAAAGATGGAGGACAAGCTTGATTGGGCATTCCAGCTGTATGATATCGACGGCGATGGCAAGATCAGCTATGACGAGATGCTGGCAATTGTAGAGGCGATCTACAAGATGGTGAGTTCACGCTGTGTTTGTAACTACCGCTTGCTGCTCTGCTTACACAGCAAAACAGGTCGGCTCCATGGTCAAGCTCCCTGAAGACGAAGACACTCCCGAAAAGCGCGTCAAGAAGATCTTCCGCATGATGGACAAGGACGAGAACGGCTCCCTCGACATGGAGGAGTTCAAGGTACGCCACCAACAGTCGTCTTCTCCATTTCATATCGATGTGAATGCTGACAATTCTTCCAGGAGGGAAGCAAGCGCGACGAAACAATCGTGTCCGCATTATCATTGTACGACGGCTTGGTGTAGAAGCAACCATTCCATCTCGCATGTTGCAGGCGAACCACAAACGAATCACATGAAGCCACGGCGTTTTTGTAACGGAAACATTTTCGCAGGGAGGAGAAGACGCAGAGCGCGAGATACCTTTGGAATATGCATTATTGACACGCGCAGCGAGCAGGCCAGAAAAAAACCACAATCGATCATCTTCTTGTACCCTATCTCAGAAGGTGTCTGATCCTTGCTACTCCTCTGAACCCCGTTCATCTGTTTGACCTCGGCCTTGGCAGAGCGATTCGTACAACCTTAACCGCACTATACCCGCCGACAGCTCTGCATGCTTCGCTATGCCAATGCTAACCCCGCGCCTCTTGCTCGTTTTACCTTTTTGAGATATCGCGAGTCATCACTATTAGCCTGGGAGTAGCCAATGGTTCACCTGCTTCCTCACCAAAGTCCCACAATCAAACGAGTCTCAGCTCTTGTTTGGTGCCTAGATTTTTGGCTACATGCATCTGCCATGCGGTTGGCATGCGCAGCAGGTCGATCACACAGCTGAGTTGCATGTACCTCGTGATGGCACGCAGTAAGAGAGGTCGGGATGATGGTATATCGCGGTAACCTATCCCCCGACACTCAATCAACCGTATAAAACATCGTTCTACTCTCCCAAACAGCTCTGACACCAATCCAATCGCCCAAAATTGGCCAACCACCCACCATGCCCAGCCCCTCCCTCGACAAAGAAAAAGAGCACGACGTAGCTCACTACGAGCACGCCTACCCGGAAAAAGAACACATCGCTTCTTCCCCCGAAGAAGCCCAAGACGACCCCAGCGGCCCAGCTCTAGCCCCTGGCGAGAAAGAAGACAAGGCGACAAGAAGATTAATCCGCAAGATCGATATCCGCTTGCTCCCCGTCTTAGCAGTCATCTACGCTTTCGCACTCATCGACAGAGTCAACCTGCCCAATGCGCGGATCGCGGGCATGGACGCCGATTTGGAGTTGAGTGTGGGAGATCGGTATTCGTTGGTGGTTATGATTTTCTTCGTGAGTTGCATGCAACCGACGAGCTTGTGTGCGAGTGTGGATGTGGAGCTAATGGCGAGGCTGACCGGTTCCAGGTGCCTTATGTGATTTTCCAGTTTCCCGCGAACATCGTCTGCCGAAGGCTTGGACCTTGCTTGTGGTTGCCTTCGCTTGCGGTTTCGTGGGGGGTTGTCACGCTGGGGGTTGGGTTTACGACGAAGTGGACGCAGTTGATTGCGTGTAGGATTTTGTTGGGGGTTTTGGAGGTATGGTTTTTGGTTTTGTCTGTTCTTTGGTGAGAGTGCTTGTGGCTGACGCTCGTGATGCAGAGTGGGTTCTATCCTGGGTGCATTTTCTTGCTCTCGTGTTGGTACTGTCGGTTTGAGGTGCAGAAGAGGTTCAGTGGCTTCTACTTGCTGGCCCTGCTGGCTTCTGGTTTCAGCAATATCCTTGCGTGGGCGCTGTCTCTCATGAAGGGTGTGGGAGGGCTGAATGGATGGCGGTGGATCTTTATCATGGTAAGCCTTCTTCCCGTCGACCAGTCAGAACTCGCCAGAACTACCACCGTGCTCACAACGCATCACAGCAAGTAATCATCACCATCTGCCTAGGCATCATGGGCTACATCTTCATCGTCGACTTCCCCGACCGCAGCACGCAGCCCCAACTCGTCACCCGCCGCCCCTTCCTCACCCCCTCAGAAGCAGCCATCATCAAAGCCCGCATCGACCGCGACCGCGGCGACGCCGTCGTCGACTCGCTCAACCTGCACAAAGTCCTGCACCACCTCCGCGACTGGAAACTCTGGGAGTGGGCCTGGCTGTACCTCCTCAACAACGTCGTCACCTACTCCTTCGGCTTCTTCCTGCCTATCATCCTGAGCGGCGACATGGGCTACAGCACCACCATGGCTCAAATCTTGTCTTTCCCGCCTTACGTCGCCGCAGCGCCGTGGATGCTGTCCACCGCCTGGTTCGCTGACCGCTACCGCAAGAGAGGCGTGGTGCTGATCCTGAACGCTTCCGCGGCGATCGTCGGCGTGGCCATGATGGGTTTCATCCGCTCTAGTCCCGGCGCGCGGTACGCTGGCGTGTTTCTTGGTGTCTGTGGGTGCAATTCGAACGTCCCGACTATTCTGAGCTACATGCACAACAACATCGTCGGGCAGAGTAAGCGGTCTATCGCTAGTGCGCTCATCATTGGAGGCGGAGCGATTGGCGGCATTATTGCGTCGAATATCTTCCGACAGGCCGATGCGCCGGAGTATACGCCTGCGATGATAGCGGCTATTATGACACAGGCTGTGACTATTTTGCATGTTGGGAAGAATTTTGTGGTGTACAGGCGCGCTAATAGGAAGGCTGATAAGGGGATTATTGTCATTGAGGGTCAGCAGGGGTTTAGGTATACCCTTTAGTTGGGATGTTGCCAGAGCCGGTCATATTGGTACGAGCCGGGTGTTCGTATATGGGCATCTATTCTCATCATATAAATGTATATGATCTATCGTCTATTTCTATAGCTTGGGGAATCTAACACGATCGAACTGGCTTGGCCACGCAACGTTGACACCCAGCTGGTGTGCTACTTTGAGAACCCACTCAGGCTCCCTCATGAACTGCCTCGCAACCAGCACGGCATCAGCCATGGGCTCTCCAGAGCTGTTCACCTCAGTGATAGCTTTCGCTGCCTCTGCCTCTCCCTTGATCGTTGACTCATTCTCGTTGAGTGCTCCGCTGACCGCGCCCTCAACAATACCGCGAGCTTGCTCCGCCTCAGTGATCAAGCCGACAGCACCGATCAGAATCTGGCTACCACTCGCGCGGAGCTCTTTGCGAATTTGAGCCGCAATCTTGGTCTGGTAGTCCGCGCTGCGGAACATGTTGATGCGCTGCGCAGGGTGGTTGCCACCACTCGAGACATCCAGGAAATCGACGCCGAGCTTCGAGACAATCTTCGTAAGCTCGATCGTGCTGGCGACGTCCCAGCTGCCATGCTTCTTGCCGACGCCGGTCTCCTCGAGCCACTCCGTCGAGCTCACGCGCAGGAACAGCGGCATCGTCTCTGGGATGACGGCGCGGACGGCTTTGATGATATCGATGAGGAGACGCGTGCGGTTCTCGAACGAGCCACCGTACTTGTCCGTTCGCCGGTTGGTGACGGGCGACAGGAACTGAGAGATCAAGTAGCCGTGTGCGCCGTGTATTTCGATAATGTCCACGCCGGCTTTGACGGATCTGATCGCTGCGTCGGCCCACGCTTGCACGAGCTCGTCGATGTCGCTTTGGCTGAGCTCGCGGGGCGCCCAGAAGCCTCCTTCCGGGTCGGTTGAGGACTTTTCGTCCCAGGTGAAGGCCTCGCCGCCTGAGGGCCCGACGACATTGTCGCCCCAGCCTCCGGCCTCGGCATCAGCGCGAACGCTGGGCTTCTTGAACCTGGAGGCGACCCATGGAGAGGTGGTGCTGGCTTTACGTCCTGCGTGCGCTAGTTGCATGCCACAGAGAGCGCCTTGGGCATGAATGAAATCCGCTACGGCTTTCACGCCAGCGATCTGATCGTCAGACCAGAGACCAGGGCAGTTCGGGCTGATGCGACCATTGGGTTGGACACCGGTGGCTTCGACGAAAACGAGAGCGGCGCCCTTGAGAGCGTAGTGGCCCAACGTGCTGATGTGGTAGGGAGTCAGGGCACCGATGTTGGGTCCGGATTCCGCAGTGCTGTACTGGCACATTGGCGCAACAATAGTCCTGTTGCGGAGCGTAGTGCCGCGAATATTTAGTGGTGTGAACAATGTTGGGATTTTCTTGCCATCGCCTTGTTCGATCGGCGTGGCAGGGGAGACAGCATGTTGAGGGATGAAGTAAGGCAGTCCTGGAACCGGCTGGTTGTATGTGGATGGCGACATAGTTGAAGGTCCGATCGATTAGCTAGAGAAACCGTTTAACAGGATGCTCAGAATGATTCAACGTTTAAACAACAATCTACTGTATCAATAAAAAGAGTGTTTGGGTAAGGCGTGATGATCGCTTACAAATTAACACTCGTGTTGTCTTTTTATAGCCGAGGCTCCTTTCCTCCTTCCTGTTTTGGTTGCAAGGACGTTGAAGACAGATGCCACATATGGTGGAGTGATTAAATCACGTCGGGAAATCTTGTCAAGGGAAAGAGAGACGAGAGAAACACGGAGGAATTTTCCCAAGCGATGCCAGGTGATGTATGAATCTTGCTTCAGAGAAGGGTTGTTCGGAGGTTGTAGGTTGGAGTGAATTGTCACATATCTGCATATGGCACCTCGGTAGAAATGGCGACCTTTCGAATGCCGTAGCTGGAAACAATCATGTTATCAAAATCAATTGTTAGTGTAAGTCTGATAAGCACTTGGATGATGATCGATCGATATCGGCGCTTTTCGATTGATAGGCCGAGCATACGGTGAAAATCCCCCTCCATTGTTAAATAAGTATCAATGATTTGCAAAAGTCATATAAATACAGGGCCGTCATGCTTTTATTCGCTTCCACGGCGGCCTGTGCGATTGCCACACCTGTGCCTTCTTTTACTCGTACAGTTTTATATAAGCTTCGTCTCTAAGTGGCCTTCTGAGATTACCAGGGACGCACCAGCTGCACCGTAATTTGCAGTAACTCGCCAAGTACCATGCCTTGTTTAACAACGCCCAGTTTACTTTGACTTAGCATCGGCAGACATCTGTGATTCCACATCCACAGGTACCCGTGTGAACCTCTTTGAGGCATTAGGCACACTCTCCGCCTCGTTCATGGCGGCATGTGCACCATATGCAGCCTTGAAAGGCTCGTCGTGAATCATGCTCTCCAGCTCCTGCTTGGAAATCTTGTCCACCTGACTTCCACCACCAATAAAGGACAACTTCTCGCCGACTGCCTCTGCGATCTTGTCCGCCTCAGCCTTCATATCTTGCATAACCTCCAATCCACCGTGCTCGAAGACGTTTGCCTTCATGCCCACACCATAGTACCTGTTCTTCTGGATGTACGCTAGCCATAGCGCGACGGTCTCCGGGTGGCCGTCCTGAATCTGCACCAGTCTGCGCACCGTCACACGCTCAAAGTTCTCCTGGCTTTTCTTGTGAACGAAATTGCTTCGGGGAACGGTCCAGCGCTCGGTGATCTTGGGAAGCGGTACGGGGCCCTTTGCGGGCAGGTTGAGGTAGTATGCTGCGCGCAGGCAGAAGTCGGCGAAGAGTTCCAGGTTGCGCACGGAGTATGAGCGGAGCTGGAGATCGCAGACGGGGATGCCGTGTGTGGGTGTGCGCTTCAGAGGGGTCAAGAATGTGGCCTGGACGGCTTTGGGTAGGCGGAGCTGGCGCAGTTCATCGCGAAGCGAGTTCTCGTTGGTGGCGAGTTGTGAGGCGTTCCGTCTTGACTCCTTGGAAGGTTGTGAGGATTTGTCGGATGCGGGAGCAGAGGTCGTTTGGGTTATGCAGCGGCGTTGAATGGCACTGCGGTTAAGGGAAGGCTTTGGAGCAGATATCTGGTATGCTGTCAATGTCTGCTCTGAGGGTGTTTCATGCAGTAATTCTTACCCTCAGTCGCTTCGCCGAGCTGAGGAGCGACTCGTAATATGCTGGAGACGCCATTGTGCTGTGAGTCTGGGTATCTTCAAGTGATATGCTCGTCGCCCTCTGCCATATGCGTGCACTCTCCATCCAGACGCTGCGGCGAAGGCCCGGAGATGCCAAGGGACATCCAATCGCAGCCCTTCACCGCCCAAGCGGCAGAAATTCATTGCAGGGAAAGTTCAAGGTTGCTAGCACGCCTCGAACATCGACTTTGCGACAATCACTGCCAACCTTTCGCAACACACTTTTGAAAACTCTACACTCCGTCAAGATGGTCGGATCAGGAGCGTTCAAGATCCAGAACAAGATCAAGCGTGGAGAGCAACATCGCAAGCAGAAAAGCATAAAAGAAAGCGAGAGAAGAGATCTCAGGCACAAGAGAAGACGCCAGGAAGACAAGAACCCTGAGGAGAGGGCACGCAGACTTGCAAAGAATGTCCCAAAGACACTAGAATCGAAGAGAACATGGGACGACGTTGATCCAGAGGCGGATGGAGCGTTTGGCGCAAGCATAGATGTGCTCAACCCAAAGCGAAGGAAGGTGGAGGATCAGCCCAACGAGGCTGCAGTCAAGAAGCAAGCGGAAGGCGGAGAGGAGGAGGATGCCGACGAGGTCGACAGTATGCTTGGAGACTCGGACGAGGAGGGCGAGAAGGACGAGGACGAGGACGACGAACCACCAGCGCGCGCCGCTAGCGAAGCACCATCAATGGCGACAGACGTTGGGCTCACACCAGAAAACCTGAGCTCACGATTCCCTGGTCTCTTCAACATTGAGGAAGGATATGAGCCAAAGGTTCTCATCACAACAAGCATAAACAGCGTGCTACACGAAGAAGCCGAGATGCTCACTGAGCTGTTCCCCAACAGCAAGTATGTCCGCCGCTCAGCTCACGCACACGCATACAAGTACTCGGTCCGCGAAATCTCAAAGTACGCCGCCGCACGAGACTACACACACGTCGTAATCCTCAACCAAGCCTTGCATAAGAAGATTCCCTCAGGACTCGATATCGTTTTCCTCCCGATTGGACCCATGTTCCACTTCAGCATCTCCAACTTCGTTCCTGGCAAGAAGCTCCCTGGCCACGGTAACGCCACCAGCCATTTCCCAGAACTCATCCTCAACGGTTTCCGCACACCTCTAGGTGTTGTGGCCGCCCACCTGTTCAAATCTCTCTGGCCTGCACGCCCAGAGATCGAGGGCCGACAAGTCGTCACACTTCACAACCAGCGTGATTACATCTTCTTCCGGCGACACAGATACGTCTTCAGAGACAAGCGTGCGACGGAGAAGGTCATCCAGGATGTGGACGGTAAGCCCATGAAGGGTGCAGAGGAAATCAGAGCTGGCTTGCAAGAGCTGGGCCCTCGCTTCACCATGAAGCTCAGACGTGTGGACAAGGGCATCCAGAGAGCAAGTGGACAGGACTGGGAATGGAGCGCACATGCCGAGAAGGTGCGCACAAGGTTCAATCTGTAGATTGCTCAAATGCAAAGACTTGTACGATTGGTGCCAAAGATCTGCACTATCATCTGGAACTTTCGGTCTTTTCCTTTTTCTCGTTGTCTCTTTGAAGTCACCACTTGCAAGGTGCCCGTATCAGAGCATCGGGATCGCAGATGTCGGTAAGCCGGCATTTCGCTCATCGACTGCTTGTCTTGCGCTGTCAAGATTCATTCCCGGAAACGAAAATGTTATTCTGCTTGGCATATCAGTCCAACCAAAGCAACGCTTCGTTTAGTACAATCCCCTTGGCGATCACTGATCAATTTATAAGTTTGTTTGCACTCGCAGTAAGAGTATGCTCGAGCCTTGCGTCCGCGTTGATCTCTCGACGCGTGCCTCGTACAGACAGTCCCGCGTTAGCCATTTGTAAGCAGCGTCTGCTCAGCTATTGCGCCATTGATACTGCACCACAAGACCATTGAACTTGGCTGGCATCTGTTCGATGACAAATGCAATATATCGTGGCATGCTGCGGGGTGCATTGCGATTGCTCCATGTAAGAATATGATGCGATGTTTAGGAGGCAGAGCTGATTGCAAAGCGGCGGCTGGTGCTATCGCCGGGCCCTGTCAGTCTCTTATATGCTATATGTAGGGTCGCCATGAAAGTTTATTCTATATCTCACATCGTTGTGCTTAGTTTGTCTCCGAGCTCGCAAACAACCCACTTCGCAAACCGAACAGCAACATGGCCAATCAAGCATGGCAGATCGCCTCGGCAGGCAAACTCGTCCTGAACGACCTAGGTCCGCTGCCAACACCAGGCCCCAAAGAGATTCTTGTCCGCGTACACGCGATCTCGCTCAACTACCGCGACATTCTCGTCGCTGACCACGACCCTGCCTATCCCCTCAAAGCCAAGGAGAATCTCATCCCGGGCTCTGATGCCGCCGGCATCGTCGAGGCCCACGGCTCCGAGTCGCACTGGAAGAAAGGCGATCGCATGGTGCTCCACCCGAACGATTGGATGTCCGGCGACCCACGCAACTATATCTTCCACCAGACACTGGGAGGTGCGAGCCAAGATGGGACATTCCGGAGGTACATGCTTGTGGACGAGGAGCGTGCGTTCAAGGCGCCGGACAGTATGACGCTTCAGGAGGCTGCTACGATTTTCACTGCGGGTGTGACTGCGTGGAGAGTGCTGAACTATGGCGAGCCGAAGCTTGTAGGTCCCGAGAGCACGATTCTGACGCAGGGGACTGGGGGCGTGAGCTGCTATGCTATTCAGGTGAGTTGAGCAGATATACTGATGACTATTCCGTTCACTTACAGTTTATCAGATTGCAGCTTCAGCAGGCGCTACCGTAATTTCCACTTCATCATCCGATGAGAAGCTAGAGATTGCTCGCAAGCTTGGTGCCACTCATGCAATCAACTACCGCAAGACTCCAGACTGGTCCAGCAAAGTTCTCGAGCTCACTGGAGGGGTAGGAGTCGACATCGTGGTCGAAGTCGTTGGTGGAGCGGGCCTCATCGACTCTATCAACAGTGTCCGTTACGATGGTCGCGTCGGCCTGGTGGGGCTCTTGGATAAAGCAGACGGTGCGGCTGCGATTACTAGACCGTTGCTGTTTGGTGGCAAGACGAGTGAGTGGAGCGTTGTCCTTACTATTTTCTGTATGCTAAAGTGCTGTTCCAGTCCAAGCACACCTTGGTGCAGGCAGTCGGCAGATGGGTATTGAGCTGAGTGAGTTCATCGATAAGCACCAGATCCATCCGCCGATTGCAAAAGTCTTCAAGTTCGAGGAGACCCTAGAAGCGATCGATGCTTTAAGAAACTTTTCTGGTGTCGGAAAGATTGTTGTTGAAGTTTGAAGGTCCTGGACGTATTGGGCACAGAGGAGGCTCTACACTTGCTGTTGTAGTGTCAGTGATGTATGATTTCCTTAATGCCGAATGCATATCATCAAAGTCCTGAGTGATACTTGAAAGAGTGGAGATATGCCGACCTTTGAAACATCAACCATGTTGCCGTGATACTCATGCTCCGATTGACCGGACAAATATGCTGTGCGGAGATAGGATCTAGCGAATGCAAGATCCCAACGAGCACAACCTGCTGGCTTTCAACATATTTTGCACATACTACCCGTCATAACCAAGACCTGCCCCTATGGCATGTGATTGTAAATCGTCACAGAGCGTTGAAGAAGATTCTTCACCGATGATACGAATGCTTTTCCGTATAGTTTTGCGTTATCGTGTACCTCCTATCTCCAGAGAGGAAGAGGCTTCGAACATTGTCAGCAAGTTCAACGGCAGCCAATCACATTGTGCATCGACACTTGGCCCACGTTGCTTAGATGAGCAGCCCCTGCAGTGCTTTGTCACACACCACGGCTCCGTCTCTTCTGTGACTGGCCATCAACCCTGCGGCAGCAAAGTCACAGCATGTGCTGCCATGCGGTGACTGGTTTCGAACAATGGCCGTCGGGTCAACTCGAGCTGCTGATGCCCGTTTCAGGGTCATGCACGGAGGCTTGCTTGCTAATGTATAGTAACCAACAGCACAACTTGCGCTGCATGCGAGCGTGGAGTGATGTATATAGGTAGGTGCGTGAGATCTGGGATGTCGTTACAAGTACATTTATTCGATAAGAAAGAGCTCAGCAGTCTCACCTTCCTCATCCGCGACCTAAACACAACTGCTAGCTGCGCAACAAACTACGAACAGCAGGATACATCAACACAGCAACATGACAGCCGAACTCATTCGCGACGCTCCGATCGGGCAGTTGTTGAGATGGGCGACAGGAAACAGAATACTCCTCTACCCAGAGGAGCGAGCCGACTTTCAACTACCGAACGACTACCGACCTTACGATGCTGCACATGAGAAAGCCACTTCCAGCATCGCCTCGCCTACATTCGCATCTACTCCGTATACACCTGATCCCGATGACCTCGAAAAGGCGAATCTCGAGCCCGTCGAGCCTCAATCCAGGCATCCCAGCGACGTCGATCGGCACCATCTCGAGCGGATGGACACAGCTGAAGACGTCGAGTTTCGCCGCACAGACAGCCAGAGATCAGATCTTGAAAAGGCAGTGACGAACAGATCTCATCTGATGAGGACCGCAACACGCTCAACTCTTGAGAAGATCCATTCGCGTGCCGACCTCGACGAAGCATTCCGCATCGCTTCTCTGGCGCGCCCTCCAACGCAACTGATCGTGCCAGAAAGGACACACGACGGTCTCATTCTGGTTGACTTCTACACGACAGACGACCCCGAGAACCCGCAGAACTGGTCTCTCGCCAGGAAAGGTGTGGCCACATTACAAATTTGCCTTTACACGTTGGCAGTGTACATGGGATCTGCCATCTATACCCCATCGATACCAGGCATTGAGGAGGCTTTCGGGGTGAGCATCACGGTCGCCTCACTCGGTCTTGCCTTGTACGTACTTGCGTATGGCATTGGACCTCTACTATTCTCGCCCATCAGTGAGATTCCAGTCGTTGGACGCAACCCGCCATATATGATCACCATGGGCATTTTCGTAGCCCTCTGTATCGCAGCGCCGCTGGTCGACAACATGGCTGGACTTCTGGTCATCCGTTTCCTGCAAGGTTTCTTTGGCTCGGTAAGTGGTATGACAGCGATAACTCGTTGACGGTATGCTAATTTTTGTCTGCAGCCTTGTCTTGCTACTGGCGGTGCTTCTCTGGGAGACATGTACAGTCTAATCAAGCTTCCCTATGTGTTGGGTCTCTGGGCGCTCGCAGCCACCTGCGGTCCTGCACTCGGTCCCATTATCTCCGGCTTCTCAGTTACCGCAGAGAACTGGCGATGGTCTCTTTGGGAGATGCTCTGGCTATCGGGACCTATCTTCATCATGATGCTTCTCTTCCTCCCTGAGACTTTCCAGGCCAATATTCTGCTTCGCCGTGCCAAGCGTCTGCGCAAACTCACCGGCAACGACAACTACAGGTCTCAGTCAGAGCTCGACCAAGCAGAACTGAACGCTCGCGAAGTCGTGTTCGAGGCTCTGGTCAGACCGATCCAGCTGATGGTTCTCGACCCTGCCATCGGCTTCACGGCTGCGTACGTCGCGCTCTGCTATGGCATCTACTATAGCTTCTTCGAGGCGTTCCCGATCGTTTACATCGAACGCTACCACTTCAATCTTGGTGAGATGGGCCTGACTTTCCTGTCGATCACTGCAGCAACCATACTCTCTCTGGCGATGTACTACCTCTACATCTACAAGATTGTGGAACCAGACTTCCGAGCACACGGTCTGGGCAAGCTCGAGCGCCGTTTACTGCCTGCCTTGTACGCCTCGTTCCTGCTGCCAATCGGTCTATTCATCTTTGCTTGGACTAGCGATGGCAAGATTCACTGGATCGTTAGCGTAATTGGAGTGTTCTTGTTCACTATTGGAGGTACGTTCTTGATTGTATGCATATCGACAACAAGCTGACTGTTCAACTAAAGTGTTCATCCTGATGCAGGTCATCTTCGTGTACCTGCCGTTGACCTACCCTCAGTACGCAGCGAGTCTGTTCGCTGGTAACGACTTTGCGCGCTCGAGTCTGGCTTTTGCAGCTGTACTCTTTAGCCGCCCGATGTTCTTGGGCATGGGTATCGGTCCAGGCGTGAGTCTGCTTGGTGCTCTGACTGCGGCGTGCATTGCTGGAATCTTCGTGCTATACTTCTATGGCGAGAAGTTGAGGGCCAGAAGCAGATTCTCGGCCAAGTGAGCAATTCTGTATACATAAATGGGAATGGTAATGGTAATGGTGAAACAGAAACGGCCGATTTAAAAATTCAGTATCTTAATGTTTAGAGTAATTAATGAAATAGACATCCTTTCTTCGCAAACAGACCACCACTTATCTTGTGTGCCTCAGGCAGCAATCAGTAGCAGGCAGTGCTTTCCCCGCGTTGGAGGCTCTGCGGGCTCCACACCGCTATGCGCTGGCTCTGTCGTTGGCTGGCTGCCCGATGTTCATCATCGAGAGGCAGGCAGAGCTGCCTTCACGACAACCCTCCACCCACCAACGCAACCACCCACCACTCAACTTCGCTTGCTACAATGCAGGCGCCCGGCTATCCAGTACAACCGCCTCCGCAGGCACCCGCCGCGCCCAAGAAGTACGATGGCCAGAATGGCATGCCGCTGTACGATCACACCCATGGCGGCCACTACGGCGCGAGTGCCGGCATAGCAGCCCAGGGCCACGCGCCGCCTCCAGAGACCTTCAGCGGCCACTGGGGCAATGTAAGTATCCTGTTCTTCATATTGCGCATACCCTTCGCGTCGATCACTCTCACTGACGCGTCGCGACTCAGGTATCCCAGGGCCTCGGCACGGGCAACTACCGCGACATCCTGAACACCTACTGGCAGCAAGTCGTGACGATGCTCGAGACGGAAAACCACGACTACAAGATCCACCAGCTTCCGCTCGCGCGCATCAAGAAGGTCATGAAGGCCGACCCTGAAGTCAAGATGATCTCTGCTGAAGCGCCTATAATCTTCGCCAAGGCTTGCGAGACCTTTATCACAGAGCTCACCATGCGCGCGTGGATCCATGCTGAGGAGAACAAGCGTCGCACCCTGCAGAGAAGCGACATCGCAGCCGCTCTGAGCAAGTCTGACATGTTTGACTTCCTCATTGATATAGTACCTCGAGAGGATGCGACACCCCAGCACAAGCGCAGACCAGATTACGCGGAACCACAGCCTGGCGCACAGGATCAGGGACACGTCCCTCAGCCACCTCAGCAGCAGCAGCAGCCACAGCATGAGTTCCTGTCTGCGCAGCCCGAACAGCAGGTCCCTCAGGCATACTATCCTCAACAGCCTGTCTTCGACCCGAACATGTACGGGCAGGTGTACAACACTGGCGCTCCACCAGAGCAACAAGGCCAGTACGGCAGTGGATGAGGCGGTCATGATGTGACCTGAAAAGTGACAGCTTTGTTGCGATCTTTCACGGCGCAAGTGCCAGTCGCATTTTGGAGTGCGTGCCCATTGTGAGGCATGGATGACACGGCGTTTGGATTTTGGACGACATCCCTTCAGGAATAATGATACCCACGCTATTCAGTGGATTTTCGGCTATACATACCACAGAAAATGAATATTCATGACCGAAAAGACAACTCACGCAGTTCTTGCCCACTGGTCTTTGCATGTCACCACAGCTCTATGCTTATACCATCGACTGAAGATACGATACGTTAATCGTAAACCATTGAGACGTCACTAATCATGTCTGGCACCATTCAGATATGATCTGCTACTGTCGTCAGCTGCAGTTATCAATGATGATATGCTCACCGCTAAGATACCATAAATAGTTTCTAGCTATCTGAAGGTACTCGTGTGCAGATATCATCGGTTCTGGCTACAGATATACCCATAATTGCCATTGAGACATTGCTAAGAACGTACAAGTATGCTAGCAGTGCTTATACCACGAAACTCTTGCATGCGTGAAAACCGAAAATCATCACTAGTGAGAGACTCGCGCGCCGACTTTCAGGAGCTTGCTTTTATAAGGTTGGCCAACCTGGTCACAAAGCTTATTTGTACGAGCTGCATCTATAGCTATTACCACTCATGAAAAAATATCCCAGAATCGTCAGCTTTAAGGAGGGTATATCGGTCGTTGTTCCAAATCGCGCAATTTCAACATTAAGTCGTCACGATCTCTCTCGCTCGCCTGCAACCCAGTCCCCGTCTCAATCCATCCCGATGGTCCATCTACAACAGACCAAGCGCAGCGATGAGCGCACCAGCGCCAGCGCCAATCATGGGCAAAGCAGTGGCGGCAGCACCAGAGTCGGAAGCCGCACCGCTGGCTGCGCTGCTGACAGAGCTGGCCGCAGAGCCGGCAGCGTTCGTGGCCGCTGAGGCGCCGCTGCTGATAGCGTTGGAAGCGCTGTTGACTGCACCGCTGCCGCTGCTGGTTTGCGAAGCGCTGTTGGATCCCGACTGAGTAGCGCCGGCTGGGAAGACGGTGGTGCGGGTGAGGGTCTCAGTCTCGTCCTGATCGTTGGGGTCGTCGTCGAAGTCGGTGGAGGTGGTCGTGTAGGTGCTTGTGATCATGGAGACGGAGGCGGAGGAGGTGATGCTGCCGCTGTTGCTGCCGGTAGCAGCGGCGGCGGCGTTGAAGGTGGCGGAGGAGAAGCCGCAGGAGCGGACGACTTCGTCGACGTCTGTGAGAGGTGATATCGTTAGTGGTGGATCCATTTAGGTAAAGCTGTTCCGCGGAGACAAACCATTCTGATCATTGTCATCATCGTCATCGTTGTCGGTGTCAAATTGACGGATGCAAGCAGCGCATTCGGGCAACTGGGTGCTCGCGCCGTTGGTGTTGCAGATGCAATCGACTTCCTGGCGGTCACCACTGTTCTGCTGGTCACAAGTGCGAGCAGCATCGACCATGGCCTGGCAGACCGTGCGGCACTGGTTTGGAACGTCGTTGTTGTCGAACTCTTGGGCTGCAACAGCACCAATGGCAACGAGGCCGATGAAGAGAAGGCTGTTCATGTACTGCATGGTTGCTCTCGAAGGTGATGATTAGTGTGAAGTTGTTAGGTGTGATTGTCGATGCTTGAGAGAGTGGCTGATTTGGTGAGATGATCGGATACAAGGCAGCGGAAGATTAGTTATACTTATACCTTTCCACGCCTGGCAACGATACACTTCCAATGGCCCTATACGCCCAGCAAACCTTCGGTGCTTCCACCGCCAGCAAGATCGACAGGTCCACTCGGCACCCTGCCGCCCAAAACTCTGCATGAGATCCCGAGCTGCACCACAGCAGCGCCTCATTTGCAATCGCGGCCTCATCAAACACCCACGCCTTGGCTCTGGAGCACACGTGCGCGATCCTGAAGCTGCCACAGACTGGCAGTCAAAGATCTGCCCCCAAACCAAGACTGGCCAAGCTAGAATCGCCCAAGCAGTGCAGACAGCAGCATGCTTAGCCACGACCGCGGTGACGAGTCCTAGATCGACATGCTGTGATACCCGATTTGCGGTTCTCTCGTGTGCGCACGCGACCTCTTTCCTTTTCCACTCCGCACTCTCTCCAGAGGCTCCACTAGTAAACTCTCCACCCCCATGCCTCCTCCATGCCTGTCCGTTCCGCACCGAACACTCGACCCACCAAACGGCCCCAAAACGTCCAAAGATCACACAGCAACCAGCAACAGACGTCAAGATCAAATCCCGATCCACGCTTCAGCCGACGACCCGGCCGCGAAGCGAGAAAACCTCCCATGTACTGACAGTACTGTATGCGCGGATCCAAGAAAAAGAGCCGCACGACGCCTCGTCGTCACTGGCCGACCAACCCGGTCTTGGGTCTTGACTCGCGATCGCCCATGCTGGCGCAGTCTGTCCGGGACGTCACATTTGCACTCTCGATATCGGAGCGCAGAGAGCACAAACGTCTCTCCGCTTCGCCAAGAGCAGTAGTGCTTCTTGGCTGGACGGTGATCAACTTGATTCTGGGATGGCTGTGGCTCGCTGGCTACCGAAGAAGCATTGTGCTCAGTTGCTCAGCCACGAGGGCGAACGTGGACGGGGGGTTCTTTTATCTTGGTCCTCCCAAGAGTTGGGATCGTAAACATTTGGTGATTGGCTGCGACCTGTCTCCATTCACCCATCCACCGCATCCTGTATGCGTTGCAGGATATACTTTATTCGCTGGCAAAAATGTGACCTGTAGACTTCACACATGAAACACCAACTATGTGATTAGCGGCGCCTGGTCTCTGGGGATGCCAGGCAGCAACATAGCAGAGCTGTCAGAGGGTAGTAGTTCATATCGCCAGAACATCGGATCGAATCCTTGGCATCTTTGGATCTCAGCCACGACTTACGTAGTAGTCAAAGATTAGTTACAAAGGTAAGAAATTAAAACTTTCAATGTAAAATTGGTATAATCTATTCACGGCGAAGTGCTATACCATGATGGCCTCAACAAGTTGGTAGGATCAGACATGGTGGGAATGTTTGGGATATAAGCCAACGTGTGGCAGTGTCATAGCATCGGGCCTTCTACTCGGAAGTGATAACACGGTTACCTAGCTTTATGCTGGACAGTCGTGAACATGCCGTCCGCTTAACAATTAAAGGGAAATGTGGAGCTTTATTCGTTGCCATTCGTGGTATAGCTATAGTCTACAAGACTTATGGAAGACATAACCTTCAAGTACTGCCTTTTTCTACTCGAAAGCACATTTTAGGTGAGCGACATTTACTCCGCCTTGGGCTCCTCCTCCTTGCCCTCGAATGCGGGCAACTTGGCCTGGACATCAGCCCAGGTCCACCTGCCCAAAGTCATCTTCTCCACGGCATCGAGGATGTCCTCGGCCTTTGCGCGCACCTGCTTGGTGGTGTCACGGTCACGAAGTGTGAAAGTGCCGTCCTCCAAACTCTGGTAGTCGACAGTGATGCCGCAAGGAATTCCGAGCTCGTCGTTACGGGCGTAACGCTTGCCAATGCTGACACCAGAGCTGTCGGTATCGTAGGAGATTCCACGGTCGTCGAGCTGCTCCTCGAGCGACTCGACAACAGGAGTGAAGCGGGCATCCTTCTGCAGGGGCACGAGGAGAACCTTGATGGGCGCAACGGTGGGCTTGAAGGACATGACTGAGCGGGCAGCATCGCCCTCACGAGTCCAATAAGCGTGCTCCATCAAGCTGTAGAGAATACGTCCGATACCGAATGAAGGCTCGATGACGTTGGGGATGTACTCGCGTGTGGTGACGAGACGGCTCTCCTTCTGGATGCTGACAACGTCCTTGTTGAGCTTGACCTTGCCACCCTCAACATCGGCGACCTCAACCTCAACCTCACCATCCTTCTCGAGGGAAAGAGAGAGCTTCTCGCGGAAGTCCTGTGTGAGTGAGTCAAGAGCAGCCTGCACCTTGGAGGCGTCCTTCTTGAAGATAGGGCCAGCCTTCTTCTTGTCGAGCTGGGCCTGCCACTCCTCGACACGGTAAGGCTCCTTGAGAGACTCACGAACGTTAAGAGGCACACCAGTGGCCTTCATGTGAACGCTCAAATCGTAGGCGCTACGGTCAGCGCAGCCAACACACTCGACCCAGCCGTAAGAAGTCTGGAGCTCGCAGTCCCAGCAGTCGGCGGCGTAGTGAGCCATCTCGTTCTGCATGTGCTGTCTGAAGCGCATCTTGGTGGGGTCAACACCGATCCTCTCCATGAACATGGCGATTCTGGCGATGAAGTAACCCAGAGTCTCGTTGTCAACGAGCTTGGTGTCAACGGCCTCGCCGATTGTGATGAAAGTGGGGGTTGAACCACCCTCTTGCTGGGTGTTGCGGGCCAGAAGGGGGAGCTTGTAGTCGCGGACCTTCTTGAACCCAGAGTGCTGCTTGCCGCTCTCAGGGTCGACGTAGTGCTCGATCTCAGCCATCAAGAACTCGCGGACACGGAGGAGACCAGAACGAGGCGAAAGCTCGTTACGGAAAGAGTAACCAATGGAAGCAGAAGCGAAAGGCATCTTGCCATCGTTGTACTCGAGCAAGTGCTGGAAGGAAAGGAACTGGCCCTGGGCAGTCTCGGGACGCAGGAAAGCGGGCTCCTTGCCGGTAGCACCAATCTGAGTCTGGAACATGAGGTTGACAGAAACGGGAGGCTCGACCTCGTTGCCAGTGATAGGGCTGCGGATGTCGTGCTTCTTGACAAGGGCACCCATGTCCTCGCCAGTGTAGTCATCGAGAGTAGCCAGCAAGAACTCGTACTCCTTGCGGACTTCGTCGTCAAGCTTGACGGCACCCTTGGAAGCCTTGACCTTCTTCTTCTTCTTAGAAGGGTCCTCAACGTCCTCCTCGACCTTCTCGCCACGGGCCTCCTTGTCGGACTTGAGGCGTGCCTCGAGCACATCCTTGATCAAGTGGTCGGCACGGAGAATCTCACCAGTCTTGGGGTCCTTGCACATGTAGTCGGCAAACTTGTCCACGTGACCAGAAGCCTTGAAGACGTTGTAAGGAGTGATCATGGCGCACTTGAGCTCCTGCATGCGCTCCTTGCGAACGAAGTGATCACGCCAGATGGAAAGGAACTGAGCCTCAAGAGTGGCAAGGGGGTGACCGTAGTCGAAGAGACCCTTGACCGGGCCATGGGGCTCAAAAGATTGCCAGTAGAAGTTCTTGCGCTTCATGAGCGACTCGAATGCCGCTCTGTCGAATTCTTGACCCGCGAGGGTCTTGTAGTCTGTCGCCATGGTGGGCTTTCCTCCTGTGTTTCGAGTCCGGATCGGAGCCTGTGCACGCCACTTAGAGGCTGAAGTGGAAAAGTTGCGGGTGATTGAAGGGAAAGAGTGTTTAAATGCGCGGGCAGCCACGTTGAAGGAGTGGTTGCGGGAGTGAAGTGGTGTGGGTAAGGTTACGCTTCCGTGAGTCAAGGCTAGCTAGACCACTCCTCTTCAAATGCAGTCACTTTCAAATTCTGGTGTTACTGCTCCAGTTTCCCCGTACGCCCGTGCTTCGGCCCGCGATCGACCGCATCGCTTTCGATCGACAAGAGCATCAATTAAATTGATATTGATAACGACGCGATAAGATTGAGGATGGCATCAAGGCGGCATGATCTGCCTGGGTTTACAGACACCCAAACGAAAATCTACGTCCAGTCCGCGGATTGCAGGCAGACTTACACAGCTCACACGGAGAAGACATCCACGAGTCGTGAAAGTGATAAAATTCATGTACTCGAACTATATTTACATGCGCTGGGCAATAATGCATCTGATCCTCCAGGTCATTTGCAAACATGCCAGCCCCAATCATACAGAACGCTATCAACAACAAACAACAAGATGGGGTATCATATCAACCCGTCCAACGAAAGCTACCCTATTTGCCGCCGCCGTATTGGAAGTTGCCAAACGCTGCTGAGCCCATGCTTCCAGCACCCATGGTGTGTCCGTAGTGAGGACCAGGTGTGCCTGTATTTAGGCCAGCGTGCGTGCTGGTGGGTGTTGAGGGATTGTTCGGAGTGTGTCCAGAGGCGAAGCCCGCAGCTACACCAGTAAGACCGTTGGCTTGTTGTTGAGGTGTTCCCTGCGCAGCGAAAAATTCCTCGCGGTACTGTTGCGATGCGGGCAATGGAACGCCGTGTAGGCCGTAAATTTGATCAGCCAAGTCATCAGGAAGATCACCACCGAAAACCCTGTTTCGCATGGCCCAGAAGACAGATCCAGTCAGCCAAGCGTCCGAGCCACCAGTGTGCGCTGGACCAACGCGGTGGCAAGAAAGCATGTCTGCAAGATCTTGAAGTCCAGATCGCTGTCCAAGGTCACTGATGATACGAGAGCTTTCTTGGTTCAAGCGGCCTTGCGTGTTCATGCGCTGAGCGTGGCGCAGTAAGAACTTGATGTCCCAAAGCTTGGGGAAGTATGTGCCCACAATGTCGAAGAAGCCGCTTTGGTCCTCAGGAAGGCCTTGTGCTGTCAGAAGCTTGATGAGGTAGCCGAAGTCATAGCCGCTGTGGAATGATAGCCAGTTCACTTCGTCAGAGAAGACCAGACCGGAAGTTGTAAGAAGCGAACCGAAAGCGTCAAGCTCGATGCCCATCTCACGGTTCTTCTCGAACTCTACTCCGCTCTGTTCCAGGAGGTTGATGGAAGGTTCTGAGAACATATCCTCATTGAGGTTGAACTTGAAGTTGAATACCCATGTGCAAGGGAGGAACATGAGGTTGTTTGGATAGGGCGATTTGCCGTTCAGCTGGCTGATGAGTGCAGGATCGGGTTGCTGAGGTGGCAGATCGCCTTCTGATGTCCAAACGGTGATGCCAAGCTGAATAGGCTTGAGGAGATCAACGTTGCAGCGTAGTGTTTGATAGTGGTATTCGGCCTTGCTGCCTGCGAAGTTTCCAATTGGTCTCGCGACGATACCGGGGAACTCAGCGTCCTGTGGTTTGGTGTTAGCACATCCTCCTTCGGTCATTGACTTCTAGCCGAACAATAATCACAACGTACCATTGAGACGTAAGGATACTTGATGATGAGCTGTCGAAGAACAGCCATCTCTTGCTCCAGATTGTGCCGCCAGACCTGTCGTATCCTGCTGTTCGCTCCAGACTTGCTATCCAAGCTCGCTGCCTCTAGCTGATGTGCTGTGTGTTCCTGCATGGCGGCTCCTCTTGCGAATCCTTGTTGTGCTGCCACAGAGGCAAGGCCCTGGCCCTGACCCTGTGCGCCAATGGTACCACCATTGAAGACTGAGCTACCAGCACCAGGTGTGAAAGCGCTCGCGCCATATGTTGCTGATGATGGAAAGGGCGCGATTGTGGTTCCGCCAAAGCTCGGCTGAGAGCTGAAGCTACCCGGTAGATGTGATGTGTGGCTTTGATATGAGCTCTGAGGGATGGAGTTCTGTGAATTGAGGTGCACGAATGGATTCGACATGTGCGAAGGGTGCATGCGGCTCACTTGAGGAGGCATGACTGCTGATGGTGGACTCCGATAGCCAGACCAGATGGGTTCGGGATGTGAGCTAGGACGGTAGGCTGGGTTCAGAGGTTGTTGAAGAGGAGGGTACCCTGGAGGTGGCTGTCCGGTGGTAAACTGGCCGAGCACGCGAGGACGTGGAGTTGGCGACTGAGCGGCTTCGAGTCTGGCGCGTTGCCGCTTCTGAATGTGACGAGGGAGCGGGTAAGCAGAGTTGGGGACTGTGATATCGTCGTAGTACACTAGACAGCGCACGATTAGCGGCTAGGTAATTGTGCGAGAGCGACAGACTACTGGTTGCGTGAATGGTGGTAAGAAGATGTGGAGGTCGTGGCAGTGGTGGTCGGAATTGCGATAGGAGATGCTCGTGAAAGCTTGTGCGGCTGGTTGATGAGAGGCGGTGATGCAGTGCTTTGTCAATCCAGTCGTAATGCGCAAGAATGTCAAGGGCTCTGTCTCTCTCAATTAATCACTAAACAGCATCCATGTCCGCGATGCTGCTCGAAGCCCGCTGTTGCTGGCTGCTGCTGCTGCCAACGCGCCCGCGGAAGGTGCGGCTCAGCCCGGGTGCCCTCTCCAAGCAGCAGCACAGCACCGCACCTCAGGCATGTTGTAGGTAAGCAAGTACGCGCCATTGAGACTCAGGTACGACTTGCGCAAGCTATACACATCCCTGGTCGCACACTCTGACCACCCACACAGACGACACAATGGCTCCCCGACCCAACCTCACCGGTTTCGACCCTCAAAAGTTCGCCGCGGCCGCTGGCCAGCCCGCAAACGACCCATGGGCAAGAGCGTACGTCTGGATCCGATTGGGGACTCTCGCATGAGGCTCCCTCCTTCATAGATGCAACGGAAGACTAATACCACATAGTGAGGCCTGGAGATACACCGGCCCCTTCAGCCGCGGTAACCGCTTCAAGGGCTCATTCCCTGGCTTCGGCATTGCCCTCGGAGCATTCGCAGTCTACGTCGCATACGACAAACTCATTGCCGACCACGGCCACCACGATCACCACGGCGAGGAGCACCACTAGAAGATGCAAAGCGCTGCGAGGCGTAGCCTGTATAGTGCATGGGCGCGGCGTTTGGGAGTACTTCGTTCGCGGGTGTCAAAAGGACAGACATATCTGAGAGGGCTTGGGCAGAGGCTTAGAGGGGAGGAAAAGCATGCCGAGCTGGAATGCTGCCGGAATACGGCTGTATGTATTAAGGAAGGAATGTCAATATCGACTTATACGCACTACTCTATGTTTCGAGATGTTGAATGGTACAGGTTGAGCAACTCGCGGCTAGGCATGTCATTGGAGCTTTGTCGTTCACATCTCTTCTGTGCCTCAATGCGAAATTCGGGAGCTTCCATTCGCAAGATCATGGCAGGACACTCTCCACACAGGCCTTGGGCATTGGCATGTGCATTGGAGCAGGTACAAGCTTTCACTCGATACACTTACTACATCTCTGAATGGAATGTCGAGGAGCTTATCTTGTCGCTCAAAAGCAGGCAATGTTTAGATGTCTAGCTCACTGTGTTCTGGCACCGCGTCTACATAAATGATGGTAGTGGCCTTGTCCCTCATTCCATATTGAGGTACAGTTACCCCACGCTTCTTCGCTCCTTCCCACCACCCGAGAAGTCAACTCATCATCGAGGACCAAGGGGACGCTCGCAACCTCGTCCGTACATTGACACTTATAAAATATATCTTCTCCATAGACTTTTTAAAGACTCTAACGACACGCCGTCGATCTGGTCACCGTTTCCGCAAGCCTGATCTGGATTGCTATGAGTCTTCCTACAGCACAGCTAAGCTGTCAGAACTGTACGCGACGCAAAACAAAATGCGACAAACAACTACCGAGCTGCTCGACATGCATCAAGATTGGTGCGACATGCACAGTAGTCCGACGCCAACGTCTGCCGAGAGGTCGCACTGCCAGAGTCACTAAGTCATCGAGTGAGCAAGTGCTTCGAGATCGCATGGATCATCTTGAAAGCATAGTGTCACGGTTACAGAACGCCCAGCCGACTCCTAAAATAAAAAATGTGAGCAATTCGCATCTTCAAGAGTCTAGGCCATGTCCACACTGATGAGATCAGCAACATGCAATCAATCATGGTCACACAGATTATCCTTCACCCGCCTCGGAGACTTTGGTTGCTCCTGATTTCTGGGCCGAGCTGGCGGACTCAGTCGCTGGTCTCCGGAGCGTTCTAGAAGACAGCGAATCACCCGATCACGACGATGCGCAAGAGTCCAGACTGGCCTCTCAAGAGCCAGAAATTCCGACATTCCGCCCCGTCAAAACTGGAGATCTGGTTACCTGCCATCCTAACAAGATGCTCTTTGGGCCATCAAATAAAGTTGGCCCTGTAGATACGACCTCTGAGATGAACGAATTCTTACGCGATGTCTATCACGAGCGTGTACATGCCTTGTTCAATGTCCTCCACTGGCCATCAACGCTTGCTCTGTTCAACGTATCCAATGAGAAGGAGGACGTCAAACTTCGAGCACTGAAGTCTGCAATCCTCTTCACGAGTGTCTGTTCTCTACTCGACCATGAGCTGGAAGGGCGCCGGGCGATCTTGAACCAGTATCGACAACGCGCCGAAGAAGCTTTCATTGATGCTGGCTTGTTGACAACGACCAGTTTCATGGTCTTGCAAGCATTTGTGATATATCTTGTAAGTACTGATACTGTAAACAGGCAGCCGTGATAATACTGTTGGCAAACTCTGATTCACATTAGGCTGGACTCAGGGCTTACGAATCAAGCGCGGCGCAGTGGACCTTGATCTCCGTAGCCGTAAGGCTAGCAGATGCCATGGGTCTGAGAGGTGCTCAAAGCTTGCACAAGCTCTCTGTGCTCGACAGGGAGCTCCGCTGCAGGCTTTGGTTTGGCATCGGCGTCCTGGATCTGCAGTCTGCCTTCGACAGAGGCTCCCGCGCATTGCTCGGTTCGAACGAGTTTACGGACTGGCCCAGCAATTCTGATGACATAGACGTTATCGCCCAAAGCGTTTCCCAACCCATTCGAGAAGATCTTTCTAACGAGCTTTCCTTTGCTCGAATGACTTTCTGCGCCGGTATCTGCCATAGGAAGCTTACAGAACTTGGCGATTTGGCAGCCATCGGCACACTCAATCCACAAATTGCGAGGCAAGAACAGCTTGCCACTCTGGCGGATTTCGAGTTGGTTGTAAAGAGAATACAAAGCCAAGATGGCACAGCTCCCACGAAGATACAAGCATTTACTGTATCTGTAGCACAAGAAAGTCTAGTGGCAATGACATTGTTGTTTCACAGGCCCCTCCACAAACGAAGCAAGAATCAAGAGGCCTACACTCTCGGCAAGATCGACAACAATGAGATATTGATCATGGCTACGGAAGTCTTGGAACGCTCGCAGTTGAAGCGCTCTTGGTTCCAATTCGCGCAGTGGGCATGGTTCAAATGGGTAAAATGGTTCGCACTAGCTGTGGTTTTGGCAGAGCTTTGCACGGCTAGAGGTAGTTCTGCAGATCGCGCATGGATTATGGCACAGCAATCCTTCGACGACTATGCTACGATTGTCGCGGATACCAAGTCTGGCTTGTTGTGGAAGCCGATTGCGAAACTCATGCAGAGAGCTCGCAGCATCCGAGAAGCTCAGACAGCAAAGCCGCAAAACATCGTACCTACGCCAGATGGCAATCAAACTGACATTCAGTGGCGCGACCACGAACTCGGAGATCTTCAATCACGTCTAGACGACCAAACTTCCACCTTGGCCAGCGAGACAAATTCAGGCGGCGACTTCGCCTCCAAGATGGACACCGATGTTGACATGACCTGGTTCCATTGGGACTTACTGATCGACGACATCGAGACTGGAGGTCTTGAGCTGGATACAGACTTATTTCCAGTTGGCTAGTGATCGACTATCTTACTTAATGCCTCCTGCAGCTCACTCCATATCTCTTTCTGAACCCTTTTCCCCTCGTCACTTCTGACCCAAACAGAAGCGTTCTTGACTTGAGACTCGCTTAAGTACTCGCCGTGCGTCTCGGGGCCGGCGATTATGGCTGAGACCAGTGTACGAGCTCCAACCTCGCCGGTTCTGCCAATGAGTCGAAGCATGTTGCGACCGATCGCACCCCCATCGTCTTGTCGGAATAGTGGCGTCTTGCACCAACCGGGACTTGGACCGTTGATGATGACGCTTGGCACGCCACCTGATCTTTCAGTTTTGGGTGTCTGAGCCGCCAGTTCTTGCGCACAAAGCTGGACCAGAAGCTTGCTAAGAAAGTATCGACCAGACATGTCGGCCGACTTCTCATTGCTCAACGACGACAATACCTGGCCTTGAGGAAGCGTCGTGATGCTGGTTGGATCAGCAAAGGCGTGTACATTCGACCCAACAATAGTGAGGTGTGTCGGCGAGCCGTTTGCCTTTGCCGTCCGCTCAAGCGCTGGTAGGCAAAGTTTAGACAGCAGGAATGTCGAAACAACATTAACGGTCAATGTCTGCTCCAAACCCTCGGCCAGAGCAAATTTATTTGTCGAGATTCCAGCATTGGCGAGCACCGCGTCGACGCGTTGCAGGTCGTTCGCGATTTTGTGGCTGAAGGATTTGACTGAACTGTAATCCGCCATGTCAAGCTTCCAGACCAGAATTCTCTCAGCCCCAGCTCGATTGCCGACTATCGCTTTCTTTGCTGCTTCTCCTTTGGCGAGGTCGCGGCAACCCAGTACAAGGGTCGAAACATTGAGGTTGAAGCTGCTTTGTTGTGAGCTTTAACTTGGTTAAATTTGGGGATTGCTGAACTCACAGGTGTTTGGCGCACTCGAACCCAAGACCTGAATTGGCACCGGTTATGACTACAGTCTTGCCAGTGAAGTCGACTCTTGGGAGTTGTGGCGTCTGGAAGAGCTGGCCTCGCATGAATTGAAGGATGTCTGACGCTGCCGGCATGATGTTGTTAATGATGGCGATCGATTCTTGGAATGTTGGTGTCCTTGTGACCTGGGGATTATGGGATAGATTAGAGACTCAGATGGGACCGCTTGATATTGTTACTCTGATTCATATTTATATTCTGGCAGTCCCAGATCGCAAAATCCGCAAAGCCCGCCTGCATCTGGCCAGAGCCCGCAAAACCCGATGCGTCCTTGAGATATAGATGTGAACCATTATTTGCGTGATAAAGCCTTTTTAAGACTCATTGCCATATAACATTTTCGTCCTTTTCGTTCGATCGTGACGTTCTTGTCGAGATCTGGTTGGCCTGTATTGAAAGTGAAAGTCTCGTATTGAGTGGGCTCAATGCCAGCAACGCCAGGTTATTCGAAGCCGTAGTTTCACTGCTACGTTCGAGTTCGAGCTGAAGCACGTGTCGGTGACTACTAGACGATAGATCAATCTAGATTTGGATTACGGATTTCGAAAATGTGCTCCACCTTCATGAGTGACTCTATGAGGTGGTGCTTGCCGTTGCCAGTATTGAAGTGTTGTAACAGTGATGTGCAACGGAAATTAATGGTTCACCTGAAAACGAGAATTCCAAGTTTTCCTCTTGAAGACATACCCGAATGGCCTCTCTCGTATATCGGCAAAAGCTGCGACCGAAATTGTTGTGCGAGATTCAACATTACCTTACATTGACATGCGATGTTGTGTGTAGAGTAAAAGTCAAGGGTATAGAGCTATCAAGGGTACGCGACATCACTTACTTCGCGCTAAAACCCCGCTGCCGCTGTCCCGGGGAGCCGACATCATTGGAGCTCAAGTCTGTGCACGAGCTTAGGTACCTGTATCAACACGCCCAGACGCAATTTGTCGGTCTGCGACGCCACGAACTTCCTTCCCATTGACAAGACACCACAAAACACCACTCGGATCGATCATGTCTTCCTCACGCTCACTATGAAGACGCTACAACCTACGACACCACCGCGACAATTTCTTCCTCCGCCCCCGCCGCAGTGATGCCGCGGGTGTATCCTCCGATTGAAGGCAGGCAGCCCTCTGTCACCCTCACACCCTCGCTGGTCGAGTCGACGGCCGGCTTCACAGCTGGAGTAGTCTCCACACTCGTCGTACACCCTTTCGATGTCATAAAGACACGCATCCAACTCGAGCAGCACGCCAAAAGTGGCATCGGCACCACCCGGCGAGTTTTCCGCCAGATCGCCAACGAAGGCTACCGGGGCCATGGCACAATCAAAGACTTCCCGCAGAGGGTGCGCAACTTCTACCGCGGCCTGATGCCGAATATGGTTGGCAACTCCACAAGCTGGGGAATGTACTTCCTGTGGTACGGCATGGCAAAGGATCTGATCGCGACGACACGAGGCTTGCACGGGAAGGAGAGGGAGAAGCTGTCCTCGAGCGATTACTTCTTTGCGGCAGGCGCAAGCGGTGTTCTCACCGCTTGCGTTACCAATCCGATCTGGGTCATCAAGACGCGCATGCTGTCGACTGCTCGTAACACACCAGGCGCTTACACGTCGACCGTACAAGGTGTTCTCTCGCTATGGCGGACCGAAGGTTTGAGAGGGTTTTATCGGGGCCTTACACCATCGATCATCGGCGTGAGTCACGGATCTGTGCAGTTCATGGCGTATGAGAGCCTAAAGAACCACTGGGCACTGTCGCGCACTGGCGGCAAAGAGGGGTTGACGAACTGGGACGTTTTCCTTCTCAGCGCTACGAGCAAGATGTTCGCAGGGAGCATTACATATCCCTACCAAGTCGTGCGTGCGCGACTACAGACATACGATGCACAGACGAAGTACAAGGGTGTCGTCGACGTGGTCAAGCAAGTAGCGAAATACGAGGGCTGGTCAGGGTTCTACAAAGGGTATGTTATAGCCGTTGGTTTGAATTGGGGTTGAACTGACATATGTGATATCACAGACTTGGACCAAACCTCATTCGGGTCTTGCCATCGACCTGCGTGACCTTCCTCGTGTACGAGAACGTCAAGTTCTACTTGCCGCGCATGCTTGCGCCAGAAGAAGACGAGATGACCCTGAACTTGGACTCGGAATAGACACTGGCAGAAGAAGACGCCCAGAGCAGAGAGATACGCTTCGAAAGACGAAAGAAACGAACACGAACCCCCACGGAGCTTGCATACAAAAAACACCTTGTACAAATGCATAAGGACGAGAAACACATTGAGCATAACGGACATCGGCGCAAAAGGCGCTTCTACACACTGGGAATTTTTTGGTTTTGTGCGTGCTTCGGGTCTGCCATACCTGCGAGTCGGGCTTTCTGGAGATAAAGATGCATGAGCATTGGGTTGTTTGTTTGTTTTCTGGGATGAAGGACGAGCGACGGCGATGTGCGATGGCGCGTTTTAACTACACGCATACGAGACGCCGAGATCTCACGATCGGCGCATAGCAAAATGTGTTTACTTCTCATCATCGCGATGCCTAATGACTCTGAATTGTCTCGTTCCGGGCATTATCGTCTGTGTCGCCGCGGCTGTGAGGATGTGCCGGGCATACTCGGGATTCGAGAAGCGCAACCACGTCGAATCCGTGCGACCGCGGCTTGTGAGGTCACGAGCGTGGTATGAGGTGTATTCACGATAATTGATCGCTTGTGATTATAATGTCATCAGTATGGTCGGGTGATGTCGGCGAAGTGTTCCTGGTGTCTTTGGGCAGCGCGGCGCTGAGCCACGGCAGTGTTTCGAGGCGAAGATGGATGTTATGCCTGATGGCATGTGAAAGTGAGTGGTTAGTGACGGCTTGTCATTGGTTATGCCGACAATTGCGCCTGTTGCTAGAAATCGATAACCATCATCGCCGTACATTATAGTGGTCTCGTGTGTCGTGCTGAAGACAGCGCATCGTTAAGGAGTAATGTGATGCCTGTCCAAACAGACTGTCACAGAGATAGATGTAAGGCATCGAGAATCTTACAATTGTTGCATTCGCTTTGTCAATGAATCAGCTAATGACGGGCTGGGTCGATGCACCATCAGACTATGAAGGTGAGGGGAAGAGAAAGGCATCGTTCCACAGACACGAAGTTGATATAGGACATGGGCTCTTGATATAGTTGTGTCTGTGATGTGCTTACATTTATGCCACCATTGTCCAATACATGTATGCATTCAATGTTGTTGGTCCAGAGAGAGAATAATACTGTAATGGTTCGGTTCCCCACGCTGGAGGCAGGCGCGAAGTCCCTTGATCGGACCTGCCCCTCATCTCATCAGTTGTGGTGGGGCGCAGAGAGTCCGAGCATTCGTTGGCGTAACTTATTCCTGTGATGGAGGTACAAACAGACCAGCTCGCCTGAGTCTAAAAACACCCCGCCCAACCATTCGACACCCTCCCCATCCATCTTCCTTACCAAACACAAAACACACGCCACTCCCATTCACTCACTCCTCACTCGACAAACCTTTATATACCATACCCTCTTACCAAACCAATAACACACACAACACCGTCGATATGGTCAAAGCAGGTGCGGGGTTCCCAACAAACACCTTCACACTCACCCCGTGACAGCTTGCTAACGAAGAGACGAACAGTCGTCGCTGGTGCCGCTGGTGGTATCGGACAGGTAAGCACCATATATTTACTCCTTACTCACACAAGGCGCACTCACTTACATCTCCTCGCAGCCGCTGTCCCTCCTCCTCAAGGCTTGCCCGCTCGTCGACAAGCTCGCCCTCTACGATGTCGTCAACACCCCCGGTGTGGCCACCGACCTTTCTCACATCTCCTCCATCGCCCAGATCGAGGGCTTCCTTCCCGCCGACGATGGTCTCAAGAAGGCCTTCACTGGCGCTGACATCGTCGTCATCCCCGCTGGCATTCCCCGTAAGCCTCCAGCCATCACGGTATTCCCAGATCAAGAGCTAAGCAAATAAACGCAGGCAAGCCTGGCATGACCCGTGACGACCTCTTCAAGATCAACGCTGGCATCGTGAAGGGCCTGATCGAGGGTGTTGTCGAGCACTGCCCTGAGGCCTTTGTCCTCGTCATCTCCAACCCCGTGAACAGCACCGTCCCCATTGCCGCTGAGGTCCTCAAGAAGGCCGGCAAGTTCAACGCACAGAAGCTCTTCGGTGTCACCACTCTTGATGTTGTCCGTGCCGAGACCTTCGTTCAGGGCATCACCGGCGAGAAGGACCCCGCGAAGACCGTCATTCCCGTCATTGGTGGCCACTCCGGCGAGACCATTGTCCCTCTCTTCAGCCAGGCCAAGCCTGCTGTCAACATTCCCCAAGACAAGCTTGACGCCCTCACCAACCGTGTTCAGTTCGGTGGTGACGAGGTCGTCAAGGCCAAGGACGGTGCCGGATCCGCCACCCTCTCCATGGCCTACGCTGGCTTCCGCTTCGCCGAGAAGCTCCTCAAGGCTCACAAGGGCGAGACTGGTATCATTGAGCCCACTTTCGTCTACCTTCCCGGTGTCCCCGGTGGTGATGCCATCGCCAAGGAGACTGGCCTCGACTACTTCTCCGTTCCTGTCGAGCTTGGCCCCAAGGGTGCAGAGAAGGCTCACAACCCCATTGGCTCTGCCAACGAGTACGAGCAGAAGCTCCTCAAGGCTTGCTACGAGGGCCTTAAGGGCAACATTGCCAAGGGTGTCGAGTTCGTCGCCAACCCTCCCGCCAAGTAAGCGATGTGCCGATGAACTCCCGATTGAACACCTGCTCACACTGATTTTAGATAGATTATAATCAAACAAGCATTGCACCGGCATGGGAAGCCTTTAGAAAGTCGAGCTGGGAGCATATGAAGCACTTGCTGAGTTCAAAACGTTGCTAGCGGATTTGGTGCGAATGCATGCAGCTACGAGATATGAGAAACTACTGAAAAGTTGAAGTTTGTCGTTCATTTGTCCATGTTCTGGCGTTGCTTGTCCTGTAATGAGCGTTTGCTCTTAGCAATGTGCTCGTGTCTCTCGACTTGTGTATGTGACTCTCGCTATGTTCCGCTCGCTCTTTGCCGGTGCTCTCTTCATAGCTGGCAGAACATGTACAACACGTGGCTGTGAAATGTGACCTGAGCCCGCGCAGCTTTGCCACGGATGTGCCTACATCTCGGCACTTTGGTTTGAAGACATGCGACCTTCCATTATCTCTGCAGTGCTCGGTCCAGCAATGCTCAAGCTTTCGCACCTCTCGTCTTGATATGAAACGTCGCCGCAGGTATCTCGATCGAGTCGGCGTGCACCGTGACATCCATTCCCAATCCAGCAAGAGCACCTCGAATGATCCCGCAAGGGAAATAAAGATACTACCGCCATATGTCAGCATGTCCCACTTCCTGTGTTACCCGCTCTCTCGAGGTTCTGTGAAGACTCACTGCTTGCGCCCGGCTCAACGTCTCTTCCGGCGCTTTCACGCCTGCTTTCCGATCGACGCTCACGCGACTGATGGGCTGGAAGCGCTGGTCCGTCAGGACGAAGACGCCGCGGTGGTTGGTTTTCAGGTTGTCGATCTGCTTGCGGAAGAGCAAGGGCCAGAGGTCTTTGCAGACGAATTTGATGCTGTCGAGGGGTGTTTGCGGGCGTGGGCGGTTGGCGCTGAAACTATGAAGTGTCAAAATGACTGCGTTAGCAAATGTGATCTCCTCTCCTCTTGTTGCAATATTCCGCGTGTATCAAGCTCCTTCCCTTCCATTCTTTCCTCCTAGATATATTCACATCTTCCTCCTCTTCCTTGCGAATCCAACCTGAACGGGAAAAACAGCATACCTACCGCTCAACCAATCCCTGCCCAACCCTATACCCAAGCCCATCCAACCTCCAAAACACCGCATCCCTCGTCTCATCATCCACCCCTCCCGCCGCCGTCGTCGTATTATCCGTCGGCGCGCCGCCCACAGACCCCACGTCCGTGAACGTCGTAGCAGCAGTCTTCACCTCTCCTGCGCCGCTGCCATCGCCACTGCCAGTACCGGCTGCGGTGCTGTTATTAGGTGGAGCAGGAGGCTGGTCGTGGAAGATCTGGCTGCGCTTGTACTCTTCGCGCAGCGCGGCGTCGCGCGCGGCGAGTTGGTCGGTGATGCGTTGCGCGAGGGGCACGAGCTCGATGAGCAGGAAGTCGAGGCAGGAGGCGGCGAGGGTGGGGTCGGAGGGGGAGATTGTGGTGTCTGTTGGGGCGGGGCGGGACATTTTGTATTGTTTCTGGTTTTGTGTTGTAGTGTAGTGTAGGTTGGTGGTGGTTTGAGAAGTTAGAGGCTTTGTCTAATTGAGCTGCGAGAGCATGCTGTAGTGTAGTTTGTTGTTCTTCCAGTATATTTATTGCTTGGAAGAGACTGAAGCTTGGTTTGTGGTTATGTTTGTTGCGTGTTGCTGTATATGTCTATTTCTAAGAGGTCATTTGTTGTCATTGGGTGGCCGCTGTTGGTTTGATCTGATAGCTGTACGATTGATGTCACCCCTCTGAGAAGCAACTCGCGAACATGGGGTCCAAGCTAGGCCTACCAATGGCCGTGTACAGTGTCAACAAGCACCCAATCACTTACAAGACACTTCAGTCTACCATGAAAACTACTGGACTTGACCTCTAACGACTTTGCTCTGCTCTCACTCTATTCGCGCACTCTTGCGACACCCGCTACATCGCAAGCGATCATCTTCCCGTTCAGCCAAGAAGGCTGCATGCATGACAATCTATCTCCTCCCGTCCTCTCTGAAAAGAGACAACGCAAGCCTGTCGCTACCATTTCCAATAGTAGCTGTGGTAGGGCAGATATACCTGGTGTTCAACAGAATCCTACATGTACGCCGCCCACTCGCAGGAATGGGAAGAAGACCCATTGATAAACAGGTTTCCTGGCAGTGATCGCTTAGCCGTGTAGGAAGGTCGGCTTCCGAAACCCGGGTTTGATTGCCTTGCGAAATGCTGCAAACTTGCAAC
>Ga0265797_10001340_pt1 | contig 43373 bp, 35 predicted proteins | sample P2T30metagenome_FD_192433 | JGI IMG/M metagenome (GOLD analysis project Ga0265797, IMG submission 192433) | Plant litter microbial communities from East Loma Ridge, Irvine, California - P2 T30 | ecosystem: Environmental > Terrestrial > Plant litter > Unclassified | place: USA: California...
CACTCCACCTAACACACTCCTCACTTTCACCGCCCAACCCACTCTGCCCCCCTCAGCCCCTCCATCTCTCGCTCCAACCACTTCGCTCACATTCCACTACCCCGACCACACACCACCACCACCACCACCGCAAACCCACCCTCCTCATCCTGCGCAAACGCCCACCACACCGCAAGCAAACACCCTCCCACAAACATCGACCTGTACCGCAAAACCCCAGCACACACCACAACCCCCTCACCAAGACGCCCAACAACACCCGAAAAAATGTACGAACCACACTTCATCAGCGCGTCCCAACCCATCCCTCGCGAGCGCCCGTCAACACCAACCACGCCAGCATCAACAGTAGCAACGTCATCACCACCAGCATACACTTCCCCGCGCCCCGCGCCCTTCCCTCCTCCTCACCATCCAACAGCAACAACATCTTCACCGCCCCTCACCCCCATCCCCCCAATCCCCGAGCCAGAACTCTTTCCCACCGACCTTCCACCCCGCCCCCAACCAACTCGGCCACAACGCTTCCACAATTTCCGCTTCTACATGCAGCCGCGCCCACTTGTGCCTGCGCGCCCGGACGAAGAGCGGGATATAGATATAGAAATGGGTGCGGTGCCGAGGGGGAGAAGGCAGCATTCGAGCTGGTACGGGCTGGGAGATAGGGAGAGGAGGGGGGATAGAAGGGTAATGAGAGGAAGGGAGTGGTGGCGAGTGTGTTGCAGTGTTAAAGTGGGTGTGGTAGTGAGTATTGTGGTGGGGGTTTGGATGTTGATTATTTTGGGGGCGAGTGGGCGGATGAGGACTGCGTGAGAGAAAGAGAGAAGGAAGACATGGTGAGAAGATAATGGGCAAGGGCAAGGGAAGTGCTTGTTGTACACACGAGCGGAATAGACGCCCTTGATTCGGCACAAGATTCGATATGTCGATGTTTGAAAAGGTGTTAATTATTACGGTTACGGGCTACTTATGTTGCTCTCCTGAGAGTTTGGCGTGTCTATAAGATTCAGGAACTGGAAAACGCTGAGCGAAGGGAAGCTAGAAGAAACGAAAAAGGCCAAATCAGAAAGAAAATGAAGATGAAGTAAAAGTGAAGGGAACATGTACAAAAGTCGGTGATACATGCCCAAAGTGGTCCCTCCTCCCAAGGATCCGCAATCGCGTGGATGTCCTCGTGCAAATTATCCGCCCAACAACGCCGCTCGTTCCTTTACAGCATGGAACCCGATTTCTTCTTACACCTTCTCATTCCTTATGCCTCTTCGGCAACCCAGCCAACCTCCTCGCCTCCCGATCGCCCTCAGCAAGCCACTGACTCGCCTTGACCATCTGCACGCAATTAATCCACTGCTTGAGCGCCATAATCGGCACCGAAACAATGCACAACACCCACGGCACCGTCGAGTCCATCTTATTCGCCCTCGCCATTTCCATCGCGCCTGCCGAAAACGGGCTCGCGAAGAACAAGGAGGGTTTCGGCGCGGCTGGCGAGCCGGGCTGGATGGACGTCGGGTCCGAGTTGGAGGTGAGGAGCGTGGGCGAGAGTAGTGGTGAGGAGAAGGAGAGGAGGTAGAGTGCGATGAAGAAGATTTCATTCATGGCGCAGAAGAGGAAGAGGACTTTCTGTTGTGATTGTCAGTGCCATGTAGTTGAACTACTTCCTAGATGACAAGTGCGTACATTGTTGGAGTAGTACTGTTTCAAAATCCAGCTCCGGCTCTCATCGACATTCTTATGGCTCTGCCCGCTGCCGCCCATACTCAGCGTCGCATACATATGCATGTAGTGACTGGCCAAGTCCAAGCTGATCAGGCCCTGGAAAATGATGCTGAAGCGCGGGAAGGCTTGCGCCAGGAAGACGAGCAGGCACGTGGTCGTGCACCGGTCCGTCACCATATCGAGCACGGCGCCGAACTTGGTGGACTGGCTGAAGCGGCGGGCGGCGTAGCCATCCAGGGCGTCGAGCAGGCAGGAGATGCTGTAGAGGAGCGAGCAGGTGCGGGGGTGCAGCGGCATGTAGTAGAGGGATGCGAGCGCGAGGACGATGCGCGAGTAGCCTGGAGAATAATGTTAGGTGAGGTGAGGGTTGTGGGGTAGGAGAAGGGAAAGACGCACCGATGAGGTTTGGGATGAAGAGGAAGATGTTCTCGTATGGGTGCTGTGATGCCGCCGCGCTCTTTGGCTGTGTCGCTGAGCCATTGGTATTGCCGTTGGCGCGCTGCCGTACTTCTGACATTGCGGCGTCTGTGTGCTTTGGCGTCTCTCTAGACTTGTTTATTGATGCCTCCAACTGCTTATGTATCCTGCCGCCTGTTGTCGACAAGAGCGTGTATAAGTGCTGCGCCGGTTCCGAGTCCTAGACAATTGGTGTTTGTGGTGCGCGTGCAGTAGAAAGGTAGCTGATGGTAGAGAAGCGGTGGATTGTGCGCGCGAGAATTCCTTGCCGTATTGTGCTTTTAACGTGTGTTCGGCACCCCTCAGAGAACCAAAGACGCGCGACCTCAACTGCTGCTTGAAACGTTGGGCGTGTGTGGGTCCGTCCGGTCAGAAAGTTGTCCTTCGGAATGCGATAAGCCTTATCGGAAGCTCGAGCAGGGGTCGTAGCGTGGTAGATCGCGCAGTTGGTGGTCTTGGGAAGTCGCGGTGGATGGTACTGGAGTGTAATCTTTTGGCAGCAATGGAAGAAGCAATGTAAGCTTCAAGGCTGCCCGGGACAAAAACTGGCACCAGCATCTTCGTCCGTCCGCTCCGCCAGCTGCCGGCTAACACGGCCTAGACCGAAAAGGGGCTTCTCTTGGCAGCGGAGGCAGGTAAGAATCGTAAGATGGTCATCATACCCCTCCCTCGCCTTTATGGTGATCACATTGGAGGGATTATGTGTAGAAAAGCTTGGTATGAAGTAATCATGTATGCTTGGACTATGTGCTGCACTACCTCTTCGCAAACTTGCTAATCTTCTTCGCCTTGCTTTTCTTATGCGCATTCATCTCCTTCGCCTTGCCCGTATCCATGCCTCTCTCGTCCCTACCCTTCTTCCATACCTTACCGTCAGACCTCACATCCTTGGCCTCCAGCTTCTTCTTGTCCTTGCCGCTCAGCTTCTTCTTCTTTGACTTGACTGACCCACCAACCGTCGCGTTCAGCGCAGCAGCACCCTTCTCTCGCTCCGCCATCTTCTCCTTCTCCGTCTCGAACCACACGCGCTTCGGTCGTGACTTGATCTCGTCTTCGTGCTCGATGAGGTTCATGCCGCGCTTGAGGTCGCGCTCGGTGACGCTTAGTGTTCGCTCTTCCTTTTCTTCCTTGAGGACGTCTTCGATTTCGTCTTCAAGCGCCCGAATCTTGACCATCCATCGTTCCGTCTCTTCGGCTGGCACTTGGCGGCTAACAACTTTGGCGCCCTGGTCCTTGGAAGCTTTGACGGCTTGTTTGACGACCTTGCGGTCTGGCTCGGCGGCGAGGGTGCATGCTCGACCGCTGCGCCCGGCACGAGCCGTACGTCCGACACGATGCATGTAGATGTCGTGTGTTTGTGGAGCCTCGTAGTTGATGACCGTCGACACGTTCTTGATATCGAGACCACGAGAGGCCACATCGGTGGCCAGTAGGTACGCAGACTTTCCGGATCGGAAAGCTTCGACGGATTGTATACGCTGTGCAGAGTTAGTAATTACCATTGATCGTGGGGTAATTGATTTACCTGTTCCTGACTCATGTTGCCGTGAAGCTCGCTAGCCTTCATACCGCAGAGAGCAAAAACCACGCGTACTCTATGCGCCTCCTTCTTCTGCCTGAAGAAGATGATGACGCGGTCTGTGTAGATCTTTTCGCAGATGTACATGAGATACGCGAGTCGCTTGTCCTCCTTGCCCATCCTCAGTCGGATGAATTCCTGTGTCAATCCTGCAACAGTGTGCTTCTTCGCGTCGACCATCAGGCGCACAGGCTTGTCCATACCGATGCTAATAAGCTTGTCGACCGTACTCGTCATTGTCGCGGAAAACAGCATAGTCTGTCGTGACTTGGGAATCGTGGTCAAGATCTCGTTCAGCTGACTTTCGAAACCCTCCTCAAGCATGCGGTCAGCCTCATCGAGAACCAGAATCTCAAGGTGCTCGACCTGAAAGGCGGCTGTGTTGTGCATGTGATCGATGAAACGACCCGGTGTGGCAATGACTACATCGGGCCTTGTCTTAAGCATCGCTTCCTGCTCGCGAGACGAGAAACCACCAGCCAGCAGTGCGAATGAGATGTCGGTGAAGGACGCGAGCTTGGTCGCGACGTTAAAGCACTGGACAGCCAACTCACGCGTAGGCATGAAGATAGCTACGCGCGTTGTTGGAACTTTCTTCGGTCGGTACAGGAGACGTTCGAGGATGGGAATGAGGAAGGCAGCCGTTTTACCAGAACCAGTCTCGGCACCACCAACGACATCCTTGCCCTGCATGGCGATCGGAATAGTCTTGGATTGGATTGGCGTGGGCTCGGTGAAGCCAATAGCAGCGAGACCTTTCTGGATGGGACGCGAGAGAGTCATTGATGCGAAGGAACCGCCGGCCTTTGCACCCTTCTTCTTCTTTGACACACTCTCCTCGGGCGCAAAGAAAGCAGCGGCCTTTTTGGCCTCCACGGCATCCTCCTCCTCACTCCTGACTTCGTCTTCTGAATCTCCCTGGAGATCCATTGGATGTGGTACAGCTGGGGCTTCGTCATCGTCATCCAACTCCGAATCTTGGTCTTCGGAAGCGTTGTTGGCCTTCTTTCCAGCATTTTCTGGAGCCTCCTCGTCCTCGTCCACGTCATCTTCCGAGTCGCTGTCTGCGCCCATACCGAAAGCATCCTCAGCCAGAAGCTCGTCGTCATCGCCAAAACCGGTAAAGTCGCCCTCTGCCTCTTCCTCGCTGTCTGAAAGGACCTCTTCCTGAGCCTTTTTCTTGCTCCGCCGTCGCTCAATAATGTCGTCAACGTCCACAGCGGCACCTCTCTTAGCAGCCTCCTGCTCTCGCCCGACCGTACCCTGCTCATTGCCCCAGCCATCGAACTCCTCCACAAAACCAGTGTCTATGTCACCGACCGCAAACTCGAAGTCACTCGCAATGTCGTCGTTCTGTTCGACGTCTTCGCCAGGGTGCGCAATCTCGCGGTCGCTTTCGTCTTCGGCAGGTTCGGGCTCGGCTTGTTTCCCCTTCCTGCTCTTCTTCTTATCCTTCTTGGCCTTCTTCGATGCGACTTCTTTGGGCTTGACGTTCAGATCAGGGTCCTCGGTGAACTTGCGCTTCTTGCCTTGGCCGGAGAGTTTTGGCGTCGTTGGAGTCTCCTCGGCGCCGCCATCGTCGGATACATCATCGTGGTCGGAGATGGTGAAAACGAAGTCGTCGTCAATTCGGGGCGCCATGATGTAGAAGTAACACGATTGCTTGAGCTGGTGAGATGGACTGACCGTCTCTGGGCCAAGATTTCGCGACGAAAAAGTTCAGTTGCGGACATTGTCGGCATATGATTGGCGGAAGTCTCGATCCCTGCTGAGCGGTCTGCTAGCGCTGGCAGTATACCTCATCTCCAGGCATCACACCTCTCCATGATGATGCTTCGAACAGATTGGGTCCAATAGCAGGTGGCTTCGCACGCCACTGCGCCATCATGTCTCGTAGCTTGAGCGTTGTAGCCTTGTATCTCTAGTAGTCCTGAAGCCTGACCACCCTACTTGCCTGACTACAGCACCTTGTTACTGGCTCAGCCTGATAGAACATCAAAGCTAACCGCCTACTTGCATGCAGCATTAAGCAGGCAACAGTTGACTCATTGTCTACAATATGTACAAGGCTGCCGTTCTATAGTAGCATGCCGACTCTGTGGCACCTTATTAGCACAGCCTGATCACTGACCACTACCACAGCCTTTCTCTAAGGTTCTCAAATCAACACAACATCATATCTGTTCAGCTTCAGCAAGTCTCGTTTCTCTTTACCCCTCCAAACTTCCATCGAGATTCACCATGCGTAGTTCAACAAGATACACCCTCGCCCAAAACTCAGCCTCCGACCAACTCACTCCTCTCCCACTCCCCTCCTCCACCACCCGCATCCTACGCTCTCAAACCAAAACCACCGCCCTCCTTCCCACTCCCTCTAAAATCACCAAACCAAACACCCACTCCCGCCGCAAGCGCTCCGACCCATGGACCACCCCAAACCGCCGCCCCAAGAACCCCAACCCCAAGCCCCGCGCCCCACCCGCAACACACCACACCTGCCGCATCTGCATCGATTCCCTTCCCCTCGCCTCGTTCCCAACATGGATCCCACCGCGACGCCAACGCTACCGCTTCTCATCCGACGTCCCCATGCCATGCATCCCCCATCTCGCGCGCAGCCCCCAGCGCCGCAAAATCGACCCAGCATGCAAATCCTGCATCGGAAAGTCCATGGCCGCACGGCTCGACACCCTTGGCGCACGGAGCGTGGGGAATGGGTGTCTTGAACCAGGATGTCAGAACGTCTGGAGCTGGGAGTACGTGGTGCGGTACTTACCACCTCCTGCGCTCGAGGCGTATAATCTCGCTATGCTGGACGTTTGGCGAAATGACAGCCCCATCAAGCCGATTACATGTATCGCGCCAGACTGTAGTGCTATAGGTCTGCCAGATACGGCGGCGCAGGGATACCCGCAAGTCTCGTGCCACGCGTGCGCGTTGCGCTTCTGCGCGCAGTGCTTGATTCCGTGGCACAAGGATGTCACGTGCGCGGAGCACGCGTCGCTGCATGTAGATGCGCAGATGAGCGATCCTGAGAAAGATACATTGAAGTTAATGCAGAGTAAGGATGGGAAGAGGTGTCCGAATTGCCAGTTGGTGATAGAGAAGGACGGCGGGTGTGATAGTATGTTTTGTGCAGGGTGTTCGAAGTACTTTAACTGGGCTGCGGCTGGTAAGTCGGATATTCTCCATTGACTTTTGAGTGCAAGACTGACATTTGGACAGCGTCTGCAGTGCCGGGTACGAGCAAAGCGCAGCCAATTGTACATAATGATCCGTACTGGCGGGGACACGGAAACGGTGTGTGTGAGGTGGATGCGTTGGCGTCTGCGCAGGTTGCTACTGCCGCTTGACAGCATGCATGACTGCGCAAGTTGATTTGACTGAGGCTTCGCGAGACGACAGTGCTCACCTCATGGTCCTTCCCACGAATAGTGTGCGGCGCCAAGGGGTTTGTGCAATTTGGTGTCTTGCCGGAGCCCAAGCTCCAAATTGTTGTAGATTGTTCTGGTTTTTACGTGCTGTCTGACGCGTGGTAATTACAAAGAGTACCCGATCCAATCTGTACAAACACAGCTTTCCCCAATGCGCGCGCGAAAGAAGAAGAAAAAGTGAGGAACCCACCTCCTGATGTGCAGTCCCGACCCAAACCTGATTCCGTGTCCTTCGTACGCCGAGCCATGCCTTCCCTTCTTTTGAACTCCTGTAACGCCAATCTGACCGACGTGGTGCAGTAAAGAGCAGACGTACACTGTGCCGTATCTGCCATCCTTCCAACCTTTTGGAGGTTTTTGCTTGTCCGCGACGGGGCGGTCTTTTTCCTACTTTTTTTTCTTTTCTGGTTTTGTTGTTAGAGCTCCGAATCGACAATGACACGAACCTGAAGCGCTGTCGAATCCAGGAAGCGTATGTCTGGCAGTCGATGCAGTCCACCTTGGGCGATCAGGGAGGCAATTTGCCTATCAGCCGTATCTTAGGTGGTGCGTAGTGGTAGATCCGCGACTGAACAAAAAGCAATGTCAGATATCTTCAAATCGCATGTAGATGATATGGAGGGAGGTAGCGAACATGTGCAAGCTTAGCTGAGAGGGAGCCTACGCCGCCGTCGGGGTGGCCACCACCCCATTGGTAGCAAGGTCGGACTGTCGGCGTTTTGCTGCTTGATGTTCGCTGTCCTGTATTAGCACAAACGTCAGCAAAGAGAGCGTGAGTGTACTCCTGGCGGTCTAGTGCCTCGAAGATTTGTGATGTCGTGAGTTACGCACGTCGAGTCCTGTCTCGTTGAAAGGGCGCTTAGCACTGTCCTTGCTCTTCTTCTTCTTCTTTTCCTCAGTCGACTTTCCAGCCTTGGCTGCCTTCTTTGGCTTGGTCGGACGACTTTCGCCTGGGACGAAGACATCGTCAGGCAGTCCAGTGCTATCAAGTCAGCTTCTGGCAGGGTGGAGTGGAAGGGACACATCTTACTTGCGAGTATGTACCACTCGAATGGACATTGTATCACTGTTGAAAAGGTTTGAGTCGGTTACCTTTCCCTTGAATTGTTCTGCAGGGTACGAGATGTCGAGCGTACTTCGCTCTGTTCCTTTGTCAGTCGACGAGCGACAAGATGAGCTTCTTTGGGGAGGTGTCATACCAAGAGGTAAAGTAAGACCAATGTAAAAGGTTGTCGTGTACATGATTGTCTCCTCTGGTGTCAATGCCTCAGGCGCTTCGGAGCTTGAGATCATGTAGTCGAGACTACCTTTTTTTACCTCCTCCACCTGCTCTTCGGTTCTGCACCGATGGTAGCGCTCAAAGCTATCGTTATATGGGCGAGCAACGTCAATGCCGGTCTGCCCCTCATCGATGCCTGTCACAAGGATACGGACTTTCGACTGCACGAGGCCAGAGAAGGTGGAGTTGTCTTCCTTGCTGCGACTTGCGGCAACGACACTGAGGTAGTATTTGTGGTCTTGCGTGAAGAAAGAGTGTCGATCGAAAAGAGTTGCCCATGACTTGCGGCCAGCGTAGACGTCTCGGACGATGCGGTCGGCTCGCTGGAACTCTTCCATCATGACTTGCTTTGTAGAGATTGTTATGCTGTGCGTTGAGCACATGGCGGGGAACGCGGGCGTGATGACAGGCATGAGATGACGTGCGTCGCCGGGTGAGATCTGTGGTGATGAGCTAGAGCTAAGAGTAGTCGCGCAACACACTTACCGCAGGATTCCACACGCGAAGGCCAAAGTCGCCCACTTCGTGATCCTTCAGCATAACAGGCCTCGGCCAGTTCCACTTGTGCATGAGGTTGAAGAACTTGGAGAGGATGGTGGCGCCGCATGCCATTGGGTACAGTTGGCAGATGCGAGCGACCATGATGGCCCAAGCAATGCCTCCAGGATAGCCAAAGACTGCACCATATATAGCACGACCTGGCATCTGATTAGCGCAATTGGAACGGGAACTGAACATAACCTACGATTGGCCCAGAGCTTGATGGCTCGCAGCGCATAGCGGAAGTGACGGGGCTGCGGGACCGATGCGAGCAGCTCCTTGACGACTCGAGTGCCGTTGACGCTCCGTATCGTCGTCTCTTCCAAGTGCCTCAGTACGTCCTTGTCTATCGTCTCCATATCATTCGGAATGGTGGTCTTATTCGGTATGGACGCAAAGAGTACATCCAAGCTCACGCCGCGGTACTTGAGCTTGACGATGGGCACGAAGGCATCCGGGACCGGGACAAGCTCCGTGATTTCATCCTTCTTAGAGAGCTCTCTGAAAGTGTCGGGGAAGTCGCGAAAGAAGTCTTCGATGTAGACATGCTTAGGCACGCAAAGGAGCGTATCGATGTCGGAAGTCGGCGCGTGGACACCCAGGGCATAGCTGCCGAAGAAAAACATCTTGCCGCCTCCCTCGGTCTTGATGCCCTTCTTTGCGCCCGTTCGGCGGACGAACTCCTCGAGGACCGTTTGGATGTGTTCCAGCACCTTTAAGCGCGTTGCATTGCCCTCGGGTGTCTCAAAGACATTCTCGTTGGTGAGCGTTTCGATGAGCTCATCGTTAAGCTTGTTGTCCTTCTCCGTGGGCGGCGCCTCGGATATGGCAGCTGTGACGCCCCACTTGGGCTTCGTCTTCTCCTCCATGGCGGCCGCAGGTGGGCGATGAGTTCGAGCTGTCGCAAGTTCGGCAGTGCTGCGGAGAGCGGAGATAATAGTTGAGGCGCGGGCAAGGCGAAGGCAGTCACGTGGAGCAGCTTGAGGAGGCGAAATGGCTGTAGTCAGCGCTCCCACATGGTGACGCGACCTTCCCTGGGTGAGGTTTGGTGGAGTGGAGGAAGAGTGGTCGTTTTCGCATCGGGATAGGAAACCGCGGCTCGCCAAGATGCGCCATCTGCAGCTTCCACTCCCAGTTCCGCTAGTCGACAGCCCTATCAGTGGCGCGCTGCAAACACCACCAACACTCCCTCACGACAACCACTATTGGCTGACATAATGGCGAAACATCTACCCGCCCATCTTGCCCACAAGAGTGCACTCGCCCTTCTACCGCCAGCGTCAATTACCACGCCAATCGAGACTGTGCGACGCGTCCACGACAAACACTTTGCGCGATGGCCGCCTCATATCAATCTGATATACCCCTTCCTCGCTTCGCCGTCTACCATGAATGTCGAGGGGGATCCATCATCTCCTCAATTGGAGGAAGACATAAGTTTACGCATTCATAAAGCCGTGAAGCAGCTTGAACCCTTCCATGTCTCGTTGAGTGCAGACCCACCCAGCCGATTCTCACACAGCAAACGAAGCAAGACCGTGTGGCTTGGTCCATCAACCGATCGCGTTCAGCAGCTTCAGGCTGCGCTCCAAGCTGAATTTGCGGAGTGCAATGCCGATCAAAGACCTTACACGCCACATCTTTCGGTTGGCCAAGCAGACAGCGACACAGGGGCGCAAAAGCTAGGGGACGAGATTAAAGATAGCATCATAGATTTCAACAGAGATCGCGAGGAGAGCACACCGATAGCACTGGACTGGCACATTGACAAGGTGTACGTTATCGAGCGCAAGGGCTTCAACGACCGCTTCAAAGTCGTAGGAACTATCGAACTAGGCACAAGATGACCAAAACCCACTTCACATCTCCTTCGCTGGCATGGTAGCAAATCTGCTCATGACCTCCAGGTTCTTCTCCTTGCTCATCTTCTCGCCACTCTTGCTTGCCTCCGCCATGATCCTGAAGTAGTCGATGTAAAAGGCTGGAGTGCAGGTAATGAAGAACTTTGCCTCCTGGTCCGACGGATTCGAGAAGGTATGCGGAGCGCGGATAGGCACCGTCACGTAGTCGCCGACATGGGCGTCATGCTGTGCGCCATCTGGTGCATGGAAGCGCACCATGCCTTGGGTAACAAGAAACGTCTCGTCGTGCATCTCGTGCCAGTGCGCCGGCGGTCCTGCTGTGTTGGGTGGAAGAGTGAACTCGGCGGAGCCTATGCGGTTGTCTGTTCTCGACCCATCCTCCATGATCCTGCAGGTCATAGGACCGAGCTTCAAGACCTCGCCGGACGTTGCTGAGACGAAGTTGATTGGCCGTCTCGGCATCTTCATTGTTGCGAGTGCTTGTCGAGCCTCGTCGTCCATGTTGATTGGATGCTTCGCGGGTCGGTTTGTTTTGGCCAGTGAGCTTAATGGCGAGAGAGAGGTAGGAAGACTTGAAAAAATGAGAAAAACCCAGAAGTGAGCACTTGACTTGACATGTGGAACAAGCCTGTCGTGCCACCTAGATGCCGAGAGCCGGTGTTCGATCGAAATGAAAAGCAATTTATGCGAGCCGACGAATACAATAAGGCAAGGTAAGTCTGAGAGACGCCGGCAGAGGCTGACGCGAGCAATCAGGTTTGTCCTCTGTATGATTCTGTCGTCTCTAGAGTGCAAATTGATGCCGTTGACGCTGGCAGATCTACCCCACACCTCAAGCTACCGGTAGCGCGGGGAACGAACGCGCCTTTCCTATTCGCGACTTCCATTTGCGTACCTGCATTAGCTCTAAAACATCAGGCAGCTACAACTTGCGTAGGCATGTCAAGGTCAAACGAAAATCACACAAGAAACACTTCAACCTAGCACATCAAGACCTCCCAACAAAACTGATCAAAATTTTCCTCAGCCAGCACCACTATCCAACCACCATGACTGAAAAGAAACTCTTCTCCGTCCTGGAGAACAATCCAATCGTAATGAACCACCTCGCCCGCTCCCTCGGCCTTTCCTCTAAACTCTCCTTCTACGATATCTACTCCCTCACCGACCCGGACCTCCTCGCCTTCATACCCCGCCCCGTCTACGCCCTGCTCGTCATCATCCCACTCACACCGACATGGCACGCAGCCCGCCAAGCAGAAGACAAAGACAAGCCCGAGTACGCCGGTAAAGGCGAGAAAGAGCCTGTTTGCTGGTTCAAGCAAACTATTGGCAATGCGTGTGGGAGTATAGGACTCGTGCACTGTTGCCTTAATAGTGAGGCTGCGGAGTATATTCAGCCTGGCTCACTACTGGATAACATTCGCAAAGACGCGCTGGAAAAACCGATATGGGAGCGCGCGAAAGTCCTGTACGACTCGGATGAGTTTGAAAAGGCGCACGCGAAGGCTGCGCAGCTGGGTGATACGGCGACACCTACGCCCAAGTCTGATGAGCACACTGGGCAGCATTTCGTGGCGTTTGTGAAGGCGAAGGATGGGCATATGTGGGAGTTGGAGGGGTCGCGCATGGGGCCGTTGGACCGGGGGGAGTTGGATGCGGACGAGGATGTGTTGAGTGAGAAGGCGTTGGAGAGGGGGTTGGGAAGGCTGATGAGGATTGAGGCGGAGAAGGGTGGGGATTTGAGGTTCAGTGCTATTGCGCTGGCGAAGAGCCTGGATTGAGTGGATGGTAGATTGCGACCGGTGGGAAGCAGTGTGTGTGGCATCTGTGTATGTGTCCACAAGATGCACTGATTAGATCTCAAGCCTCGTTCTATAGGGAAAGACTAGCCTTCATCCCCCATTCTGGAGCTGTAATTTCAACATCAGACTGAATTTGAGATTGAATTGCATGAAAGATTCCTTCATTTCATGTCCATCCGTGTTTAAATTACATCCCAATCTACCTATCTAACCATCATCTCATCTATCAGCACTACCCTCTCATAGCTTCCACTCTCCTCGCCATCCCCATTCCATTTCCCTCTTCAAATACCCTCAACCTGCCCATACAAATGATCCTTATTGTACAGACTCATCTCGCCCAGCACATAGCCAGCTCCTCCCGTCACAAAGAGCGCGAGGCTGACGATCAAGACTTGCTTCGCCGGCGAACCAGCAATCTTCTGACGCCACTTACACCGCGGCGTCTCCACAACTCCAGCACCGGCACCAGCACCAGCACCATGGCCATCGCCTAGTTCAATGTCCTCATCCTTCTTCACCTTACGCTTGAACAAGCGCGCGAATAACCCAGGCTTCTGTTCCGGGCGCGCTGGGAGATCAGATGGGAAGACAAACTGGACTTCCGCCAGTTCGAAGGTGCCGCGGTTGTGTGATGCGTACTGCAGATTCGACGAGTAGTGAGCGGCTGTGAGGAACTCGTGTGTTGACCATGGTGTTCTAGAAGGCGAATGCTCAACGATTGGTGTTTCGAGGGAGTACGTGCCGGGTGTGGATGGGGAAGTGGCGCCGGCTATGTCGAGGCCTGGACCGGATGAGACTTGGACTTGAGGATCAACGGAATGGTACTTGCTGTGGAGGACGCCGTGCTCATAGTCCGAATCGGGTGTTGTGGGACCTGTGCTTGGGTAATGTGGCTGCGTGTGCTTCTCTGAAGTGGCTGTTGTAGATGTGCTGGTCTGCCACTCTGAAGCGCTACTCATCTTGCTTTTGGTTTCTGGGGTTATGGATGCAAGATAGGGGAGTGTTGATAGTTGCCGTAAGGTTTGACAAGGTTGAGTGTGGGAATGCGAGAGTTGTGGCTTACTGCGAGAGATGTTGATGGTGATAAGAAGTGTGGGGGCACAAAAGGTACTAAGAAGGCACTCCGGGGGCTACGAGCGAGGCGCGGCGTGTCATGCCGAAGAGCGTAGTGAGCGTACAAGCTCGGGGCTCCGGGCATGTGATTCACTGTAGTCCTTGCACCCTATCTGGTATATACTTCACTGCATTTGCCTCATTCTTTTTTGCGCCGAACCTCGCTCACCCGCCGCAACTCACAGTCAACATCGAGCCGCGTGCCCGCAATCACAGAGTGTTCAACGAAAATCACCTCAATCAACAAAAATGCAGCGCTTCCTCGCCGCCGAGGCCGACCCGCACTTTGAGCGCCCTCGTCGTTCGGCTTCCTCAATCCGATCAACACGCACGGCCCCGTCCTCTGTCGCAGCCTGCTTCCTCCCGCGCAACCTCAGCGTCGTCGACATCGAGATGGGAGTCTTCGGCCATAAGAGTTATGATCGGACTCGAGGCCAAAGCGCTCAGTGTCGCCAGTGCTTCAACATTACTGTCGGTATCTTCTCTGTCTTGGGCTTGCTCGCGTGGACAGTCGCGGTCATGATCATCGTTGTACAAAGCCAGAAGTAGGGGCGTCTTGTCGAGGGTGTTGGAGCTGTCAACAGTGGGCGAGGAGTGCGGTATACGGATGTGGACTTGACGAACGAAAAGCTGGAACAAAGCTTAATGTAAGGAGCAAATCGATCGGGGTGAGGATACGGAGGCTGTTCGAGGTAGTTCTGGTGTCGATGTTATTGCTATCATACTAGATAGCTTGTCAATCAAAGCACCTTCGCCCCTTCAATGTATCTCGCCGGAGCCTTATGAACCGAGTTATGTAGGCTATCCAAAAAGTTCTTGATTGCATTTGGCAGATCAGGACTGCTCCATGCCTTCATTATAAGTCCCATGTACGGTCCATCGACAGCTGGATTTCTTTTCATAAACAACAAAGCGTTGCCGATAGGGAACGCGATTGAGGTGGCACCAGTGGCTCCGAACTCTTTGCGGAAGAAGTAGGATGCGGAACGAGCAATGAGTCGTGCGTAGTGTCGAGGATGGGGACGATCAGGGTGCGCTGTGCCGTCGTTGATTGGCGGCACTCGTGAGGCGGTGTCGAGCGTTGTGTATAGTAGAAGACAGGTCACCCAATATCTTATCGTTAAGACCGCTACTTCGAAGTTGGGGAACGTTATAGGTGTTGGTGTCCTTGTCACTGGCTCGCGAAATTCGTTTTCATGGAGCGCCAGCCATTCTTGAAGTCGAATGTGTAGCGTCCAGCACTTGGCGCTGGTCTCGAGGTCTCTTGCTTGATTTTCAATGGTGTCAGGGCTAAGAGTGCCCCAGCGGTCAACGTTTTCCAGGATCTCTGGTATCGCGGCGAGTATGTCAAGAAGACTGTCATTGGGCGTTCTAACTCTGCCCTTCCACGGAAGTGTTTTCCATCGTCTTTCGTTCAGGACGGTCCTTGTGCGCGTTCTCACGGCAGCTATCAGCGGCCTGAATCTTGCGGCCACGAAGAGCGCATGTGCCGCGTCGTCCTGGCTGTAGGCTGCAGGACCTCGGGCGACTATCAGCGCCAATTCGCCTTCAGCATGACTAAGCCAGCTGTTGGCTTGTGATGATGTGTTTGACTCCGCACCAAACAAGATCTCGAATATGGCCATGATTCTAGGAATCACAAGTACAGCCGTGCTTCGTGCTCGAGCTGGGTCCTGTAATGCTCGTCTCGTCTCGAAGAGCGCCTTGGTGTAGATGGTGCGTCCTTGTCTGGCAAGGTCGGCATCGTTGACTTGCCTACTCAACGCGACCGTTCCGATAGCCAGAACAGTGAGACGAAGAGCTTCATCATGCGCAGTCAGGCGGGGTGTAACATCGACAAAGTTCTTTCCTTCCGTATGGATGCGTCGCAAATCACCTTGAGGAACGTAAAGGTCCATGAATGCCTCCAGGGTCCTTGCGCCATAGGCTGACTGCACAAGGTGTGGAGGCAGAAGCGAAGACCACGGCAGAGACGTAGTCACATGGCTCTCTTTGTTGCGAGACGTGATCGAAATCATTTGCGTAGATGCTTCGACATCGGGTGGCTCAGCAGCGAGAGGCGAACCGTTCTCTGAGCTTGAAGCACTGAGAATACCATGCTGACTATTTTGGCGTTTCTTGAAAGTGTCGTGATATATGAAGTTGCGATCCTGATGTGCACGACTTCAGCTTCGTCTGAAATCCATTTCGTGGGATGAGCTTTGCTTACCGTGTCGTAGACACAAGTAATTCCTCTTCCCGAGCACTGTGAGCATGCCGGCTGCTTCAAATCACACTGTGGTTCTTTAGCTAACGATCCATTCAGTCAGACGTCGTGCTTCGTAGATACTTACACCCTTCTTCCTCTTCCTGCACGTTACGCAACCCTTAGATCGGCCAGCGACACCTACCATGGCGCTGGGATCAGGTTTAAGAGATTGTAGAGCGCGCAATGTTCCCGTTCAGGAGTAGGTGCCTTTTTAGAGATTTAGCGTCCTATACAGGGATTGGCGCAGCGTTATGACGGCGTGATCTGTTACAACAGGCGATCCAGGTCAAGTAAGGCGTCCCATTGGCCATCTCACCGGTGTTGATTACGTTCGCGGGTCTTCCCGACACCAACAGTATTTGCGGCATTCTCACATTTGAGCATAACGCTCCCACACGCTTCTGCGTGTATTCGAAGCTTTCCGATTCAGAGACTGTGGTATTTCCCCTTCGTGCAGCAATAATACATCGCCGATTGATGCTTCAAAAATTCGGCGCAACGACTTCCCTGCCCGAATTACTAAGCTATTCCACATTGGGTAGAAAACGCGACAGCAGCCCCTCCCAGCCGCCAACGAGCTTTTTGCAGCCTAATAACCGCCAACAAAGCGGACGAATCGACTTTGAATTGCTGCTGGGCACGATCGCGTTATGCGCTAGTTTGCCGCATGCAAAATATACCTACGGCCGCACGGTACAATTGGTAAGCGCGTCATGGCTGTGCTACCAGTCACGAAATTCCTATCGCAGAATCGTCCACAACAGGACTACTCTCTTCTTGAAGACATTGTAGAGAAGAGATGGACAATACGTATAAGAGGATAGGAATGCAGCGGGAGTTGCAATTACGACAAGTACACACAATCGATCAACACCACCCTTCGACTCATTCTATCACTTCCACAACTCTCAAAAGATCCCAAACACACCGATGAGTATCGTGGTCACCCCACCAAAGCCTTCGCCAAAAGGCTTCAAGACGACAATGCGCAAGCTCTACAACCCTCTCGGGTTTTCGAGAGGCTACAACTTTGTGCTTTGGTTTATCTTTGCAGGCGCACTTTTCGGCTTCAGCCTCGCCCGCTTCATGTACCTTGACTTCAGCAAAAATTTCTGCCCAAGTACGCCTACGCCAGGTGGTAACGGCGCAGCTCCCGGAGAATGTTACTACTACCTCAACTTCGACCGGTACAAGATTGGCATTCTTCTACATCTCGGAGGTGTGCTTCCAGCTAGCCTGCTTGCGGTCTTGCAATTCACTCCCTTCATTCGACATCGGTGGATCATTGTGCATCGTATATCTGGATACTTTGCGCTCCTGCTATATGTAATCAGCCTTGTCGGTGCGCTCATGATTGCGCGACACGCTTTTGGTGGGGGTCTCGACATCCAAGTTTGGGTTGGCTTCGTGGGCATTGGAGTGCTGGTGTGCTTCATCATCTCGTACATCAACATCAAGAGGCTGCAGATTGAGCAACACCGCGCGTGGATGATTCGAGGATGGTTCTATGTAAGGGGTATTCATTTAGCCATGACTTACAATTACTGACGTATTCTAGGCTGGCTCGATCATCACAACTCGCATCGTTATGATCCTTGCGACGGTGATAATCTCGGCGTCTGGCGATTACTTCGCTGTATGGGCATGCGCCAAAATTGAGTCGACTCTTGGAAACAAATCGATGCTGGTATCAAAATACCCTGCTTGCGCCGCGTACGCAAACGGCACAAACCCAAACGAGCTTGCTATTGTGCAAGCCAACTTGAACGGAGGCACTGGCGCAAACGCAGGAGTGGCACTAAACATGTCCTTTGGCATGGCTTTGTGGCTCTCGGTCGCTATTCATGCCATTGGGGTCGAGATATATGTAAGTTGTAGACACTGTACCCGATTACATATACGAAACTTGACTAACAGTTCCAGCTCCATCTCACACCTAAAGAAGCGCAACGTCTGCGACAAGTGAGCTACCAACGACAACTCGAAGCTGGTATGCGCAACCCAGGCTCCGCTGGTTTAACAGCCGATCGGTTGGGTGACTCTGAAAAATGGATGCCCGCAGAACATTCGCGGGTAGAGCAGGTGGACAACACGAACGTATCAAAGAGCGAAGTACAAGAGCCAAACGGCGAGCATGAGACTATGTAAGCAGTGTATGAGTTCTCTACACTGGTGGAGGGACTGTAGCCTTTGGACAAGGAAGTTTGGCGTTATATGTGGATGCATTCGTTGGGCGCTTGGTATGATGGTATAATCTTATGTGTTTCTTGGAGTCAATTTAATTCGCTGGTCTTCGTTTCCTCGTCCTTACTCTCATTCTTTATGCTTGGGGCAGGCTGTTCATGTCCTCAGATGTCAGTCACTAGCGTTCCACTGCTTTTGGGAGAGATACTCTGAGAAAGGCAGCGCAAGGTCGTTAGTTCATGAATGATGCTTCCATCATAAATAACTCGATACCCTTATGTTCCCTACACTTAGCACCACAGAATTCGCAGCACCTACTCTACCAAAAGATTCTAGTGCACCTACCGCCCGCTCAAATTCCAGCTGGTCAAGAGAAACTATTTTCACTTCAGTGGGCGTCTTTGTGACCTTGATAAGCGTTATAGCAACACTTGCTACCTCGAAGAATGCGCGAAGAGGCTTTCAACGTAAGCTTAACGAAAGGGGCACGCGGGTACAACTGCTGACTCGATTGTAAGCCTTCATCACGCGAAAGCATTAGCACTCGATGCACCAGCTGCGACTCAGTAGAACGAGTAACGCGCCATTCGATAGTGGTTGGAGATGACAACTGATCGGGTATCTACCACGAAGACGTCACAAGTTTTGGATCCAAATAAAAAGGGTGAACACATTCCATGGGGAAGAACAGCGTGAATGAGAAGATGTGTCCGTAGACAGGGTTGTACTTATTTATCGATTGTTAACGTAAATCCGTGATTCGTAATTCTCAGCAAAGGCATGAATTCATCGATAGAGCCGTATCGGCGAAGCTATACCGAGCCTGCGTTATGCGTCTACCACGGCAGTTGTAGAGGTGTAGAAAGCTTGTCTTTGGGTCCCAGCACTGGCTCGGCGGTCCCGATATCTCTGTCGTCGCATATTAGCATATGTACATCGGTCACAGGATGCCGACTTACGCTGGCCCTCTCGGGGCCCAATACTGCCCAGTTTTTCCGATGTCGAATGTGCCCACCCATTCGACCAAGCTTTTCGCTGCCTCATCTGGCGTTACCGCTCCACCTTCGTCCCAGAACTTGTCAAATCCGACACCCTTCGTCATTTCCGTGCGCATGAACCCAGGATGTACGCTACAGACAGCGACACCCCTCTCTTTGAGGTCCAGACTCAGAAGCTTGCAGCACATGTTCAAGGCGGTCTTGCTGGCATGATGGCCGTAGTTCCCGCCGCCTTCTGACTCGTGTCGAAGGGTGATGCTTCCGCTCTCGGAAGAGACGAAGATGACTTTCGAGGATGAAGCAAGGAGCGAGTCTGCATTTGCGAGTGCAGTGACGAGGATGGTAGGGCCGATGACACAGGTGCTGTACATCTTCTCTTGTGCTGAGAACGAGGGCTCTGTAAAGGTTCACGTACGCAATCAGTGACTGTCTACCAACCGCAGCGTTAATGAGCTTCCAATACCTTTGAGCGACTCAGTAGCAAAGTAGCCAGCTGTGATGTAGACAACATCGAGCTTCTTGATCTTTCGTGATTCGAGGAACTTTACGAGGGTGCCACTAGCTTCTGCCGTTGCGATATCAATAGAAGGGATGTAGGCGACGTTCTTTGTGTTTGCTGGAGGATTCGAAGTTCTCGCTGTCGCGCAGATGTGGTTGTTAGGATCTGCTGCGTAGGTCTTGACTATGCTAGCTCCGAGACCACGAGTGGCGCCGACTACGAGGATGTTAGGCATTGCGATCGATCCGTATGATGTATCTAGGTGTTGGCGATTTGTCTGAGAGACAAGTAGGAAGTACTAATACAGCGAGATGGTATGTTGGTATGCTGATGACGTCGCTGTGTTTACAAAGGCTATCGATACCGGGAACGGGCGCTATCCACAAGCGAAAAGGAAGGATGCGTCGCGTCGTGGCTGTCTGCTGACCAGCCACACACCTCCATTTGTTACTACCCTTGTAACTTCATCAATCCACCACGATGTCTATCTTACAGATACATCCTAAGCCCCATGTTACCTTCGAGGAAGCGCAAGTCAGTGGTCGTCTTGTGGAATACAAGAGCGCAGGCGTGACCTACCCGTACACCCCGAAAAGAAAAGACCGAAAATTGAGAGAAGACAAAACCCACAAGATCGTATCTCGTCGCACAGTGCATTTGGTGGGGTCTTTGGAAGCCCAGTCTGGAGTGCCCGCGTAGTTTTACAAAGGTGCATTTGGCGGCAACTCTGTACCATCGTGTCATGGGAAGAGGGGTAAGATGACCATGTCAACGTACGGAATGAATGCTGACATACTATAGATACTGTCAATCCATCCCCAAAGTGTTTGGAATGCATTGAAGGTTGCATGGAACGAAAATTTTGACGACCAAGTCTCAATCGGCTTCGCCGCAGAATCTGACGATACGGGAGAGGATTCTGACTCCGACCCTTTCACAAGGTCAAATGAGGAGATATCCCGCAAGCCAGAATCCGGAAAGGTGCAGCTTCCTGTAGTTGATGTTGCATTCGTACTCTAAGACTTCACGAAGGAGACTTAGCAGATTATGTTGCAAAATACTCAAAACAGCCCACAATACTGCGCAGAACCTTCGTGGGTGCGGTATCTCATATACAAGCGCTTCGTTGCGATGGAGCAACGCATAGCGCGAGTTGAAGCTGCCAGCCCGTTTTTGAAACCATGTGTTCATTAACACTAATGGTACTTCGCAACGATCATCTCCGCCGCTCTCTCTGCAATTCCATAGACAGCTGTTTGGATATGCGCACTGACAATCATTGGGATGACGCTCGCGTCTACGATCCGCAGCCCTTGGACACCATATACTCTCAACTGCGGATCAACCACACCACCATCCTTCTTTGGCAACATTGCACACGTTCCCAAGGGATGATAGAATGTGAACACGTTATCACGTACGTACTTTTCAACCTGAGCATTGGTCTGAACTGTCGCGCCAGGCTCGAACTCTTTGACATAGACACTTGGGTACGGAGCGGTGTTTGACATTTTACGAGTGTATAAAAGAGCTTGTTTCGTGGCTTCGAGATCGTACGGCGTGCTGATGTAACGCGGGTCGATGAGAGGCTTATTAGCCGGATTCGATCCATTGATGTGCACAGTTCCGCGAGCGAACGGATGCATCACGCCTGCGAGCAGCGACGCATATTGCTTCCCATACCCTGCGGTGCCGTTGGCTGGGTAGCCGCGCGTGCCAATGAAGCCGTCTCCAAAGACAACTTCGAGGTCGGGTGCACCGGATTTATCATCGAGCAGTAACGCGAGTTTTTTGCGATCGACAGCGTTTGACTTGTCCGCAGATTGTTCTGCGAGCTTTCGGAGCGTCGAGTCATCGCCGACAGCTTGTTTCCACTTCATGAACCCATAAGAGCTGCCGGCGTATTGATAGAGCGACGTCTGCCCACGCTTCCAGAGGTCCAACTCAACGGCTGCTCGTGTGGCGTTGTATTTCAGGATATCGAGACCCAGGATCTCCGGCTTCAGCTCGTAGGTCGATTGGATGCGCAGGTGGTCTTGAAGATTCTCGCCCACGCCGGGCAGCTCGATTAGCTGCTTGACACCTGCCTTCTCCAGCACAGCCTTCTGCCCGATACCAGAAAGCTCAAGAATCTTTGGTGTAAGCAGGCTGCCACCGGACAGGATGACTTCCTTCTTCGCCTTCACTTCTTCGCCGTCCGTGAGGATAACTCCGGTAGCTTTCTTGTTGTCAAGCTTGACTTTGTGGGTGGTGGTGTTGTATCTGATTACGAGATTGGCACCAGCTCGTGGCAGATAGTCGATGGAGTAGGACCGAGTGTGATTGGAGAAGCGCTGCATGGCCGGCTGATACATCGTGCCGATGTTTGACCCATTCAGGGACTCCAGATTCTCCGACAAGCCGAGGTTTTTCAATGTCGGAATACCACCACTCACGTGAGGAGGGGGATTTTCGATGAGCCCAATCTGAACCGGGCCACCGAATCCAACACCATTTCTCCCATACTGGGCTTCACCAGCTTGTCGTTGAAAATTCTCGACCTTCAGCATAGCTGGATACATGGTTTTGAAATTCCATCCTGGATTCCCGAGTTCCTCCCACGCATTATACTCCTTGACGGTTGCCCGATTCCATACAAGCAGATTCAGAGCTGATGTGCCACCAAGGACTTTCCCGCGGTTGTGGTTGATGGTACGATTGCTAGCTGAAGCCTGTGGGACTGTTGGCAGCGCCCAATCCAAAGGCCCGCCGAACGTCGAGCCTCTGAGACCGGGAATGTAGATACGCTGGTCGTTGCGGTTATCAGGGCCAGCTTCGATGACCAGGATGCAGTCTCTTGGGAGTTGCTGGCTCAGTCTTGTCGCAAGAGCAAGACCAGCGGTCCCGCCTCCCACAATGACGAAGTCAAAGGCACTGTTCTGCTGACAACGAATTATAGGCGTGCCATGTACTAGACCCAGCACCGTGGTCAATATGAAACACGATGTAAGCCGCATGTTGATGACTTCTTGAGTGCGAGGTAGGCTCTGTCGTGTGTATGGAGGAATTTCGGTGGATCTAACAAAGTCTGAAGTGCACAATCAAGAAAGTTAAACGCGATCGCAGCACTGTCAGCAGCTACTAGCCACCGCTCTGGGACAGACATTATATTGTTCTCGACTCGCGTAAGTTCAACGAAACCAATTGCCAACCTTTTACAGTCTTGGAAGACTGCGTGTGGCGAATAAGCTGGCCGTCGTACCTTCGCATATGCTCCTAGAGGCAAATATAACAGGGATTGCTGCATGCTCGCGCCGTTCCTGCAGGCGGGGAAGATCTACCGGTGGCATCCCGTGTCTTGGAACGGAATATCGTGCTGTTTCTAGTCAAGACCCGATCGATCGTCACTTTGCATATCTTATCAGCTCTACGGTGTAGAGAGGCGCAGACGCCATGTGCGCTAGTCAGTTAGGTAAGATCAGGAGTGTTGCTGGCTCGGTCCGTCAAGACATGCCACACGTTCATGCGACGGTAAGCGGGATCTGGTCCGCAGAAGCACAAGCACCTCACTCAACACACCATTGAAGGGTTCTTGCATTCATTGGCTGACGCATAGACGCAGATATCGTGGACGACTTGCATTGCGCCGTTGAACTCGTACGACAATTTTTTTGGTTTCCCGATGTTGGAAAATCGACGGCAACCAATGCTGTGCCGCAATGCGCCGTGCACTCCTTTCCAAGCATTTCTATCGGGATGTGCTCATATGTTGCTCATGGATCCTGTTGAACAGGACCCGATGTTTCTGAACGACTTGCAAAGGGATTTATTTAAGGCGTCAGTCTGCAGGACACACTGAACGCAAAATTCGGTGACTCAAACAAATAAAAGCACCTTCGTATCGTCTTTGCTCACAGTTCTGTCACAACTCCTGGCGCGTGCACGATGGATTGTCCACGACCAGTGTTGAGACTCGAGAGTTATAACCGGCTTGTGGAAGGGACGGCTCATCCGCTGAGCCGCTGTCCAAATGAAGCGCTGTCGGCAAGTGGCACAGCACGGCATGAAGCGATGAGCACAGGAGAGGCGTACCATCCTGGTTGTTGGACGTGACCCTTTACGGCCCGACCGAGCTTTCAATCAACGGATCCGCAACTCTGAGCTTCGGACCTAGTTGCGTGGCCTATCATACTCCTCTAGAGTGTAAGATTCCTTTTGCTGGGCGTACACCAAGGTACGCAGTCGTTGAACCCAAGACGAGTGACCAGGTTACTGCCAATAACACGCGGCCGCAAGATGTCCCGTACCTTCGCATCTCCGCCGTCGTGCATGCATGCACGCTCCTCCATGTTTCGCCTGAGCACTGATCGCATTTTCCAAAAGATGACCGAATTCTTGACCTTGATATGTCTAGACATATTCCGCCTGATCGGTAGCACAACTGTTCATCAATTTTTCAAGACATGAGAGGCATGGCTCCCTTTGATGCACACGACGGATCATCTAACAATGACGATGTGGGCCCTTCCCTTTACACGATATCAGTGCTTTTCACTGTGATTGCTTCCATCACGACTGCTCTTCGACTATGGGTACGCCGAAAGCGTCAAACATTAGGTGGGCACTGACGTACGGATTCGGGGGTCGAACAATTGCTGACTCTCGGTCCCGCCATTTTGCAGGATGGGACGACTACACGATTGCAGCCGCAATGGTCCTAACAATCGTCGAAGCTGCCTTGACTATCCAAGCCGTGACCCACGGCAAAGGGAGGCGCGCGAAGCATCTGACTAAAGCTCAAGTTCAGTACATCAACATGTTCAGCTGGTACGCTCAGCATGTGCTCTTTGCAGCGATGGCTCTCATCAAGACTTCTGTCTGCCTGCTAGTTGTGAGGATCAAGCCGGCGAAGAAACTGAAGATCTTTGTCGGCATCATTATTGCTGCACTCGTCATTGCAAGCTTCGAAGTTAGCGTCGTCCTCCTTGCGCAATGCAGACCGATAAGTGCTCATTGGCGTGGAGCGAAACCTGGCCAGTGTTGGCCTACAGAAGCAAGTTGGACCTGAACCTCGAATCAAGCAAATGTTAACTTCTGACTGCAGGTGCGCATCTACTCCATATATGTTCAAGCTGGTGAGTTGTCTGGGTTTCAATGTCTATGCAATTCGTGCTGATCAGCCTCGCAGGCCTCTCTATCCTCACAGATCTTATCTGCTCCCTGCTACCGATCGCGATAATGTGGAAAATTCAGATGCCGCTGCAAAAGAAAATCTCGATTTGGTGTCTCATGGCGATGGGACTGGTATGCACAGCATGCTCTACCGTTCGGGCCAAGTCACTCAACTCGAAAACCCAAGACATTGCATACGAATACGCCATTGTAGCTATCTGGGCTGTCACGGAGTACGTTATGCTGATGTGTGAACTGTTTACAAGAACTGTGCTGACTTTGTGCCTCTGAATCCAGACTCAATGTGGGAATCATTGCGACCAATCTTGCTCTCTCAAGGTCGCTGTTTTTCTACTTCGTCAAGCACAAGCAAAACTCACGGGCAGGATCTCATCCCCAATCACACGGCTCACGCTCGCGCCCATATATTGGACCTTCGGATCATTTCCACGCCACAAAGAGCGCAAGGCGAGAAGCGTCGAGGCCTCGAAGCGAGGATAGCGATGTACCGCTGAAGCCGGTCAAACATAAGACCACAGATGTTGACCGAAACTGATAGCACCAGGTACGGCAATAATTCGTAATCGATCAACTTAGCAGGCCTTACCCCGAGTGCGGTCATAATACGGCCTTTATACCCTTAACATATTTTATACAGACCCCTTACTCACTAATGGTGTATGAAGGGTAGACGTGCCTTTATTTGAGGTTGCAAATATTGTCGTACAGGAGTCAGTAGCTTGTGTGGCTATCATCGATCACGAATTATCACCGCACCTGGTGATGGTCTCTAACGGATGACGTCGATGAGTGCGGTGGAACAATCCAACCTTGGAAACAATCCTGAATTGGACGAGATCTTTTCATTGAAAGTGTGCTCTTGAGGCCAAGTCTGACGCCACTACTTCAGTGTCTCATACATGTTGTGGTAGGGCTTGTTTCGACGGAAAATAATTCTCCTGCTGATCATAGAACTTCCAATCGTTTGCGGGGAAAAAGTGGGGGGTTCACTATCGATCCTCGCTCAGACTTGTCCACCGGAGCTTCACCCCACCAGAGAGATCCGCATCGCCTGCCATCTTGAGGAAGAAAGACAAAATGACGAGAAAATGCCCCGGCTAAAAGGTTGTTACGGTGATTTTGGGGTCGATGATGTGATGTTGCAACTGCAATACCGCTCTACCATTTAAGCAGCCTGCTGTCGCCGCAACGATGAATTTTCCACCATAGCATGACCTCTTGACTTCTCACTCAAGATGAAAGTACTGAGGTTCATACCGTTGCTATACTCCTTCCATCAAGCCTCAGCAGTTCTCGATGCAGACGCTCTAGCAAAACAGTACTTTGGCAATGATGCACCATGGTACCAGGATCGGATCCCCTTATTCGAATCAAGTGACAAAGAGATCACCGACGTTTATTACTATCGCTGGAACATCTTCCGAGCTCATCAGCGCGACCTGGGACCGAACGGCTTCATCTCAACAGAGTTCTTGGACGATGTCAGCTGGCAAACCAAGCCTTGGGCGTCCTTGAATGACGCCACGGGCTTCCATCTTCTGGAAGGTCGTTGGTGCCGCGATAGACGCTTCAAGGAAGATTATGCAACCTTTATGTACAGCGAGCAATCCAACCGAAGGCAGTTCTCCGAGTCCATGGCGGCCGCTGTCTGGGATGGCTACCTGGTCGACGGCTACGCTGAAGATGCTTTAGCGCGGCTTGACGCCATGCAGGTTGTGTTCAATGCCTGGAATGACTCTTTCGATGCTACGAAAGGTCTTTACTACGTCGAGCCAATCCGCGATGCGACTGAGTACACTATCTCGAGTATCGATGCATCCAACGGCACAGACGGATTCTTCGGGGGTGACTCTTTTCGCCCGAGCATCAACAGTTTCCAATACGCCAACGCACTGGCGATCTCATCCCTTGCTGCTCTCAAAGGTAGTATAGACGATATAGTCGACACATATAACTCAAGAGCGACAGCGATCAAGACTCGCACGCAAGAGGCACTCTGGAATTCTACATTCGAGCATTTCATCGACCGCTTCCAGGTTGACAACGAAAATGTCACATATTGGGATCCCGTTCGCGGCCGTGAGCTTGTTGGCATGGTCCCTTGGACACATGGTCTTCCTGACGACACGGTGGAGTATGCTGAAGCTTGGAAGCATGTTCTAAACAGCAGTGAACTACTTGGCGAGCATGGACTGCGCACCGTTGAGCCGAGCTACGAATACTATATGCGCCAATATAGATACGAGGGGACTCAACCGGAATGCCAGGTACGTAATGTCTGTGATTTTGCACGAGACACATACTTATATCCTGACTACAGTGGAACGGCCCTGTCTGGCCTTTCCAAACCACTCAAGTTATCTCTGGCCTGGCGAACTTCCTGAATGATTACAAGACCGGAGCCAAGGCAGGGATAGTGAGTGCTTCAGATCATACGCGGTTGCTAAAGTTGTACGCGCAACTGCACTACAATCCCGAGCGCGGTGGGATCTTGGACCTTGAAGAAGACTACTACCCTGACACTGGATACCCAATCGTTGGCCTCAAGCGTTCACCACATTACTTCCACTCCGGATACATTGACTTGGTTCTGAGTGGTCTCGTAGGCATTCGGCCATCAGCAGACGACGTCTTGGAGGTCAACCCGCTTATCGACGCCTCGACGATATCTTTCTTCCGTGCTGAGCGCGTACCTTATCACGGACACGAGGTAGCTGTACAGTGGGACATTGATGGCTCGCGTTACGGTTCGGCCGGATTGCAAGTCGAAGTTGATGGCAAAGTCGTAGCCTCATCACCCACGCTCACTCGCTTGAGTGCGCCAGTGTCTCGTACCACCCCCGCACCCTTTTTCGACACGCGTATCGCAAAGTCAATCCAGCTCAACAGCACAACTGCTTACCCAAGAGGTAATGTATCAGTCCCAGGCGCTAGTGCACAAAGCATTTACGGCTCCATCGACGGACGCATCTGGTTCTACCCGGAGACTGATGTCGCGAATGGATGGAGCACGCCTATCGGAAACGGGACAGAGATGTGGTATCAGGTAACTTTCGCAACAAACACTACGACCAGTGCGGCGGATCTGGCCTTTTTTGCCAACGATGACCAAGGATTCGATGTCCCAGAGACGTACAAGATACAGGTTCCCAGCGCCGGCTCATGGGTTGATGCAGAAGAGGCAAAGTATGGAGAGCCTGTCGAGAACGGCATCACGGAAGTGGAGTGGGCGGCAGCTGTGAGCACCAAAGTCAGGCTCGTGTTCACACCGAAAAGCGGAAAGAAGGTGAGACTGGTAGAGTTCAAGATATTCTAGTGCATTGAATGTACTACAGGCTGTCAAGACATATTTGTTAAGAACACACCAAATCTGCTATAATTGCTCTGTTTGCCTCCGATCTGCGCGCATTGGCTCTGTCATGGAATCGTATATGACCTGTTAGACATAACACAAGCCACAACCCTCATTTGCCTTCCGTCTTCTTCTTTGCTGCCTTCTTCACCATCGGCGCCGTGCGTTTGCGCTTCACAGGTGGCGCGTCCTCGTCGCCCTCGTCGTCTTCCTCCGCTAGATTGTCCTCCTCGTCCAGCATATCTCTGTAGGTCCGCTTACGTCGAGGTCGTTGCGAAGCTGCAATACCGACATTGCGATTAGCTTCACAGGCTTGACGATAAGCACGGCCTGCAGATCGACGCGATGCCTTGACCGTCGGACGCGACTCCACAGCGACTTCTGCGCTCAGATCGCGCGATTCACGTCCGGTAGATACGTCTCCAAAAGCGGAATCTGCTTTTCTGGTTCTCTCCTCGGTCTGCTCCATAGTCTTGCTTGTGACAGTCTCTGGACCCAGGTCCACGTCCTCGAACATGTTCTCACCGATTTGTGGCAACGACGTGTCGAATGGATGATGTTCTTCTCTCGGCTTATATCGTGACGAGAGGCTGCCGTCGCTATGGCAAGGTATGGAAACGTTCTTCTGCGCGATGTAGCACTTGCGATACTTGGTGGCCTTTCCAAGCTCGGTTGCTTCTTTAATTCGCAGTGTCGCACGTCGATCTTCAGCATTCGCCGAGGAGAATTTCGAAGATATCATCGTCTCGATCCTCGTCTCAACGCAAGCGTCGCAGTAGAATTCCTTGATGCTGATGCTTTGACCGTTCTTCATCTTCAGGGCGTTCTTCGTGTTCAACGACTTGTCTAGACTGTCTGCTTTGCCAGCCGCGTGGTGGCAGTTCGGCGCACATGGCTCGTTGGGTAGGGCGGTGTTGATGAGATGCCCGCAGGACAGGACGTGATCGAAGTACCGCGAAGGGTCGAGACAGGCATTGTCGTCGACAGTGACCCGGACCTTGGGGTATGACACCGTTTCACGGATCGTTCTCGTCATTGGGGACTGGTCGGAATTCGTTGCGCCGAGAGAAAAGCAGCTATTGAGCATGCTCGTAAACTGCTCTAACGTGGTCGGTGCCATGGAGGCAAGAGCTTGGGGAAACCAGCGGCTGCGACGTGGATGCGTGTGAAGGGAAGGCGCGCTGCTCACGTTGAGAAGTGATTGTACACCGTTGAGAAGTGGAAGGATGTGACCAAGTCAAGGTTGCGTGAAGTTCACGATGAAACGGCAAGCCATACGTCATAGTTGCTTCTCTTTCACCTGGCGAGAGTGAAGGAGTTTGACAAGACACCTATACCAATCCGCACATTGGGAACACTTGTTGAATTCGATCCAATACGATTATGGAGGGGCAGGCATCGTTGCCGATCTCTTAGTATCGTAGTCGACTGGCGTATACCATCAATCGGCACCTCATTGCAACGTTCCGGTTGAGCTGTGCTACGAAGGTGCCCGTATTCGATGTGAGGATCTTCGAACACACTGAACGCCAAAGTCGTTGACTCGTCAGTAACAGGCACCTTCGTAAGCATCGTGTCGTTCTGACTGTCGATACAAGCCCCATTTCCCCTCCGTGAGGTTGCAGAAACAGATCTCAAGTGTGACCAATATCGCAGACTGGGAAAGAAATGGTAGCTCGCGCATGTGCTGAAGGGTATCTCAAGCAAGCTGCCTTCTAAAGGTTGCATCAACAGGTAAATTACGAGCCCTTGATTTAGACTGACAAGCGTTTAGGATCAAAATACGCATTACTTTTTCTTGTATTCGTAGGGAGTATTAGTTGTTGAGGCTCGATCGAGGGGGAAAAGTTGGAACATTTTCGATGTCGCTGACGTACCTGACGTACCTGACTTTGCACATCATGTACGGCCTGATGAGCCGTTTTGTGTCCAAATAGACGCCCTACATATACACACCACAATTACGATAGCATGTTTGGGCAAAATATGCCTTAGTGACATAGAAGGGTTGATTTTGGCCAGAGCTCGACAACGAATTCTGCAAGTCTGCCCCACTTCAAGCTCCACTTACCCCACTCTCCACCCAGAAGCCCGACTGCATACTTCCTCGCGGCCCTGTGAGCGCGAGATATCACAACTTATGTTTATATTTTATTATACTTTTCATCACCTCATCAAACAACAAGATTAGGAGTCTTGGCGCAATGGTAGCGCGTTGGTTTTCGGTACAATACTGTCCACCAAAGGTTGAGGGGTATGTCATCACACACATGACCCATTCACAGATCATCACTAACGGTCCTCAGTTCGAGCCCGTAAGTTCACAGATCTTCTCATCGCCTTTGAGCTTTTCTAATAGAAAGCTAGCTTGGACTTCGTGTACACACACTATATTTTCTTTTTTGCACTTTTTATTGCTTGCACGCGTACATCGTTGGGCGAGTACTGACTGCTTAAGTGTCAGTCAGCACGATAGTTGTCTGCTCTACCTTCACTTTTGCTTTCCAATGAAGAGCAGATCCTGCGACGTGTTTTTCTTGTAGGCATGAACGAGCTTTTATTCATGCGCATAGTTACAAGCACGGAGCACGAGCATGCAACATTTCATTTTGAGCGCAGATAAATCTCACAGTACAACAGATCCTAGACATGCTTAAACGAGGCTAAAATTTCCCCGATCCTAACTTCCCACCCAATCAGCAAATATATACAAATCCCACCCAGCGCTGATGCTTGCCCCATGTCTCTCCTCTCCACGTATACAAGAAAAACCCCCATCTCCTGAAGCCGTCCCCATCGTTAACATAGCATTAAGGAGCGTAAAGAACATAAATCTCATCAGCATTAACCTCGTCATCCACATCAGCTCGAGCGAAGGAAATGACAAGACATTAGGGTACCTGGGTCTGCGAGCCAGCGAAAACGGACAGGTTGGTGGTGTCGGGTGGTGATGTGGGGAGATATTTTATGCCGAGATTATTGAATTGTTGTTGGGCGTTTGGAAAAGAAAAGGCCGCGGGTTTGAGGGGCTGAGGACCAAGGAAATCGCTAGATGCTGGTGATATTGGTAGTAGATTGTGGTGTGCTGGTGTGTTCAGGAGCGTTCGATTTGTACTCAGCTCAACGGCGGTACATCGACTTATGCGTGAGCGGACTCTCGAACGCAGCCGGTCCCCTTACTCGGCCCCCACGAGCGACCGGTGTCTGACCCGTGCAGAATATGCACACGTACACTGGCGGTATGTTGTTACTGCGCAGTCCGACGCAAGCCATGTGTAGCCACTTGGTGCAGCTCTCGCATTGCACCATTGGCTGGCCGTCATCGCTGCCATTGCAAATGCATCGAGTGCTGTCACTCGAAAGGCTGACGCTGCTTCGATCGGTGGAAGGTGGGGTGAGGCCGTCGGTACTGGGCGAGCCTCCGAAGGAGTTGGAGAAGGGGTCGTAGTGGCCGTGGCCATGGGGTGTGGTGATGTTGACCATTTCTGCAGAGGCCTGTGCCCAACGTTGGTTGTGTGCTTTCAATGTGTTTTGAGAAGCGCGTTCTGTTGGCTGTTAGTAGAGGACCAAGAATATGGAGACCATGACTCCATACCAGCCCTCTGTTGCCGACCCGCTACGACTCTCTTCAAAGCTCCGAGCGCATCACCGGGCGAGTCTGGCATGTGCTGATCTTCGCTCTCTTTTACGTCTTCATGAGATGTGGGAAAGTCCATCATGCTGAATCTTCTATGAGCGTTATCCACCACTTTTCGTATAGGACGAACGGTATCGAAGGACGCCTTGTCAAAAGCTCCCGTGGATGGCCTTGATGCAGGTCGCGGCATCTTGAAAGAGTTCGATCTCTCCAATCCACCACTATCTGCTCGTGCGTGCTTTGATGCGCGACGTTGTGGTAGAGGCTGAGGAACGTTGAAGGATGTGTTTCGGCTTATGGATGGCGGTGCCTCGTCATCTTCGGATTCTGTGTCGTTCTCGTCCCAAAGGCCAGGATACTGACGTCTAACGTCTTGCTGTGACGACGGTTGAGGTACTCGCGATATGTCCTCCTCTTCGACAGGCACGGTCTCTGTGCGAGCTCGACCGGTGTCATCAATGACCAATCGTGTTCGCGGTCTGCGGACCTCAGGGATGGATTTGAGAGACCCTCCGCTTTGCCTCTTCAGTGGCGACGAGCGGCGTGGTATGCTAGACGCGGCGCTGAGATTTGACGACCTCGATTCCATTGACGATGGCCTGCTCTTCCTAAAGCCACTGTCCGTGTTACTTCTTTGTAACCCTGGCTTAACATTCTCCGCCGAGCCTGAAGACGAGTCTGTATTAGTCCGCGAGTGCAAACTCTTCGCCTTTTTCGCATTGGCCTTCTCCTGTTGTGCTTCTCGAGCTTGTGTCTCATACGGCTGTCGATCGACGACCTGTCTGCTCACTGGCTGCGGCATGCTGCCAAACGATGAAGTCATGTCTGGATTTGAAAAGCTGAAGAGCATGCTAGGATCGACCCCTGACGACACGAAGGAGTCCGGACGCGAGAACGATTCTTCACCAATGTTACCACTGGCGAACGATGTGACTGGTCCTGGTGAGGAAGCGCCGTGAAACGCTTGGAAAGCCTGGGAATTGACGTGATGATTGGCAGGTGTCGAGAAAGATTGCCAGTCGAAGTTCTGCTCGACCTTGTGCGGCGTTGGACCAAAGGGATCTACCCTTAGTGGCATATCCACATCCATGTGTGATTCTTCATTGGGCTGGTCCCAGAAGAGTCGTGAATGAGGCATGGGCGGCGCCGACATGGGGCCAGTATTGGAGAACGGCATCATGCTCGGCGAGAACTGCACATCGGTGAAGCCAAAAGGCGTCTGCTGGAAGAGAGCTTCTGCTGTCGGCATCTGGTTAGGTGTTCGATGTATTACAGTGGCCGGAGTGGCGAAATTCTGCCCTCCACTATGCTGTGGCCCTCTTCTCGTTGTAGCATCTCGTGTGGGAGGCGGCGTTTGCATCTGCGAGAAGTCCATGGTTGCAGGACGGGGTCGACCAGCCTGTAAACCTGGCTGGCGCACGCCAGTCCTTCTCACCAGACTCGGATCTGGCGATGATGTCAGCCTCCGTGAGCCTTCGACCGGCGGCAATGGGAGGTTGTTCGGAACGAAGTGATTGACATGAAACTCGGGATCTTCCGGCGTGCGTGGCTTTAAGATGTATGTACTTGAAGAGCTCTCAATTGGGGTCGAAAGCGTGAACGAAGGTGTCTGAGCAGGGGTGTGCTGCCCATTGATCCGTGGCGTCCCCCAGGCGTCAAGAAAGTGCGATTGCGGGAATGCGTCGGTCTTCGGGGTCTGCAGTGAAGCGTCCGGGAACGTCGACGACTTTGGTGTGGAGGAGGGACTTGGTAAATGCCAGTCCGTGGATCTAGCACACGACCCGCATTAGCTCTCACCCTTGCAACGTATATCACCGAACATAAGAGATGTCAGGGGTCCGAGTAGAACATGAAGCGTGAACAAGGGCAAAACGAAAAGTCGCAATGTCAACAACGTGTACAATGGTGGTGAAGTGTAGTTTTGAGGGGCGCTAGAGAACGGTGCCATGGATCTTCAGATGTCAACCGTGCGGTGCTGCCTGCTCCTCTGCCTACCCCATACCACATCCGATCATACACAAGGTAGATCGGCGGTGACAGCAGGCAGAGGTGTAGCTGGTTCCTGCTCATGACCATCATAGATCCATTGCACACGCCTGACAGCGCCATATTGTGTCCTCGTTCGGTGATGGAAGGCACGCAAGATGCGAGAATTGGGCAAGAGAGCCATACCCATACATGTGCTGATTCATATCCAGCCCGGTGACACAATGTATCTGCCCTTAGATCATATAGCGAGATGTTATCGGGCGGTAGGAGGCGCCTGTGTTAAAGGCTTGCGAGGCTTTCGAGAGGCGGCGGAGGGAGAAGACGGCGGGGTCGGGCAGAGACTTTTCTGTTTAGGCGGTGAATCTGGAGCAGAGACAATTAGGATAAACCTCTGAAGCTGTGACACCCTGTAGGACTGTAGAGCAGGGAGGGCCTTGAGCTACCGCCAGCGTTGTGAGACGTGTATGCAGGTACCGTTCACCGCAGCGTAGCAGAGATGACGGGACGTCTGCAGGCTGGGCAGCGATCTCGAGCTCAGACACCTGCAGCGTAAAAGTGACGATGGAGTTTTTTCTTCACGTACTAGAATAGACAGAGTGGGGCCGGGGTTGTGAAGCACTGAAGCTGCACAAGAAAGGTGGGAATGGTACCGATCGTGGGCCGCAACGCCGGCAACGACTGAGGAATGTGTCTCCTGAGCCCTACCGATCTGACGAAAGTGGCAGATCAGGCACTGAACCGCAACGGTCTAGTTCCATATTGGCGAGGTCGTAGCGAGGGAGTCATCTCAGTGGTGGTAACGGCAGGGAGGGAAGAGGCTCTACGATGTTCATGGTTTCAACGGAGCACGCGAACCGTCCACCAACCGCCGGGAACCAATAGATGAAAAGGGCCTAGGCTACGCCAGCATTGACAACGACGTGCTAGAGCGAGGACGGCTCAAGGTATGTTGCGTGGGGAATTGTGCAGCGGAATGATTGTATGGCGTTCGAATGGCTGCTTGACAGGTGCCCAGAAGTCTACGCTAGATGGAACCTTGAGCCGTTAGCCACTCAACGGCCGGCCAGCTCCATTTCCCCAATCTGCAGCTACGCAGCGTGCCTTGAATGACTACGAGTTCTGTCTATCGAGCTGCACTCCTTAGTCCCACCGTGAGATGGCGCATTCGTGCAGCAAATGAGGGCGTGCAAAAGTGCTCGCCTGCCAGCTCAGCAATCGACAATTTGCCGGCCTTACACATCAAGCGAAACCCATGTTCCTGGAAATGCCAGAAACGCGGGGCCAATCGCATATGAGCGATAGCTCTTTCCGCTCTGAATTCTCAGCCACGACGCCTCGGCCCCTAAGTACCTACCATGTATCGTATTGCAAAGACATGTGCAATTGCAATCTGGAAGACGCTCTTCTTCAGTCTGACCTGGAGCAGATGAATGTTGAGTTGCTGGTGGGACAAAGAGCTGGCTTTTCATCATCCCTGGCATGTACATAAGATGGGGTTACCTGGGTGCATAGTTCGATTCTTTGGAACCCTAGCACTAGTTGGCGCTGGTCTTCATGCAAGGTACGCCAGATCTCCAAGCTCCCCTTGACGGTGGCGGAAGCGGATCGTAACTTGCCTTTGGAAGAAGCATTGCAGCTAATTGGTTTTGAGTTTTATCAACAATAATAAGAGATGCTTTTGCCGTCTGCATGCACCCGAGGCTGGCACGCATCGGTTTCAGCATGAAGTGAGCACCACCCATTTGCCCCTCTCAGCAGTCTGACTCGTGTCCAGACTGTGCCGCGGACGGTTAGCATGGAACCGAAATGAGGAATAGCATGTCGTCATAACTCAGTGCGCATTACTTCAGGAACAGCTATCGTCTCTCCCCATATCAACGTCAGATTGAAGGCGTGTAAACGCCTCGTTTTTGGATCCGCTGACAACGCGCTCGTAACGCCCACGACTTATGCGTTGTTGAGAAAGCACCGAACGCCGTCAGCTTACGATGAATATGTACAAGGAAGAGAAGGAAAATTCAAAGGCCGAGGTCAGGTCAAATGGACGACCTGTTCACCACAGGATCGTTCTGGTAAGACATGTCTGATACGGCGGACATGGCGTCTTCGCTGCGGCCAGCTGCTGGACCTGAAAGCTCGGACACTACATCGTCGTCGTCTTCTGGGTCGTCGAACGGAGATCGCTCGATGAGCTGTGTTTGTGATGTTGCAGGTGGAGCCACATATGATCGAACGCTGCTATGTCGCGAAGTGTTGGTAAGACTCGGTGGTGCAACGCTGCGCGGGCGATAAGGCGGCGGTGGCTCGGTCAGGCTGTCGTTGTCTGAGAGATGCCGCTGCGCTGACATAGCATTGTTCGCACAGGTCATGGAAATGGCGTCCGAGGTGTCGATGCCAGTGAAATAGGCACCATTAGCACCAGACGGAATGGGTCCAAGGATGATAGGCGGCGGTACGGAGGGATTCGAGGGAGGCATCAGGTGTCCGGCTGAGGCTGCTGGAGCCGGTGCGATATATGGCTGAGCTGAAGTGTGATATCGAGTGCGCATCGTCATCTGCTGCACCTGCTTTTGGACGACCTCTCTCTCCAGCTTTTGCCTTTTGCGCTTTCGCATACACAGGAAGACGCACCCTCCGATCAAGGCAAGAACTATGATTGGCGTAATGGCAGTGGCAGCGAGAACACCTCCGCCGCCCATCGGATCTTTGGCTTCGTACCGGCCAGGGCCTCCGGGCCCATAGCTGACCCAGGTCATGGACGGTCGCGCGGCACCATCTGTCGACGGTGAAAGTGTCTCTGTAACTGTCGACTGTTCGTGTTCTCCCCAAGCGGATGTCTGGGCTGATGTGACCCAACTGAATGGGGTTGGGACGTCAGTGTGTGAACCAGTTTGTTCCCCAGGCCATGGCTTATCAGTATTGTAAGGACCTTTTGGGCCGTACGTGCGATGTGTCCATGGAGAAAGGACAACGGTGTTGACTGCGGGTACTACGTCGCTGGTAGTTTGTGATGCCAGTGTGGTTGCTTTCACGGGATAGGCGAAGGCTTTCGATGTCGATGAGCGGATGTCTCCAATCATTGGGGAGTCAGGATACTCGAGGTCGGGATCATCATCGATGACCTTGATCTGGGGAGGCATTGTGGTTCTGGCGCGATAGGACAAAGCTGTGCTTATGGCAGATGTTTCGTTAGAATGTGCGAAGTGCAGTGCCGCGTTAAGCACTCAAGCGTTGAGACGACTGATGGGATTCGCTGTCGTTGAGCTGCCCGATTCTTGAGGTCCTCAACTGAATGGTGGTGGGCATGCACTGGTCCTCGTAGGTAGTGCGGGGCCGGCCGGGGTTCGCAACTCTCCTGGTTCAATAACGCTCAATGACGCGAGAAACGCATAGAATTCACACGGTAACCAAGCCAAAAACGAAGGACAACGGCAACGAACGCTCAAGGCAAGTGTAGAGTCAGTCAGACGAGAGGTGCGGAGGGCAATCCTCTCAAATGCTGCGGGCCAAGGTGGCGCAGACGTCCGACTTCCTGCGAGGTGGTTACATCTCACAAGCCCACATGCTCAAGTCCGTGACCCGGCTTGCAGCGGCGATGGTGGTTGGTTGAATGGGCAGGGTATAGGCCTTGTCTATACACAGCAAATCAAGGGCCGCGAGCAGCTTGGTTCAGAGCCGGTCATTCGCTAATGTGTAGTAGTAGAGTCACTACACGAAGCAGGCACTCCGCCTCAGTGCCCACAAACGCTCCGCTAGCTCGGGGAGTGGATATTATTTTTGGCGTCGTCGATCAAAAGCTAGGCTGGAAACAGCGGTCTTACTTCAAATTGTTCTTTCTCCAGCACACAACTACAACACGGGGCGCATGCATATTTCGAAGAACGTCACCCTCAATGAATATTGAATTACTGGCAAGTAGATCGTGTAGAGCGCACAAGAAGCACTGAGCCAAGAAAGGTTCAACGGACGGAGATGGCGAACGATAGGTCAAGAGCCAGCGGAGAAAAGAGCCCTCGCTTTCAACAAGCCGATCAAGCACCATCTTTGCGGGAGCCCGCATTCTCGGATAGCCATGATATCACAAGCAACCACCTGAAACATAAGCGCAGAACAACGCAGCGGAGTTTGATGTCCGCCAGCCATGTACATCACGCTATGGGAGCAACAGGCACGATGAAATCCTATTGGTCTGGACGAGTTGAATTGTGGACTCCTGCACATGTGAACTTTGGGAAGGACCGTGGAAGTGAGGCAGCTTTCAAGGCTACCCGTCACTGTGCCAACGCTCTGCACAACCATTCGGCAGTGTGCAACAAACCATAGAGGCTATGTGACATCGCGGCAAGGCATTGTGTTCACGTCGACCTCAAAGAACTCTTGCAAACATTGAAGTCGGATGTTTCGGCTTCGCTAGATGAGTGACTGATCTCTTGGCCGATGATCTCATCACGCTATACCTAGCACTATGCGTCCACTCTTTGAAGATGTCTAACCACAAACAACCCACCTCGACATGGCCGACAGATTCAAAAACTTAGCGAAAGGCGGATGGCACCCAGAGAAAGACCGTGCAGCCAAAAGCGGTGGGCAGAATGAAGGCGGAAGGCGTGCGCAAGTGGTAAGAAGCGGCTCTCTACTACCTTGAACACTTTAATCAACACATGCAGAAAGGAATGTTGGGCAGAGGCGGTGGAAGTGAGTCGCACTTAGATGCTGCCCGTAATCACCAGTCTGCACCACTATCTTCGCTCAAAGACCCTTCGACCTTCGCGCCGCCGCCAAAACGAGTCGACTATGGCGCCGACCCCACAGCATCAAGAGGTGCCGCAGCAACGGCACCGGAAGGGTCTGCGAGACAGCGCCTGCAAGAGAGAGAAGAGGCACGCAGGAGGGAGGAGGAGGAGGAGGCAAACAGGCCTCCGCCAGGACCATACAGAGCAGACACGACTGGGCTCAGCACAGCACATTTGCCCAAACCACCATCAGCTCGACCTGTAGGTGCCACGCCGCCACCGCCTCCTCCCGCTCGTGCCGGTTCAAAACCAGCGCCTCCCCCACGACTACCTCCGAGACAGAATTCGAACCCGAACGAGCATGCACCGGCTCCTCCACCGACCTACAATGAAGCCACGCAAGCGAATCCCTCACAAGGCATACTCAACCAAGGCGCAATGAACCGCTTGGGACAAGCCGGGATATCAGTCCCTGGCTTCGGCGTGGGCCGCACAGCATCGCCTCCCGTGCCTACTCGCCAGATACAACCACCACCACCTGTTCCAGCCCGCCAGAACTCTGCATCCGCACCCTCCCCTACAGCCCCCGCAGGCCACGGCTCGCAACTCGGCGAACTCCAAACCCGATTCGCAGGCATGTCGACACGAAGTCCAACCACAACACCTCCCCCTACGCAAGGCACTTCCTGGGCAGACAAGCAAGCCGCCCTACGCACAGCCAGCGGCCTGCGCGACGACCCCTCGAAAGTATCTGGCGCAGATATGCGCAACGCAGCGTCGACGGCGAATAACTTCCAGCAGCGGCATGGCGCGCAGGTTGCGTCGGGGTTCAAGGCTGCGAATGGATTGAATCAGAAGTACAATATCGCGGGGCGGATGAACAATCTTGCGTCGTCGAGTGAGACGCCGCAGTCGCCTGTACAGAGTGGTAGTGGTAGTGGGAAGAAGCTGGCTCCGCCGCCACCGCCGAAGAAGAAAGAGTTGGCGGTGGGGTCTGGGGAACCGCCGCCGATTCCGTTGGGTAGTAAACCGAAATTCTAGGATGATTCTTTCTTGGTTTGTAGATATCCTCGCAATGTTAGGATAACTATCTCTATTTGGTTGTGTAGATATCGGACATCTTGGCATGCCGAGATGAATTCATCCATGCACTCAGGGTCTTACAGATCCTGGGGTTGGTAGAGCACGAACGTGGTCATATCCATGTTGTCAACCTCCAAGACGCCCTGAATGCCAAAATAACTAGTTGACTCAAATGATGCGTTTCCCATCATTTCCCATACCATTCTTCTACCAACACTCATAAAGTTAGACTTGCGATACATCTCTCTAAATGCCAACACGTCTGCCAACGGTGTTCTACCTAGGCAATATTCCTCGTCCCGATTGGCCAGCCACCTTGGCAGCGATCTAGAAGCAGATCGGACGTGGCTGGTGTGGCGCTGCCGAGGCAGATGTCAGAGCTGTCATTCGCTGTCGTCGCTGTAGCTGCAGGATACAGCTAGACTGACGCAACGGCCTCCCGCCCAAGAAAAATCGCGAATATTTGCTCCTGCTCGAAGCAGCGAAGGAGCCGCTTGACGAGCACCGAAGCGTGGCAGGGCCGAGCCGTGCACACGTGAATTTGGTTGCTGTATATAGTGAGGGACTCTGTCGTGCAAGGCGTGGGCGACGACGGAATTGTATTGTAGAGGCTCGCGTGCTCTCAACAACAGGGAAACTTGAAGTCCTACCGCACCAGGCTACCAGACCCGTGGCTTGATAGGCTCGCGAAGCACTGCCAGCCGTTGACCTCACTTGCTAGCGGGAAAAAAGATCGTAGCCCTTTTGCTTTCACCACTTCCACCTACCTACCTACCTTGCATGCGCCCCGTCATCGCGACGTAACAAACATCAACATCAACACACGGCCATCGCCCGCCGACAGCCTCGCATTCCCGCCTCCACACGCGCAATTGGCCTCAGCACGGCGCGCACAACTACAACCACACCCACGCTCGCTCTCGCCCAGCTGCGCGACAGGCTGCCCATCATGAGCGGCGCAGGCCCATCTCTGCACACGCCCGACTTCCCGTCATGGTCGACTCTCAAATTCCCGCCCGACTCTGCGCCGCAGCCCATCACCAACCCGTACTCGGGTGAGGCCACGCTCGCGAACCCGTGGCATATCCCGCAGGGCATCTTCGAGGGCGCACTCGACTACAAGGTGCCGCTGACCATCTCGCTCGTCTACGCCGTCGTCGTCACGTACCTGAACTGGTACAACCGCCAGCACCAGAACCAGCCGTGGCGCATCTCCAAGACGCGCCCGTTCTTCGCCTTTGTCATCGCCCACAATGTCTTCCTCGCCGTCTACTCGGCCATCACGTGCGTGGCCATGGTCCTCGCCCTCAAGCACTCGTTCCCCCACTACACCGACCCCAACGCCGTCGTAGGCACCGTCGACGCGCTCTGCAAGATCAACGGCCCACGCGGGCTGGGCGACGCCGTCACCTACAACGCGACCACGAACAGCTGGGCCAGTAAGAACGCGAATGTGCTCGTGGACCGGGCGACGGGCCTGCCAGACAGCACCGACGTGGGCCGCATCTGGAACGAGGGCCTCGCCTTCTGGGGCTGGTGGTTCTACCTCTCCAAGTTCTACGAGGTCCTCGACACGGCCATCATCCTCGCCAAGGGCAAGCGCAGCACCACCCTCCAGAAGTACCACCATGCCGGCGCCATGCTGTCCATGTGGGCCGGTATGCGCTTCATGGCGCCGCCCATCTGGATGTTTGTCCTGGTCAATTCCGGCATCCACGCCATGATGGTAGGAACATTCACCCGATAAGCCCAACTCCATGCTAACTTCCCCCAGTACACCTACTACACCGTCTCAGCCCTCGGCTACCGCGTCCCGAACGTCGTCAAGCGGACCCTCACCACGCTCCAGATCACGCAGTTCCTCGTTGGCTCAGCCTACGCCGCCATCCACCTCTTCGTCTCGTACACTGTCCCCGTCTCGGTCGCCCACAGCGTCACGGAGGAAATTGCCTCGAAGCTCAGTCCCTCCAGCGTCTCCTCTGCCGCAGCTTCGGCCACAAGCTCCATTGCGGAGGCTCTCCCCGTCGCGACTGGCGCTGCCGTAGCGTTCCTGCGCAAGCTCATCTACCGCGCGGCTGGCGACGAGGGCCTCGCCGAGAACATTGCCGTCCCCGGCCAGCGCGTCCCTTACTACCAGCAGCAGCAGCTACAGCAGCAAATGGCTGCTGGACAGCGCGCCGACCACCCCGTCGAGCAGTTCTTCCACCACCCCCGCCAGACCGTCAACCGCATCGTCTACCGCACCGAGTACCAGTCTGTGCCCTGCATCGACACCTCCGGTCAGGCTTTCGCCATCTACCTCAACCTGATTTACCTCGCGCCGCTCACCTTCCTCTTCATGCGCTTCTTCTTCAAGTCGTACCTCCGCCGCACCGCACCGGGCACCAAGCACCAGACCAAGCGCCAGTCCTTCTCCAAAGCCACTAGGGATGCTACACATGGCGTTCAGCGCGAGCTCGAGTCGCTTGGCCGATCCTCGGAAGACGCCATCGCGTCAGGTGTGCAGAAGACAAAGGACACGGTATCGGCTCGTGGCCGCAAGTTCGCCAACGGCATCAAGGACGAGCGACACGGCAGCCTGAGCCCCGCAAACAAGAAATTTGTCGACAATGTTAAGAACAGGGTCAACGAAGAGCTGAAGCAGGCCGATGAGAGCGCACAGGCAGCAGGCAAGAAGGCAAAGCAGATGTTCAACGACCTCGCCAACAAGGCCGGACAGTCCAAGGAGAACCTCGAGAAGGATGCGAAGGACACCAAGGACAACGTCAAGCAGGAGGCACAGAACACCAAGGAGAACGTCAAGCAGCAATCCAAGGACGCGAAGAACGCGGCCGAGAACAGCGCCGAGACGTACGCCGAAGCCGCAAAAGACGAGGCCAACGAGAAGTCAGAGAAGTCCAACGGCAACGCCAACAGCAACGGCAACGCGAACAAGCAGAACAAGTCCAAGCTTCCTATGAAGAAGAAGGGCAACAAGGAGACTGAGAACTCGGGCGTCCTCGTCAGCAAGGAAGATGCGCAGGACCAGACTGACGAGCAGGTGCAGAAGCCGGAGAAGGAGCCCGAGCCGAAGGATATGAATAACACGCTCGAGGATAAGGAGGGGAAGGGACTGTTCTGAACGAGTGGACTTTGCGACATTGGCATCAAAATGATGGGCCCCCCGCATTCTTTCGCAGGCACAAAATGGGACTTGGTTTGGTGTTTGCAGTATTTATCTACGTAGATCTCCTTGTTCTGGCGCTCGAGCCACGGGTACGGGAATGGTTGAGCGGTAGCGTACCAGAACTTTCGTAGTATTGTAATTTTTTTTACACATTGGTCGAAGTCAAACACAATTCTGCTGTGCTGTAACTTACTGCTAATTAGTGATGCAAGCATTCATCTCCTAACCTCATCATCTCATCTCCACGCAACATTCCCATTGCCCTCACCGTATCCCACCCCCCTCCCCAAACCCATCCCCCAACTCCCCTCCCCAACCCCCCGTCCTCTTCCCCCTCCCTCCCTTCCTCCCCGCATTCTCCCCACCCAACCCCCCCTTCCTCAACACCGTCGCCTCCCTCTCATCGTTCCTCGCGAAAATCTGCAGGCCGCGCAGATGTGTGTCCTTGCCGTTCTGGTGGTTCTCGAGTATCTTGATCTGCACGAGGTGTGCGCGTAGGACGGGGAGTCTGGGTGGTGAGGG
>Ga0265797_10001341_pt1 | contig 43350 bp, 45 predicted proteins | sample P2T30metagenome_FD_192433 | JGI IMG/M metagenome (GOLD analysis project Ga0265797, IMG submission 192433) | Plant litter microbial communities from East Loma Ridge, Irvine, California - P2 T30 | ecosystem: Environmental > Terrestrial > Plant litter > Unclassified | place: USA: California...
TTTCAATAAGCTCAAGAACAGCCGTCGCCTCGCCACACGTTACGACAAGACCGCAGATAGCTTCCTCGGCTTTATCGATATCGCATGCATCAAGCTATGGCTCCGGCATTTGTCAACATGACCTAGGTCTCGTATCCTAAATGAAGGAGATGCGCGATCTCGTTCTTGCAGATCTGAAAAAAGGTCTTTCTCGCGCTGAAAATGCGCGTTCAGCCACGTCCAACATCGAAATGTCTGAGGGAAATATCGATGAGTAAAGCGCGTGAGCTTCTCGGAAACCGTTTGAATGAAATTGAAGCCGCCTTGAAGCTAGGGAACTACCTACGGTCTTCGGGCGTGAGAAGCGAACTTAGCGCGAAGCTCACTCGAGCTAACGCGATGTGCAGAATCTCCGGTGATGACGCCGACCGCGACTTTCTAATGGCCGCAGGGATATGTGTTCAGAACAGCCTGCCTTGGAAGTAGATGATTTGCTTTTGTGCCCTAAAGTGCCTGAGTAAGCACTCGGTAAACTGACGATCGAGCTATGCTGAGTTTCTTAGCGATCGCGGAAGGAGTTAGACCTTCTTGCCGGAGTTTGGCAACCTCCTCACTCCGGATAGTAGGTGGCCTCCCCCGGAACGGGTTGTCCTTCCCCCGAGCGAGCGCCGCATCGATCCCTTCGCGTTGTCGCTCCATGCGGATAACCGTCTCAAATTCAGAGAACGCGCTCAACATGGCAAAGAACAAACGCCCTTCTTTGCTGGTCGTGTCAATATTCTGCTCCAGAACTTGCAGCGCCACACCCTTCTTCTCAAGGATGTGAGCTATGTTGTGAAGGTCGCGCGAAGAACGCGCCAGACGATCTAATCGCGTCACGACCAATGTATCGCCTTTACGGAGACCGCGCTCGAGCATGGACTCGAGTTGCACACGCCCCTCACGTTTAGTGCCTGATACCTTTTCTGAGTAAAGATGTTCTGCTTCGACGCCAGCCTTCGTCAGAGCCGTGATCTGGATAGCCAAATCCTGAGACCGCGAGGACACCCGTGCATACCCGATCTTTTCGCCCATTACGGTCTCCTCGTCTCATTTGCCTGTCTCACAAAGACTATATGTCCGATAAATGATTCGGCGACCCTAATAGGACGTATTTGGCCTGTGTCACGGGTGTCCGATATGAGTAAACTCAAACGAGCCATAAAATTTCGTCCCGGTCGAGGCTTGTCGCATTCTGATGGCTGCAGCCTACGCCTCGTCCAAGGCTGCCATCCGCAACCACACCAATACCGTGGCCCTTTATTGCGCAGCTCAGGGTCTGAACATCGACTGCAACTCTATCCATCCTGCGGCGGTGATGACGCCGATATGGCAACCGATGCTGTGCAACGGGCCGGATGGTGCAGCGCATGAAGCCGCGATGGTGGCGGACATGCCAATGCGGAGATTTGGCAACCCGAAAGAAGCGTCCGCCCTAGGTGTTCTCCTCGCCTCCGATGAAGCGTCGTATATGACTGGGGCGGAACTGACGATCGATGATGGCACCCTCGCAGATTCATCAGCAACGCCGGTAAGCTGAAACAGTCGGGGCGGCTGTAGCTTGGCAGCCCACTTTTACCCTGTGGTATGTTGCCCTTATCTAGGCCCTCATGTCGCGAAAGCCCCATAGCGGACCTTCCAACTGAGGTTTGCATGGTGTGCAAAAATGCAATGCGCTATATTTTTGGATCAAGAGAACCCAGTGACCTGAACTGGTCAGCATCCAGATTGTCAGTAGTGGACGGCTATCGACATCTGATCGTCCCGCAAATAGACTAAAAGAAACTTATTATGAGGGGCTTTGAGTGAAAGTTATTTCATTTGTAAACATGAAAGGGGGCGTCGGGAAGACGACGCTGGCGGTAAATGTAGCAGACGTGCTGAGCCAACGACACGATAAGCGGGTTTTACTTGTCGACGTTGATCCCCAGTTCAACGCCACCCAGAGCCTCCTAAGCGGTGAGTCGTATCTGAAACTCCGTCAATCGGGATCTGCCACAGTATACGATATTTTTTCTCAAAATGACGTTCCTATAATAAGTGCTGTCAGCGGACCAGGAATTACTGCGCTAAAAAAGTTAGAAGATATTAAGCCAACAAAAATAAAGACCAATTTCGATTTAATTCCGGGAAATCTGGAAATATACAGAATTGAGATGGTTGCTGGCCAAGGGACTGAGATGCGATTGAAGTCGTTCCTTAAAAAGAACGAGACAAAATATGATTATGCAATTATAGATACTCCACCCACTCCCTCGGTTTTTATGAGTAGCGCATTGCTCGCTAGCAACTTTTATGTTGTCCCTATAAAGCCGGAACCGATGTCTCGTATTGGAATAGATTTGCTAAGAGGCGTGATAAATCGCATTAGTGAAAACAACGCGCACAATATCGAGTGTGCTGGCGTCGTCATCACCATGGCTGCAGAGCAAACCCTGGTTTATAAAGATTGCCTTAAAGAGCTGAAAGCAGACGCGACCTGGAAGTCACACTTAATACGAAACAATATTCCGCAGAGAACCGTCATAGCACGTGAGCAAGGCCATCAAAAGTTGATTTCTGACGTCGGCGATGTTGATAGCAAGCGAGCCCTTGCAGGTGTTGTCAAAGAATTGATGGACAGAACAGATGACTGAGAAAAGAAAAAATCAGAAAAAGAAGTCAGAGCCACATGACCTCGCTAGGTTCATTGAGGAATTCTCGTGGTTTCTAAAATCGTTTGAGGATATAGACCTCAATGCTCTGTCTGGTTTTGCCCGGTCAACTCAAAGTCAGTCACTCGCAAGAGGCAGAAAGGCTTCGGCCATTGACGAAACAACAAGTAACTTGGTTGGATTTCTCCCGCGCTTTTTTACAGACAGTAAGTTATTTCCCGCAAATGAAGACATCGTGGAGTTTGCACAAGCAGCGCTAGGCATCCCTCTGACGCGCTGGCATAAGAAATCTAAGTATGAAATCATTGGACAGATCGTCTGCCATACGAATGAGGCTTCACCGAATAAAATATCTCGCCTCTCGGAGTTGATCGACGAAATGCGTGATGAAAAGAAGAACATACGAATGGAGATAGAATCTAATAGATCTTCGGGCCAGTCGTGGAGCGAGGTAATTTCGCGGCTATATGAAAATGAGTAAGCATAAACCCGATGCCGGTATCACGGAACTTAAAGATTTCATAAGGTCCGTTCAGATAGATGTTTCAGGACTAAATGAGTCAACAGACGTTTTGAAGCGTCTGTATAAGAATTTCTATTCTATTCTAATTGTAGATTATGCCCTTCAGGCTTCCCTCCCTGAAGGGGCAAAAAGGTCTTATGCTCGTGAAGCAATATCAGATATCTCGCATGGTATTTTCTTATCGCTTATTGGAATATACAAGCCGGCACGTATTTCTTTGCGCAGTGGCATAGAGAACTTCATTCGTTTGGCAATATTGATCAAAGACGTCAATGCTCTTGAAATAAAAGATGTGTCTGGATTGTTCGAGAAGGCAAACCAAATCTATAATAATGATGTAAGTCAGAAGAGACGATTGGGAGATCTTCGATCTGTGTATGTGGAGCTCTGCAAGACCGTCCACTCGACCGATACGGAATACATGAACCTGAGCGTTCCATTTTCTTCAATGCTAGATTACGATAGAAAAAAGTTTGAGTATAACTCTTCTCAAGCGACAGAATGCTGTCAAAAGATAGTTCAGTTTTTATTCGTAGAAGTGGCCGATGAAATCCAAAAACTTCATCACTCTCTCCGTGACACCATCTACGACTCCGTTCCCAAGTCAGTGAAGGCAGAATTAAGGGAGAGAAAGGAGCGCTGATATTTTTTCGTCGTGGATGATTATATTCGCCTCACAATGCGTTCACTAGCCCATATTGCTTGATAATACAGTGATTACACTAATCAATGAAACTAGTTAACCTGATATGGGCCGATGCTGCGGAATTAAGCGCGGGGAATGCTGCTCCGGTTGTATTTCGCTCTGCTTGTGTGCTCTGGTGCCGAGGTTCGCAATCCTAGCAACTACGCTATCGCAACATCTTCGGGGCAGCTCTCGGCCAGCGTAACTTTATCACCATGAGCCTTGTTGGAGTGAATGGCAGCTTCGTCCCATCCTCGGCATACTAGCCCATGGTTATCCCTAGAACACCTGCTCTTGCGCCGCCCCCCGGACTGAAATTAAATCACGTCATGACCCAAGATATTACCATTCTCAGCGTCCCGCCGTTTTCTGCTCTCTGCAATCTTGCCTTTGCCTTGCGGCGTGAGGTGTTCGTGATCGAACAGCAGGTGCCGGAGGAGGAGGAGCTGGACGAACATGACCTACTTGCAACCCATCTCGTCGCTATCCTCTACGGAGAAGTGGTCGGGACCCTGCGCCTTGTTCAGACGGAACAGCATGTAAAGATCGGACGGGTCGCCGTGCGTTTGTCTGCTCGCAGCAAAGGCATTGCGAAGGCGATGATGATCGAGGGTATGGACACCATGCGGCATCGCGGTCGAAGCAAGTTTTACCTTGCCGCACAAGCAGACAAACTCGGCTTCTATGAGAAACTCGGCTTCACGGCATTTGGCGACATATTTGATGATGGGGGCATCCCCCATCTATCGATGCGGAACTACTGATCGGGAGAAGATCGAGAGTCTGCTTCGTCCCAAGATCGGCGCTCAGAGCCCGAAGGCGACGTTCACATCACCTGATTTGTTTAACCATGAGTAAGAGGCCGTAAATGCTCGATGAGTTGCAGTCTTACGCGTGGCACGACGTGCAGCTACTTGACCTGTCATTGGATAGGTCAAATCCTGGTTATTCGGATACGGTGCGCCTGGTGGTTGAATGGGCAGACTGGACGCCACATCCAGAGGAGAAGCGATCTGTAATCGAGTTCTCGGACTGTTACTGGATGGAAGCTGCAATGAACTTCGGTGTGGTCTGCCGCGAGACATTCGTCGACGCTTGGCTCGAGCCGGATCATCCCAAGATCGGAGAAGTGCAAGCTTTCCTTAAGGTCGAAAACCTATTTTGCTGGGTTTTCCAGACAAACTCGACCGGCAGCACTATCAAAATTGTTGCAAGAAGAGTTTCCGTTGCACCTGTGGGCTTGCTGTCTAGGTGGTCTAGAGTTTCACGGCGAAAATGAGCCCAAAGCAGTCATTGAGGTTCGCCTCACATCCAAGATCAAGGCTTACTACGTCGGAAAGTTTGAAGTTTTCTCGTCACCTTATACCAGACCGTATTTTCATTCTTTTTCTTGTCTGACTGCTTTCTCGCCAGCATTTCCCAGTCATCTGTATTGCCGGGCAATGGTTCGACGCTCCCAGTTTCCCGTCCGGCATTATCATATCGAGACATCTGTCTCGGTATCTCCTGTTTGAGAAAGCCCGTGAAAGACGGCCATGTTTTGGCGATCATGTTATGATCGCGATTGATCAACTCAACCTCGCCAAGACTTGTCATATACAGATGGCCTTGTGAGTAATAGGGGCCATTCATTGCCCCTAAGCTGAAGTGTCCCTCTGGAATGAATCCCGGTCTGGTATATGAGGCATTCTGGTATCTGATGCTTACTGGCTGGCCGATGCCCGTTATGGCGCGTGTGTTTTGGCCTCCTGTGGCCCCATGCAACGAAATTCCCATCACTCTGGCACCGTTGAATGATTTGAGAAAATCTCGATACGATGGTGGCAAGTATCGTTGGCTTTCAGCCTCGGCATCATCTAGTCCACGATCTGAGAGACCAGCGTAAAATCGGCAGAGATAGGCATGCGGTCCCGCGTCCGAAATATGCCCGGTAGCAAATGCGCCATCATCCGTTTCGAAACAGCCTAATTTGTCCCATCTGCCTCGAATGGTAAGCACAAGGTCGTCAATTGTATTTTCCATGTCTTCGTTATCAGAGGACATTATATATTTCCGCCGCTGCTTTCATAGTGACTACATGTATCAATAAATATAGCAAATCATCCAGTCTTAAGCAGCCCTAGGAATTAGCCTGAAACTTGCGCAATGACGGCTTTGTCCCATCCTCGCTTCGTGGCCGAAGGCCTGAGTATAGGGCAACTGCTTAAGTGCATCCGCTTTCAGCTCATTAGCACTGAAGCGTTACATCAAGGTCCCACCTACTGCTAGCTTGTCGAATATCGAAGGAGAACACCATGAGCGATCGTGACTGTGGATGCGGGTGCGGCGAGCTTACGAAAGGCGGAAAGTATCGGCCAGGGCATGATCAAAAACTGCGAGCGGCAATCGAGGAGGCTGTTGGCGGTTTGGAAAGTCTAAAGGTTGTTGCTGAGAAGCACTTGGGGAGAGCTATCTCGGCAAAAGTCGAGAAGGCTTGATGTTGGAAGTCCGCTTTGTCCCAAGATGAAGACCGTCCAAAGGTTCGTTGAGGCGATGTCATTCGTCTCTTTAACCATCAGTGGGCAGGTGCTGCGTATGAGGGTCTAGAGCCTGATGGGGTCACCTTGGTGGATCGTCAGCCTGACGTGGAGTAATAGTAGGAAGTGGAGAGACGACCCCGCCGAACGCCTAGCTTGCAAGAACAAACCGTAGCTTTATGTTAGCCCTCATCGGAGGGTCTTATATGTCTTCATGGCAGAATGTGCAGCCAGCCCCAGATGGTCAGAAGTGATGCCGCCGTCGCGATCAGCACGCCCGAGGCGCTGACCCGTTTCGCCACCCCGTAAAGGTTCGCGAACAGGAAGGCATTGACGCCGGGGGCCATCGCGGCGGTGACAACGACGGACCGGATCTGATCCGTCCCCAATCCCACCGCACGTCCGATGCCGTAACCGATGGCCGGATGCACGACCAGCGACAGCACGCAGATCATGGTGATGATCTTGGCATCCCCTTCGGGTTTGTACCGGCAAAGGATGCCGCCAAGACCGAACAGCGCCGTTGGAAGGGCGGCCCGCACCATCATCTGCAAGCCCCCGTCGATCATCGTCGGAAGGGTCAGTCCGGTCAGGTTCCAGGCAAGGCCAAGCGCGATCCCGATGACCAGCGGCTGCTTCATCAGCGTGCGCAGGATTTGCCGGATCAGCAGGATGGGGGCAAGGCCGGTGCCACGGGCGCGCGTGATTTCCATCGCGGCAATGCCGGCACCGTAAAGGATCGGCGAATGCAGCGCGATGATGGTGAAGTTGCCGGCCAGTGCGCCGGCCCCATAAGCCCGCTCCATGATCGGCAGGCCCAGCAGCAGAGAATTGGAGAAAAGGCAGCAGAATGCGATGGCTACCGAATCCTCTGGTGGACGCTTGAAGATGTATTGCGATGCCAGCCACCCAATCGCGAAACAGGCGAATGCACCGGTATAGAAAGCCGCGAAGATCCCCGGCTCGAAACTGTTGGCAATGTCGAGGTTGGCCATGTTGTAGAATAGCAGGCACGGCACCGCGAAATTCTGGGCAAAGCGCATCACGCCGTCGACGGCCGTATCGAGGATCAATCCGGACCGGCGCGCGACGTATCCAAAGCCGATCACCAGGAAAACCGGCAGGATGACGTCCAGCAGTGCGCTCATGTCTCGATCCTCATTCCGTCATGGGCAGGCACGATCCCTGCGGGCAGCTGCCGCAGCAGGGTGTCGTAGTCCATGTCGACATGCATGTTGGTCAGCACCGCACGGGCAGGTGCCGCGCGTTCGATCCATTGCAGCGCCAATGCAAGATGGGCGTGGCTGGGATGGGGCCTGGGGCGCAGGGCATCCACGATGAACAGGTCCAGATCCGCCAGAACGGGCCAGCTCTCCTCCGGAATCTCCACCGCGTCGGGCAGATAGGCTGCATCCACGATCCTGAAGCCAAGCGCGTCGATATTGCCGTGGCGGGCGGTGAAGGGAATGAAGGGGATGGTGCCGCCCGCTCCCGAAATCTCGAACGGGCCATCGATGGCGTGCAGATCGCAGATCGGCGGATAGCTGGATCCTGCGGGCTGCACGAACGCATAGGCAAAGCGCGACAGAAGCGATTCTCTCGTCGCCGTATCTGCCCAGACGGGCAGGCGGACGCCGGTGTTGAAGGTGATCTGGCGCAGGTCGTCTATGCCGTGGATATGGTCGGCATGGGGATGGGTGTAGACGACGGCGTCCAGTTCCCCCACCCCGGCATCCAGCAACTGGTCGCGCATGTCGGGGGTGGTGTCGATCAACACCCGCGTGACGCCCGCATCGCCCAAGCGTTCCACCAGAAGCGAACAGCGGCGGCGCCGGTTCTTCGGGTTTGCAGGATCGCAGTCACCCCAATGCCCCCCCAGCCTCGGCACCCCCCCCGACGACCCGCAGCCGAGGATGGTGAGCCGGATCACGCGGCGGCCTTTGCGAACAGCCGGTCGAAGTTGGCAGTCGTGGCGGTGGCGAACTCCGCCAGCGTCAGGCCGAACACCTGTGCACCGACCTTTGCCGTATGCGCGGTATAAGCAGGTTCGTTGCGTCTGCCGCGATGGGGCGGGGGTGCCAGATAGGGGCTGTCGGTTTCCAGCAGGATGCGGTCCAGGGGTGCTGCGGCGAAGATGTCGCGCAGCGCGCCCGATTTCGGAAAGGCCGTGATTCCCGACATGGACAGATAGAAGCCCAGATCCAGCATCGCCATCCCCAGTTCCGCCGAGGAGGAGAAGCAGTGCATCACGCATCCGAACGCCCCCGCGCGGTGTTCCTCGGTCAGGATGCGTGCCATGTCGTCATCGGCATCGCGGGAATGGATGATCAGGGGCAGGCCCGTCCGGCGCGCCGCCTCGATATGGACGCGCAGGCTTTCCTGCTGCACGCCTGCCGATTCGGCGGTGTAGTGGTAATCCAGACCGGTTTCACCAAGTCCCACGAATTTCGGATGCGCGGCAAGGGCGACAAGCTGTTCGACCGTAACCATCGGTTCCTCGGCTGCGCGCATCGGGTGGGTGCCTGCCGCATAGAACACGCCGTCATAGGATTCCGCGATGGCGCGCACTTGCGGTTCAGTGGACAGGCGGGTGCAGATGGTGACCATGCGGGTGACACCTGCCGCACGTGCGCGGGCGACGATCTCGTCCCGTTCCCCGTCGAAATCCGGGAAATCGAGGTGGCAGTGGCTGTCAACGATCATTGGGTCATGTCCGGGCGAGCGTGGCCGCCGTCTCGTCTATTTTCAGGAACATATCCATCAGAAGGGCGGCAGGGTCAAGGTTGACCGCCTTGCCGCGCCGTGCCCGCTGGCCAAGCGTCTGCTGCAGTTCGGCCCAGACAAGCCCCGCACGGGGCGAGGGGGATAGCCGCTCGATCATGTCGCCTTCGCCCTTTGCCGCATCGGGGGGAAGGTATCCCAACGTGCCCGCCCGCGCCATCCGCGCCAGCATCAGGTCGATCAGGCCTACGATCATGTCGAACCGCGTGTCGGCCCCGCGGGCGGCGCCGGCATCCGCCAGCGCCAGTGCGCGGGGACGGTCAAGGCGCGGCAGGGTGCGCATCATGTCGACCATCTGCTGATACAGGGCCAGTCCGTCAAGGTTCAGAAGGCGCACAGCCTCGCCCACGGACCCACCGCCCAGTTCGGCAAGCGGGGCCGGATCGTCCACCACTGCCCCCGCCTGCACAAGCGCGTCCCGCATGTCCGAAGGTTCAAGCGCCGTCAGCCGCAATTCGCGGCAGCGCGACCTGATGGTGGGCAGCAGGCGCGAGGGCTGGTGGCTGATCAGCATCAGCGTGACGCCTTCGGGCGGTTCCTCCAGCAATTTGAGGATGGCATTGGCCCCGGCAGGGGCAAGTTCGTCCGCCGCATCGACGATCGCCACGCGCCGCCCGCCATCTGCGGCGGACAGGGTGAAGAAGGTCTTCATCTTCCGCACCTCGTCCACGCGGATGTCGGCGGACAGATTGCTGCCGGTTGCATTCGCCCCCCGCCGCAGCAGGAAAAGGCGCGGTTCGGACAGGGCTACCGTGCGCCGCGCGACCGGATGGTCGGGGGCCACGTCCAGTGTGTCGGGGGTGAACATTCCGTCTTCATGAGCCAGAAGGAACCGTGCAATTTTCCATGCCAGGGTCGCCTTGCCCACGCCGCGCGGGCCGGTGATCAGCCAGCCGTGATGCAGGCGGCCCGCATTGAACGCTTGCAGAAACGCGGCCTCTGCCGATGCATGGCCGAACAGCACGGGCGTTTCGCGTGGATGGGGGGCGCCCTCCACGCGGTCGGGTTCGGGTAGCTCCGTCTCGGCCATGATCGTCCCTCACATCCCCAGATGGTCGAGCGTGGCGGCCAGAACATCCGCAGCCACGGCATCCGGCACCTGCGCCCCGTCGATGACGCGAAAGCGCGGGGCCTGCGCCAGTGCCAGAAATCCGTCGCGCATCTGGCTTTGCAGCGAAAGGCCCATGTCCTCGAACCGCTGTTCGCCGCCACGCGATTGCGCACGCGAAAGGCCGACCTGCGGGTCGATGTCGATCAGCAGCGTCAGGTCTGGATCGAGCCCGATCATCGCGTCGTGCAGCAGGTCCGTCTGCGCGGCCAACCCGCCGCGCAGCCCCTGATACATGCGGGTGCTGTCGGCGAACCTGTCGGAGATGACGATACGGCCTGCCTCAAGCGCGGGGCGTATCGTCTTTTCCACATGATCGCGGCGGGCGGCGGTGAACAGCAGCAGTTCGGTCATCGCGGACCAGCGGTCCGGATCGCCTTCCAGCACCAGACCGCGAATCTCCTCCGCCCCCGGACTGCCGCCGGGTTCGCGGGTCAGGATCACGTCATGGCCTGCCGCACGCAGGGTGTCGGCAAGGCGCCGCGCCTGCGTGGATTTGCCCGATCCGTCAATCCCCTCGAAGCTGAGGAAACGGCCCGTCACGAGGCGGGCTGTTCCGTTGCGGCGGCAGGGGCGGGGTCGGCGGCAAGGAACCGGTCGGCCAGAACGCGCGCCGCCGTCATCAGGCGGGTGGAAAAGCCGCCCTGTGCCACATCGGCTTCGGCCACCAGGGGCACGGTCTGTTCGCCCATGCCCGGCACACTGACCAGCATGTGCGCGACTTCCTGCCCTTTGGTCACGGGGGCCTGCACGGGGCCGGTATAGACGATTTCCGCCGTGATGGCATCCTGCGACTGGACGGGCACCAGCAGTTTCACGTCCTGTGCGGCGACAAGACCGACCTGCTCCGCCTCTCCCATCCAGACATCGGCGGCACCAAGACGCTGGCCGGATTGCACGATGCTTTTCTGCACGAACTGCCGGAATGCGAAGTTGGATATGGCCTCGGATTCGGTGGCGCGGTCGGTTTCGCTTTGCAGCCCGTTCAGCACGAAAATGATCCTCCGCCCGTCGGTCTTTGACACGGCAGAGCCGACGAGCCCATATCCCGACTGCTCGGTATGGCCGGTCTTCAACCCGTCCGCCTGCCAATCGCCTGCCTCGAGGTCCAGCAGCGGATTACGGTTTCCGTGGTTCGACGGCACGCGACCTTCGTAATTGAAGGATTGCACGGCGAAGTTCTGGTAGAGCTCGGGGAATTCCGTGATGAGGCGAACGGCCAGAACGCCCAGATCATGCATCGACATCAGATGCTCCGGGTCCGGCCAGCCCGAGGAGTTGGCGAAATGCGAATCCTCCATTCCCAGCTGCGCCGCGCGGTCGTTCATCATTTTGGCGAAGTTTTCCTCGGTCCCGCCAAGGCCTTCCGCCACCACGATGCAGGCATCGTTGCCGGAATTCACGATGATGCCGTGGATCAGTTCCTCCACCGTGGGACGGTCGTCGGGCTTGACGAACATCTTGGAGCCGCCCATCCGCCACGCCTTTTCCGACACGGGGAAGGTGGTCTGCATGGTGACGCGGCCATCGTGCAGCGCTTCGAACAACATGTTCAGCGTCATCAGCTTGGACATCGACGCGGGATGTTCGGGCGTGTGGGCGTTCTTGTCCAAGAGCACGGTCTGCGTGGTCATGTCATAGACCCATGCGGAACTGGCCCGCGTCTCGAACGCATGGCCAAGGGCGGGCACGGTGGTCAGAAGGAGGGCAAGCATCAGCCGTTTCATCGTGTCGGTCCTCATCAAGGCATTCTGCGCGGGGGGCAGCATAAAAGCGGAAACGTTCCGATGGAAGGGTTCGCAGTAAACAGTTCCGTCAGGGGTTTTCGCCGGACCCCGCAACCGCTATGACACAGACGGTTTGACCAAGGACCGGAAAGGACCGCCATATGGCCAATGTCGTCGTCGTCGGCGCCCAGTGGGGCGACGAAGGAAAAGGCAAGATCGTTGACTGGCTCAGCGAACGTGCGGATGTGATCGCGCGTTTTCAGGGCGGCCATAATGCCGGCCATACGCTGGTTATCGGGGAAAAGGTGTTCAAGCTGTCGCTGCTGCCGTCCGGCATCGTGCGCGGCGGGAAGCTGAGCGTCATCGGCAACGGTGTCGTTCTGGACCCCTGGCACCTGATCATGGAAATCGAGAAGCTGCGCGGACAAGGCGTGGAGATCAATCCCGAGAACCTGATGATCGCGGAGAACGCTCCGCTGATTCTGCCGTTGCACGGCGAACTTGACCGCGCGCGCGAGGGTCAGGCCTCTGTCGCCAAGATCGGCACCACGGGTCGTGGCATTGGTCCGGCCTATGAAGACAAGGTCGGCCGCCGTGCCATCCGTGTTGCCGACCTGGCCGATGATGCCACGCTGGAACTGCGCGTCGACCGCCTTCTGGTCCATCACGACGCCCTGCGCCGTGGGTTGGGGATGGAGCCGATCGACCGCGCCGATCTGCTGGCCAAGCTGCGCGAGATCGCGCCGCAGGTGCTGCCCTATGCCGCACCCGTCTGGAAGGTCCTGACCGACGCCCGCCGCGCCGGAAAGCGCATCCTGTTCGAAGGCGCGCAGGGCGCGTTGCTGGACATCGACTTCGGCACTTATCCCTACGTCACCTCGTCCAACGTGATTGCGGGGCAGGCGGCGACGGGAACGGGTCTTGGCCCGAATTCGATCGGGTTCGTTCTGGGCATCGTGAAGGCCTATACCACCCGCGTGGGCGAAGGCCCTTTTCCGGCCGAACTGCATGACGAGGATGGCCAGCGTCTGGGCGAACGGGGCCATGAATTCGGCACCGTCACGGGGCGCAAGCGCCGCTGCGGCTGGTTCGACGCGGTTCTGGTGCGCCAGACCTGCGCCACATCGGGCGTGTCCGGCATCGCACTGACGAAGCTGGACGTGCTGGACGGGTTCAAGACGCTGAAGATCTGCGTCGGCTACGATCTGGACGGCAAAACGCTGGATCACCTGCCGATCGCCGCCGACCAGCAGGCCCGCTGCACCCCGATCTATGAAGAAATGGACGGCTGGGACGAATCGACCGCCGGTGCGCGGACGTGGAACGAACTGCCCGCAGCAGCCATCAAGTATGTCCGCCGGATCGAGGAGTTGATCCAGTGTCCGGTCGCGATGCTGTCCACCTCGCCGGAACGGGACGATACGATCCTTGTCACCGACCCCTTCGCGGATTGATCGAAAGGCGCCTTCGGGCGCCTTTTTTCATCCCCGGATTTCCCGCAGGAAGACCGAGCGGGAGGTTAGGGCGTAGCGTCCTTTTTCCTGCCGTTCGAGGATCGCCGCCGCCACCAGCGAATCGAATGCTTCCACCATCGTCTCATGTGTCAGGGAGGCGAGGGTTGCCACGTGCCGCAACAGTTGCGGACGGGTAAAAGCAGGGCGCTGCTCCATGCACAAGGACCACACGGCGGCGGCCTCGACCAGTTCGGGCGGGGTTTCGGCACCCAACCTCTCAGCGAAGCTGGCAAATCCCGTAGAAAGGGGGGTGGGTTCGACGCGCACCCCTGCCTCCGCATCGGGTCGGTCCAGCCTGTCGGCGGCGCGGGTGGCAACCATCGCGCGAAGTTGGCGAATCGCCGACTGGCGGCGAAGGTTGCGGGGTTCGTTCATCTGGGTGTCGGCTTCTCGGATTAACCGCGTCACGGAGGGGTCGTCTTCGGCATCGGCGGGGGGGGCGGTCGTGGGGGGCATCGGTCGGGGGTCGGCACCGAAGTGGCGATCTTCGGCGGTAACGGCGCGAAAATGCGCGGTCAACTGCTGCAGGATGTTGAATGGATCGTCAAACCCCTCCAAAGTGCAGGAGAAGGTTCCATAGTGGACGGTCATTGTCGTCTTTGGTCCGTTCATTTGACGCCCGCCCCTCGGGCCCGATCCGGGTCGGCAATTTGGATATCAGATCGTGGTCATTGCAGGGGTGGAAATCGTCGAACCACCGTTTCGTCTTCGAGTGGCCCCTTCACTCGCATGACAATTCGGATTGTTCAATCATCGCGCGCGATATGTCTGGTCGCAGGTGGCCCCGTGACACGGCGTGACTTGCGCATGTGCCTGTCGCGCGCGCCCGTACTGGTCGCGGCGGACGGCGGTGCCGACCGGGCGCTGGCTGCGGGATACGAGCCGGAGGCGGTGATCGGCGATCTTGATTCGCTGTCGGACGCGGCACGGATTCAACTGGCGGGGCGTCTGCACCATGTGACCGAACAGGACAGCACCGATTTCGACAAGGCGTTGCGTCATGTCGATGCGCCGTTCATCCTTGCTGTGGGCGTGACAGGCGCGCGGGTGGATCACGGCCTTGCCGTTCTGAACGCGTTAGTGCGCCATGATGGCCCGCCCTGCCTGCTGCTGGGATCCGAGGATGTTATATTCCACGCCCGCCGACCCGTCCTGTTGCGGATGGCCATGGGGGAAAGGGTGTCGCTGTTCCCCATGGGCCGCGTTACAGGGCGATCCGAGGGGCTGCGCTGGCCGATCAACGGAATGTCTTTCGCACCGGACGGGCGAATCGGCACATCGAATGCGGCAAGCGCGACCACGGTGCGTTTGGACACCGACGGGCCGGGAATGTTGGTGATGGTGCCCCGAAAACGTCTGGACGCAGCGATCCGGGCCGCGACCTGACTATTCTGCGGCGTCCTTGAACCGTTCGGCCTTGCGCCGGACGATGACAGAACGCAGGTCGTGCATCGCCATCAGCAGGTCGTCCGACAGATCGTCGACCTGACCTTCGGTGGCACGGCTGTTCATCCATTGCGCGGTAAGGTTCAGCTGTTCGATCGTACCGCGAATCGCCGCAATCTCTTGACCGGCCAGTGCAGTACGGCGCGTATCGATCCACGCGCCGATCGCCTCTTTTTCCGAAATGCTCAGCGTCCGGTCGCCATGCGCCTTGAAGTCGCCCTTGGCGATGTTCACGATGGCGATCTGTTCCATGTCCAGACGACGATGGCGATTTTCGGTGTCCAGCCGAAACACCACGGCACCGTTGTCGCGGATGCGGAAATACAGGTCCGGAAACTGTTTCATGTCACCTCAGAGCGGCACAGAACCTTTGAATACGGGCGCAGGCTTCTTCCAGCACCTCGTCCGCCGTAGCATAGCTGACGCGAAAGTTCGGCGATAGTCCGAATGCCGCGCCGAACACCACGGCCACGCCTTCCTCCTCCAGCAGTGCATTGGCGAACACCTCGTCATCGGTGATCTCGACGCCCTTGGCCGACGTCTTGCCGATGCAGCCCGAAATGTCGGGATAGACGTAGAACGCACCTTCGGGCGTCGGGCACTTGATGCCCGTGGCCTGGTTCAGCATCGACACGACCAGATCGCGGCGGCGCTGGAACAGCTTCTTGTTTTCGTCAAGGAATTCCTGCGGGCCTGTCAGCCCCTCCAGCGCCGCGTATTGCGACACCGACGACGGGTTGGAGGTCGATTGCGACTGGATCGTGCTCATCGCCTTGATCAGTTCGACCGGTCCGGCGGCATAGCCGATGCGCCAGCCAGTCATGGCATAGGCCTTCGACACGCCGTTGCAGGTCAGCGTGCGGTCGTAAAGGCCGGGTTCCACCTGTGCAGGGGTGAAGAATTCGAAATCGTCGAACACCAGATGTTCGTACATGTCGTCCGACATGACCCAGACATGCGGATGCTTCATCAGCACGTCGGTCAGGGCCTTCAATTCGTCCCTGGTGTAACCCGCGCCGGTGGGGTTTGACGGAGAGTTGAAGATGAACCATTTGGTTTTCGGCGTGATCGCCGCATCCAGCGCCTCTGGCGACAGCTTGAAATGCGTCTCGATCCCCGCAACGACCGGCACCGGCGTGCCGCCGGCCAGAAGCACCATGTCGGGATAGCTGACCCAGTAGGGCGCAGGGATGATGACTTCGTCGCCGGGGTTCAACGTCGCCATGAACGCGTTGTAGAGGATCTGCTTGCCGCCCGTGCCGACGCTGACCTGATTCGGCTTGTAGGACAGGCCGTTTTCCCGCGCGAACTTGTCGCAGATCGCCTGCTTCAATTCGGGGATGCCGTCGACGGCCGTGTATTTCGTCTTGCCTTCGTCGATGGCGCGCTTGGCGGCATCCTTCACGTTCTGAGGCGTGTCGAAGTCCGGCTCTCCCGCGCCAAGGCCGATCACGTCGCGGCCCGCCATCTTCAGTTCCCGCGCCTTGTTCGTCACGGCGATGGTGGGGGAGGGTTTGACGCGGGACAGGGTATCGGACAGGAAGGCCATGGCGGCTCCTCGGTTTGAAGTTTTTCCGCATTCGTCTTAGGATGGCCGCCGCATCCGATCAAGCGATTACGCGGGGCGCAAAAGGGGGAATAGGTGGACGACCGACTCAAACGAATTCGCATGCGGTCCTGGCGGCGCGGAATGAAGGAGATGGACCTCATCCTCGGCCCTTGGGCCGACACCCACCTAGAAGGACTGTCCGACGACCGGATCTCGCAGTACGAGCAGTTGCTTGAAGAGAACGATCAGGACCTTCTGGGCTGGATGCTGGGACAGCATCCCATTCCCGATGGGCCTCTGGCCCCCCTGACGGCCGAGATCGCGACCTTCGCGCGGGCCCGTTTCGGAAACTAGTCACAATTTACCATATGTTTTCTTTTTGTGCGGAATGTGCCCCCATAAGAATGGAGACAAATATGGATATGTCTGCGACCGAGGTGATCGACGGCCGGGCCACTGCCATGTTGTCCGGCTACCTCGAAACGCTGAGCCTGGTGGAGCGCATGCACCGGCTGCTGCTTGACGTGGTGAAGGACGAGTTCGAGCGTATCGGATTGCTGGAGATCAATCCTGTCCAGGCGCTGCTGCTGTTCAACATCGGCGCCCACGAGGTCACGGCGGGGGAGCTGAAGAGCCGCGGGTTCTATCAAGGCTCCAATGTCAGCTACAACCTTCGCAAGCTGGTCGATCTGGGCTACATGCATCACGAACGTTCCTCCGTGGACCGCAGGTCGGTCCGCGTGCGCCTGACGCCGAAGGGGTTGGACATTCGCGAATCGTTGTCCGCGCTGTTCGCGGGGCATGTCGACGGATTGGCAGGCAAGGGCATCACCAGCCTCGACACGGTGGAGACGACCAACAGCGCCTTGCGGAAGATGGAGCGGTTCTGGATGGACCAGATCCGCTACATCTACTGACGCCACAAATGCGCGCGGCTGGCCAGCGCACCCTGCACCTTGGCCAGAAGGCGCAGGCTTCTACCCGGATGGGGGACAGTGCCGGTCGCCAATCGTTCCACCACAACCTCCGCCGGGCAGGGCCGCCGCGCGACAGGATCATGATAGCGGGGATAGGCGATCAGGGCTGCGTGGGCCACCTGCCACAGGGGGCGTGGCTGGCGGCGCAGGGGGACGGGCGAAAGATCGCGCGTCAAACCCCACCCCGCATAGAAGGGCGCACCAAGGCAGGTGACGGGCAGGCCGCGCAGCAGCGCTTCGAACCCTAGAAGGGAAGTCATGGTCCATACCTCGTCGCAGGCCTCCAGAAGGGCCATCGGATCGGCTTTGCGCGCGATCACGTCGGCATCCGCAGCCGTCGTAGTGCCGGGGCGCAGGCCGGCCTCCACATCCGGATGGGGTTTGTAGACGATGACGGCTTGCGGATTGGCAAGCCGTGCGGTCTGCAACAGGTCCGCATTACGCCGGACGTGCCCGCCGCCCAGACGGATGGAGGCGTCATCCTCCACCTGACCGGGAACAAGGATGCGCCGTCCTGCGGGAAGGTCCGGAATGACGCCGCCAAGATTGTATTTGGAAAGCCTGCCTTCCGTCAGCCGATCGATCAGCGTCCGCACCCGCACTTCGGCACCGGGCGGCGGCGGGGCAAGAATTAGACGCTCCAGCCGGCTTTCACGTGTCGGGTCGTAATAGATGCCCAGATCATCCGCCACGAGCGACAGGGGCGGCACCAGTTCGGCCCCCAGCCCGCGTGATCGCAGAAAACCGTCCTCTACCCGCCGAATCACGGGCGCAGACAGCCCGCCGGGTTCCTTGCCCGCCCACACCAACAACCCCGCGCCGCTGTCCTGCGCAGCCGCGGCAGCCCGTTCGGGGTCGTTCATGAAACGCAGGGGCCGTTCCAATCCGAACACCGCCTGAAGCCTGTCACGCTTCCACAGGCGCATGCCGGTGGCGATGTGTCCGAAACGATCCTCGCGCCAGGCACGGGTTTCGGCGTCCAGCTGGTCGACCGCCTCCTCAAACGAACAGGAACGGTCCCGGCAGGGATCATGCCACAATGGCGTCTGGATCATGGCCGCCGCGAAAAGCTGTTCCACCGAGGGGCGGGCACTGCGCCGGGGCAGGGAATGTTCGTCATCGCTCAACCCCCATCCGGCATAAAAAGGGGTGCCAAACACGCGGGGGCGGTGGCCCGCAAGGATCGCTTCGAACCCCAGTTGGGAGGAGACGGTATAGACCCGCGCCGCACGCGCCAGCAGCTTCCAGGGGGATACGCGGGTGCCGAACGTCTCCGCCCCCTTGTAATGGCCTGACCGCAGACCTGCCGCCGTTTCGGGGTGGGTCTTGATGACAATCCGCGCTTCTGGGTTTTCCAAGCGGGCCACGGCCAGCATGCGGGTGAAGACATCCGCACCGAAGCCCCGGACGGATGCGTCGCCTTTGACTTGATCCACCACCAGCACGAAACCCGTTTCGGGCAGCACGGCATCAGGATCGAAGTCGTTGTATTTGCTGAGGTCCAACGCCCGAAGCCGTGCGATGCCGTCCGCTGCGCGCGCAAGAAGGCCGGGATCGCAGGGGGTGTTCAGCGCCTGTTCGATCGCCGTAGGCCGGGATGCATCGAAATGCACCCCACTGTCCAGAAACAGGCCAAGCGGACCACCACCACCGCCGCGACCGGGACGGACGGAGCGGAGGAACGCATCCTCCAGCCGATATAGCGGAACCTTGCGCCTGCGGGCCACCGCCTCGCCCCGCAGGGCGTAAGGGCTTTGACCCCAGACCACGACGCCGTCCTGCGGGCCGGGCAGGCCGATCCGCAATTCGTGGCCCGCAGCCTGAAGGATGCGGTGGATACGGGCCTGACGAAACAAGCCCGTGTTATAGTAAAACAGCCGTTTCGGCGCCGTCACTGACCCACGGTCGACACGGACGTGGCCGCGTTGGTGGTGCCAAGGATGGCCTGCACGGTTTTCGTCCATTGGGCGAAGGGCGCCTCGGTGACGTAGATCGTGTCGCCGTCGCGGATCTGGAAATCACGCGCTTCGAACAAGCCGGAGGGTTCCGTCAGGTCAAGCACGTAGGCCACCCGCTGCGCGCTTGCGATATCTGGTCGTCCCGTCAGGGTGCGCACGGTGCTGGCAGGTTCGTTGCGGAACACGAAGACGCCACGCGGATCGGACAGGTTGGTCTGAAGGCCGCCGACTTGCGCCAGTGCCTCCAACGCGGACAGCTTCGCCTGCTCGAACGGGATGACGGCCTGACCGGTTGCGCCAAGGGCGGTAAAGCGGCGGCGGTCCCGTTCCACCGTGATCACGTCGCCATTGCGCAGCGCGATGTCGAGATCGGGGTTCTCGTACAGATCCTGCAGCGGAATCTGCCCCGACTGGTCGCCGCGAGTCACGCGAACCACGGTTGCCGCAGGCTCGCTCGTGACGCCGCCTGCCAACGACAGGGCACGCAGCAACGTACGGGTCGGCTGGCCGATGGGATAGACGCCTGCTGCGCCCGCCGTGCCGGTCACCGACACGGTCGCGCCGTCGCCCGCAACGCGTTGCACCAGAACCTGCGGATCAGGTGTCTGGGACTGCAGGGCGTTGGTAATGGATTGGCGCAGCGCCTCCGGCGTCTGGCCCGCGGCACGGATGCGACCTGCATAAGGCACGAAGATGGAGCCGGTGCCGTCGACCTGCACTTCGGTCAAGGCAGAAACGCGCTGCCCCGTATTGCCCAGAAGCGGATCGTCACGCACGTTCTCGAATACGGTCAGCGTCAGCTTGTCGCCCGAGGAGATGGTGTCCGGCCCCACTTGCGAGGCGTTCAGGAAGGACGGGCTGAAACCGAAGCCGTCAGGGGCGCTGATGATGCGGTTCACCTGCGGCGTGACGTTGAAGATGAAGGAGTCGCCCCCCTGTTCGACCGAACCTGCGAAGATTTCCCCCTTCGTGGGGCCGGAACGTGGAAGACCGCAGGCGGCGACGGTCGTTACAAGGGTAATCATGACGGCAGTTCTTGCCGCCCGCGATGCATTCGAAATCACGTCCCGCTCCATTCCGATTTTGTGCCGATATTACAGGAGCGACCACCTTATGCGACCCTTAAATCGTATGGCCGCGCATTCAGTTCACCAGAAGTGTCAGAAATAGCGTGGATGTCCCTTCAGCGCCCGGTGCCCAGCGGCTGGCGGGGGGTGGATTTGCCGGTGGAAAGGGCATCATAAGGATCCTCCGTCTGCAGGATCATGTCCACCACCTGTCGCAGCAGGGCATGCCGTCCGCGGGCCGAATAGAATCCTCCCGGAACCTGCGATGTTTCCAGCAGGTAGTGGCGATAATCCCGGTAGGCCCGCCCGTCCGGGCGCTGCGGTTCCGCAAAGAACGCGGCCAGTGGCTGGTCCGCGATGAATTCGGGCTTGCCGTAGACGGCCTTGCCAAGCGCGGCCAGCGGCAGGCCCCGCCACAACACCTGCTGGCCGGCGGTGGAATTGACCGTCACGGCACTGCGCGCATCGTTCATCAGGCGGGCCAGCTTGCCGCCCCTGACGAAATGCACACGATCCGCGATGCCGTGCTGGTGGGCCAGCCGCTGCACGTCCTCGGCCATGGGCGATCGGCCATCTTCCAGCGGATGCGCCTTGAAGACGAGATGGTGATGCGCAGGGGCCCCTGCCGCGAAGGCCGCGCTGACCAGTTCCAGAAATTCCGTCATGGAGGAGAAGGGGGAATGCATGCGGAAGCTGGAATCATGCTCCAGCTGCAACAGCACCAGATGATAGGGAAAGCCGCCCCGCATGATGCGGCGCGTGGCCAGCCGTCGTTCGATGTGGTGAAGCGGCATCCGCGCCAGACGGCGCAGGTAGAGCCGGAACTCCTGCCAGACGTTCAGGTCGCGGTGGGGGCGGAAATTGGCGTAGCCGCGCCCGAAGCCGACGTGGAAGTGATAGACGGCCCCCCAGAACACATGCTGGCGCATGTCGCCCCAGCGGGCGGGGGCCTCGGGCAGGTCCATGTCCACGCGGGCAAGCGCCTGGCGCATGGCAGGTACGGACATGTCCATCAGCCGCGAATGACCGTTCGATCCGCCGCGTTCGTAGGTGACCCAGTGGGGGCGCAGGTAGCCTTCCTCGAACACGTGAACCGTCAGGCCGAGCGTCCTTGCGATGATGACCGCCTGTGCGTGGATCGGGCGCGTGTCGCCGTAAAGGATGATGTCCGTGACGCCTTTGGTTCCGACCATGGCCGTGAAGGCGGCGGGCCAGTCGTCGGCCGTACCCCGAAAGGGGATCAGCGTGTCGGCAGGCCAGAAGGCCTGGTCGCCGTTGTTGAATGCGACGCGCCACACCTTCGCGCCGGAGGCGGCCAGTCCGCGACCAAGGGTGCGGAACCATGGCCCGTGAGGACCTTGCAGGAACAGGAAAACGCGATTGCTATGGGTCATGCCACTGTACAGAAGGATCACTCAACCCAAGATTGTTAAAGCACTAACCGTCACTTGCAAGCGCCATACTTGTTTCCCGATCCTAGCGCGGCTAGGTCTTCGGGGAAAGCAAGGGGCCGGATATGTTTACAGGTATCGTTACCGATGTGGGAACAGTCGCTAAAATGGACCAGCGCGGCGACTTGCGGGCGCGGATCACCACTGGATATGACACAAACGGCATCGATATCGGCGCCTCCATCGCTTGCGAGGGGGTGTGCCTGACGGTCGTGCAGCTGGGCGATGACTGGTTCGACGTGGACATTTCTGCCGAAACGCTGGCCGTCACGAATATCGGTGGCAACGGCGGATGGTTCGAGGGCAAGCGCCTGAACCTCGAACGTGCCCTGCGGGTGGGGGACGAGCTGGGCGGCCATATCGTGTCCGGCCATGTTGACGGGCTGGCGGAAGTGATCCGCACCAGCCACGAAGGCGACAGTCTGCGCGTGACCTTTCGCGCCCCCGAGGCATTGGCGAAGTTCATCGCGCCGAAGGGATCAATCGCGCTGAACGGCACATCGCTGACCGTGAACGAGGTGGACGGGGCCGAATTCGGCGTGAACCTGATCCCGCACACGCAGGCCGTCACCACATGGGGAGAGGTCGCGGTCGGCCAGCGCATCAATCTGGAGGTCGATACGATGGCCCGTTACGTCGCCAGACTGCGCGAATGGGGCTGATCGGTCACAATCGCGGCCCGTCGCTGGAACCCGGCCACGCGTTCCGCCGGCTGGCATGGTCCAAGGCGCGGGCAGCGCTGATGCCGAACCTGCCGGTGGAGGTGGTGCGCCTTCGGGTCAGACGCGCAGCCGAACTGGGACTGGATTACGGCACTTATGCGGGCATCCGGGCCACCACCGGACAGGATGTGATCGCTGTGCTGTTTTCCACCAACGTCCTGCGGATGCTGCGCGAAGGGCAGGGGGATGCCGCACGTGTGGAAACCCTTGCAGACGTAAAGGCCGGGCGGTCGCTGGCGGTGGCACCACCTATGGCCGTCATGCCCGTGACCGCACGGCTTGCGGCGCAGGGGCTGCCGCTGGACCGCGCTTTGCCCGCCCCCGGCCTTCTGCCATGGACGCAACTGCGCGGACACATCGATGCCCTGCGGGCAGGCTGGCCTGCGGATCGCGTGCTCCTGATCTCTGAAACCATGGCGGAACGCGAATGGGTGGATGCAGGCCGTCTGGCCGGGCACATCCAGGCGGAAAAGTATTTCACCTAGCGTCCCCGCAATGCGCGCGGTATGTCCAATACGATCCGCGGAGACTGAAATGACCGAAAAGACAGAATTCAGCGATGCCATCTCCTCGATCGAGGAGATCATCGAAGACGCGCGCAATGGCCGCATGTTCATCCTCGTCGATCACGAAGATCGCGAGAACGAGGGCGATCTGGTGATCCCCGCGCAGATGTGCACGCCGCAGGCAATCAATTTCATGGCGACGCACGGGCGCGGCCTGATCTGCCTTGCGCTGACATCGGCACGCATCGACGACCTTGGCCTCGTGCAGATGAGCGCGAACAACGGCAGTCGGCACGAGACGGCCTTCACCCTGTCGATCGAGGCAAAGGACGGTGTTACGACCGGCATTTCCGCCCATGACCGTGCACGGACCATATCCGTCGCGATCGACCCGTCCAAAAATGGCAGCGACCTGAACTCCCCCGGGCACGTCTTTCCGTTGCGCGCCCGCGATGGTGGCGTTCTGGTACGGGCCGGACATACGGAGGCTGCGGTCGACGTGTCGCGTCTGGCGGGCCTGAATGCGTCCGGCGTGATCTGCGAGATCATGAACGAGGACGGGACGATGTCGCGCCTGCCCGATCTGGTGGCCTTCGCACAGCGGCACAACCTGAAGATAGGCACGATTTCCGATCTGATCGGATACCGTCGGCGGCATGACAACCTGGTCAGCGAACGCGACGTGCGTCACGTGAAGTCCGTCCATGGCGGCGACTGGATGATGCGTCTTTACACGGACGAACCCACCGGCACCGAACATATCGTTCTGACCAAGGGCGATATCACGACGCCTGCACCGGTCCTGACGCGCATCCACACGCTGAATCCGCTGGAAGACCTCATCGGCCTGACGCCCGACCGTATGGACGAGGTTCCCGCCGCGATGGAGGCCGTCGCCGCCGAAGGGCGCGGCGTCATCGTGCTGCTGCGCGATCTGAGCCAGAAGCTGCCCGCCGCAGGCGAAGCCTCTCCGCATACGTTGCGGAATTATGGGGTGGGGGCGCAGATTCTGGCTGCTTTGGGGTTGCACAGTCTGGAGCTTTTGACCAATTCGGCAGCTCCCAAAGTGGTGGGGCTGGAGGCTTATGGCCTGACCATCGCCGGAACCCGCCCGATCAAGAAGGACTGACACATGGCTGCCGCCGAACAGCATCATACACTGCCGCTGCCGCAGTTCGACACGCCGGTGAAGCTCGCCATCGTCGTCTCGCCCTACTACAAGGATATCGCGGCCGAACTCGTCGCCGGGGCGACCGCCGTGGCGGATGCTGTCGGGGCAACCGTGGAAGTGATTGAGATGCCGGGCGCGCTGGAGATCCCCACGGCCATCGCGATCTGCGAACGCCAGTCGGATTTCGACGGATATGTGGCCCTCGGCTGCGTCATCCGGGGCGAGACGACGCATTACGACACGGTTTGCAACGATTCCAGCCGCGCGCTGGCCCTTCTGGGCCTGCAAGGTGCGTGCATCGGCAATGGCATCCTGACGGTGGAAAACCGTGAACAGGCCGTGGTGCGGGCCGAGGCTGCAGGCCAGAACAAGGGGGGCGGTGCCGCCGCTGCCTCATTGCACCTTGTTGCCCTCCGCCGTCGCTTCGCGGCCCCCCGCCGCAACATCGGTTTCCGCCCGGACGAGGTGCATCTGGCCAAAGGGGAAGGTACACTCGCATGACCCCTGCCGAAAAACGCCAGATGAAATCCGCATCGCGCTTTTATGCGGTGCAGGCCCTGTTCCAGATGGAATCCAGCGGTCAGACGGTCGAGGCCGTGGTCCGTGAATTCACCACCCATCGGTTCGGCGCCATCTATGACGGGGAAGAGATGGTGGAGGGAGAACCCAACCACTTCCGTCACGTCGTATCGGAGGCTGTCAACCGTCAGGCGCTGATCGACCAGATGACCGACCGTGCACTTGTAGCGAAATGGCCGATCGACCGGATTGATCCTGTTCTGCGCGCCCTGTTTCGTGCGGCCGGAGCGGAATTCGTGACCGGAGACACGCCCCCGAAGGTCGCGATCACCGAATACGTTGACGTCGCAAAGGCATTTTTTCCCGAGGGCAGGGAGCCGAAATTTGTGAATGCCGTGCTGGATCATATGGCACGGGAAGCACAACCCGACCGCTTCTGACATGCACGACGTCCCCTTCTGACGCAAAACCCGCCCAACTCGGCGGGTTTTTTGTTGCGTCCCTGCAACAGCAAGCATGATGATCAATAATCTGCCCGCATTCGTTTATATCTGCCAATGGCGTCTAGCAGCTGAAACCATCGGAAAAGATGATGGCGATCTTGTCACATGCCTTATGTGACGTAGCGTAAATACATTGATTTCGAATACTATGGGCGGAAAACAGCGCAAATTTGCCCGTCCTATCTGCGGTTCCATCAAGATATAAATAAATCCTGTCAAATCTACGAACTGGCGCCTGCGGAAGGAGAGCCTATTCTTCATCGGGCAGGGTTAAAACCGCCCCGCTTGTGTGCGGGACATTTCGGTTAGAAGGACAGGAAGACATGAACATGAAAATGAAAGTCGCCGGCGTATCGGCACTGGCTCTCATGATTGGCGCGGCAGTTCCGGCATTCGCACAGTCCGCGAGCGACAGCATCGTGAACCCGAACGCGATCGACGACCAGATCGACCAGCAGCGTTTCGACGTGCAGCAACAGTTCGACCGTTCGAACGACCAGTTCCGTTATGGCTCCAGCACGCCGGGCACGCGTCCGGGCCTGTCGGGCAGTGCGTCGCTGGGCTATACCGGTTCCACCGGCAATGACGAGAACCAGAACCTGAACATCGGTGCGCGTCTGACGCACAACTCCGGTCCGTTCACGCAGAACCTGTCGTTCCTGATGCAGTACGAAGAAGACGAAGAGTCCTCGACGAGCGAAAAAGTATTCGGCGTCTATGACGGCATCTACAACTTCAACGACCGCTTCTACGGCTTCGTGATGGGCCGCGTCGTCACCGACGGTCTGGCAGGCGATGTCGAGGATGACGAAGCCGAAGATTTCTTCGACGTGGTCGATGCCGACCTGCTGACCCCCGCACAGCGTGACGAGATCATCGCCGAGTCGGTCGAGCAGGATGCCTTTATCGGCGTGGGTCCTGGCTACCGTATCTTCAACCGTGAAGACCTGACCTGGCGCGTCCAGGCTGGCGTTGGCCAGTCTTACCTGAAGTTCGGTGATGACCGCAGCGTGTCTGAAGTCGGCTACGTCCTGTCCTCGCGCTTCTACTGGTCCATCAACCCGAACGTGTTCGTGACCATGGATACCGACGCGCTGAACTCGGATGAAGCATTGCGCGTGAACAACGATCTTGGCGTGAACTTCAAGATGACGGATGCCTTCTCGACCCGTATCAGCTACCTGACCGACTACAACGAAAGCGACCGTGAGCGTACGGACAATACGCTGGGTGTGTCGCTCGTTTACGGGTTCTGAGAACTCCGAACAGTCGAGAGACGATTTGGGAGGGGTGGCGCAAGCCGCCCCTTTTTTCATGCGCGACCACACCCTGCGAAACGTCAGGCGCGGGACGCTGACCCGGCTGGCGCTTGGCCGGATCGGCATAGGCGCGTTGGCAATGCAGGATGAAGCATTGCTCCCTCAGGACCATGCTTCCTCATATCATACAATTACTGAGGTCGTCCTGTCAGGGCATGGCGTCAGGCGCGCCTACTAGCCCCCCACGCACCGTTTCAAGTCCAAAAAACAGGTACTGCGATGGAATGGGGTCTTAAGTGACGGGCCCGCAGCAGCCGTGGAAAGCGGGATTTTCCCGAGAGCCTGAGTGATCAGGTGGGAACCAGATACCATGACCAGGATCATGGCAGAGCCAGCTCCCTCGGAAGTGCTTATCGGCCACTGGAAAAAAGCCTCGCACGAGAAGAGCAGAACCCGTCCCACCCCAGATAGGATGCGACGGGCGGTTGCGCAAGTTCAGTTCTCGAAGACTTCCGGAATGGAGCGCGGCGTCTGGTCCAGCCATTCCGGCACAGGCAAACCTTTTTCCTTAAGGAAGGCCGGATTGAACAACTTCGACTGGTAGCGATTGCCGTAATCGCACAGGATTGTCACGATCGTGTGGCCGGGCCCCATCTCGCGGGCCATGCGGATCGCGCCTGCCACGTTGATGCCCGACGAACCGCCCAGGCAAAGACCCTCATCCTCCAGCATCTCGAAGACGATGGGCAGGGCCTCGCCATCCGAAATCCGCCAGCTGTAATCCGGCGTGAAGCCTTCGAGGTTGGCGGTGATGCGTCCCTGACCGATACCTTCGGTGATCGAACTGCCGGGGGAGTCGAACGTGCCTGTGGTATAGAAGGCATGCAGGGCCGCGCCTTCCGGATCGGCGAGACCGATCTTCACGCCTTTAGGCTGCAAGGCCATTGCAACGCCTGCCAGCGTGCCGCCGGACCCCACGGCGCAGACGAAACCGTCGACGCGGCCGCCGGTCTGGTCCCAGATTTCCGGCCCAGTGGTTTCGACGTGGGCCTGACGGTTGGCCATGTTGTCGAACTGGTTGGCCCAGATTGCGCCATTCGGTTCCGTAAGGGCCAGTTTTTCCGCCAGCCGCTGGGAATAGCGGACATAATTGTTGGGGTTCTTGTACGGGGCGGCAGGCACCTGGACCAGTTCGGCACCCGCAAGGCGCAGCATGTCCTTCTTTTCCTGGCTTTGCGTTTCCGGGATCACGATGACCGTGCGGAACCCCATAGACGCGCCGACCAGTGCCAGGCCAATGCCCGTGTTGCCCGCCGTACCCTCGACGATCGTGCCGCCGGGTTTCAGGACGCCCCGCGCCACGGCATCGCGGATGATATACAATGCGGCACGGTCCTTGACCGACTGGCCGGGGTTGAGGAACTCGCACTTGCCGAGGATCTCGCAGCCCGTTTCCTCGGACGCGCGACGCAGCCGGATAAGGGGGGTATTGCCGATTGCCTCGGCCAGATCGATGCGGATCGTCATGGGAAACTCCTCTTGATGCCTTAAGGTGTAGGGTGGCGCCCCCCCGAACTCAAGCGCTTGCAAGCGGGGGCGGGGCGGGCCACAACGGGGAAGATTGGATAAGGAATAACGTCATGCGCACCCGTGCCGCCGTCGCCGTTGCCCCCGGCAAGCCGCTTGAGATCATGGAAGTGAACCTTGCGGATCCCAAGGAAGGCGAGGTTCTGGTCGAGATCAAGGCCACGGGCCTGTGCCACACCGACGCCTTCACGCTGTCGGGTCAGGATCCGGAAGGGATGTTCCCCGCCATCCTTGGCCACGAAGGTGCGGGCGTCGTGCTGTCGGTTGGCCCCGGCGTGACGACGCTGAAACCGGGCGATCATGTCATTCCGCTCTATACCCCCGAATGTCGGGAATGCCCGAGCTGTCTCAGCCGGAAGACCAATCTTTGCACGTCCATCCGCAGTACCCAAGGCCAAGGGCTGATGCCGGACGGAACGACCCGGTTCTCCATGCTGGATGGCACGCCGATCCTGCATTACATGGGCTGTTCAACCTTTGCCAACCACACGGTCGTGCCGGAAATCGCGCTGGCCAAGATTGATCCGAAGGCACCTTTCGACAAGGTCTGCTATATCGGCTGCGGCGTGACGACGGGCATCGGCGCCGTCATCAACACCGCAAAGGTGGAGATCGGGGCAAAGGCAGTCGTCTTCGGTCTGGGCGGTATCGGTCTGAACGTGATCCAGGGGCTGCGGATGGCGGGTGCCGACATGATCATCGGCGTCGATTTGAACAATGACAAGAAGGAATGGGGCGAACGTTTCGGCATGACCCATTTCGTCAACCCGTCCGAGATCGAGGGCGGGATCGTCCAGCATATCGTAGACATGACGAAATCGCCGTTCGACCAGATCGGGGGGGCGGACTATTCGTTCGACTGCACCGGCAACGTGAAGGTGATGCGCGACGCACTGGAATGCACGCATCGGGGCTGGGGCCAGTCCATCGTGATCGGCGTGGCACCCGCGGGTGCGGAGATCCAGACCCGGCCGTTCCAGCTGGTGACGGGACGTATCTGGAAAGGCTCTGCCTTCGGTGGTGCGCGCGGTCGGACGGACGTTCCGCAGATCGTGGATTGGTACATGGCTGGCAAGATCGAGATTGACCCCATGATTACCCATATCCTGAGCCTGGACGAGATCAACAAGGGGTTCGATCTGATGCACGAAGGAAAAAGCATCCGCAGCGTCGTCGTGTTCTGATGCGCAGACTTGTCCTGCTGGCGGTTGTGGCTGCCGGCCCCGCCTTCGCGCAGGATGCGGATCGGGGCGAAACCGTATTCCGCAAGTGCATGGCCTGCCATTCGTTGGGCGAAGGCGTGAACCGCATCGGTCCCAATCTGCATGCCATCGTGGGGCGCCCCGTGGCAGTCGAACCCAGATTTGCCTATTCCGCCGCATTGCACGATCTGGGGGTGGAGGGGGTCGTCTGGGATGACGAACGTCTGGCCGCCTATCTTGCCGATCCGCGCGGGGCCGTGCCTGGCACGAAGATGGTCTTCGCAGGTCTGAAGGACGCGCAGGACGTCGCCGACATCATCGCCTATCTGAAAGAGACTGCAGAATGAGACTTATTTTCGATCTGGACGGTACACTGGTCGACAGCCTGCCAGACATCCACGCCGCTGCCGCCGCCACCTCCATCGAACTGGGGCATTCACCGCTGGATCTCGAGACCATCCGCAGCTTCATCGGTCACGGGGTGGAGCCTTTGGTGATCGACATCATGACCGCCTCGGGCGCGGAGGGGGACCGCGCTGCGTGGATAGAGGTGTTCAGCCGCCATTACGGTCATGACAACAGCACCCTTACCCGCCCTTATGATGGCGTGGTGGAGGCGCTGGCCGCCCTTGCGCCCCTCGCCCGGATGGGGCTGTGCACCAACAAGCCGCATGCCCTTGCCTTGGGCGTGCTGGAGGTCCTGCGCCTCGGTCCGTTCGAGGTGGTGATCGGAGGTGACAGCTTGCCGCAAAAGAAACCCGATCCCGCGCCTTTGCTGGCAGCGGCAGCGGCCCTTGGCGACGGTCCGGTTTTGTATGTCGGTGACAGCGAAGTGGATGCAGCCACGGCCCATGCCGCCGGGATGGATTTCGCACTGTTCACCGGCGGTTATCGCAAGACGCCCGCCGGCCAGTTGCCGCATCTTTTCCTGTTTGACGATTGGAACGACCTGCCGTCACTGGTTCAGTCGATCCGCTGAACCCTTATCCTGACCCCGGAGGCCGGCTGCGCCGGTATCCGGTTCATGGCGATGGACATGTCCTGATCAGGCACGTCGTATTTCATCCGGCAACACAGCATCTGCACCGCCGACCCCATCAGCGCGAGGGTCACAGCCTCCCCCGGGCATCGATGAGTGGTCGCGACATCCCCGGCCCCCTGCGGGACGAAACAGGGGTCGTCCAGCTGCCAGTCAAGCATCCTTTCGGGACGGAAGCGGGCAGGCAGGGGGAAATTGCGCGAGTCATTGTTGGTGCCGTGGATGTCGAACAGGATTCGCGTGCCGGCCGCGATCTTCGCTCCCTGCCAATCCAGATCACGCTCGGCCACGGCAGCCGTGAACGGGAAGAAGGGGGAGATACGACGCACCTCTTCGCAGAAATCGGGAATGAAATCTTCGTTTCCGCTGCAGAATAATCCGCACCACATGGGATGCTCGTGCAGCGTCTTTGCCGCGAAGGCGATGTATCGGCCGACTGCCACGACGGGGCGCAGGATGTTCAACATCTCCACCGCCGCTACCTTGGCGGGCAGGTCACGGGCAAAGGCCTGTAATGTGCTGCCTTCGGGTGCAGCGGCGCCAGCCTGCACGGCGGCGATTTCGCGTTCCAGCCAGCGTTCCACGCCACGGCGCTGCCAAAGTGTCGCAAACATGAAAGGGCCGACGCTGCCGCTCCTGTCGCTCATCGCGAAAAGAACTCCGGTCAACTTACGAAGACGCGCCTCGGAGGGATAAAGGCCCGCCCAATGGCAGACAGCCCGTGCAAGTGCCGTGTTTGCAAGATCGAGAACCGTGACTTCGGTGTTCGGGCGGAGCTGGGCTTGCCACGCGGCCTCAAAGCCCCGCACCAGCGCCTCCACACGCGCAGGATCCATGACTTGCCGGATGAACATCCCCTTTCGGCGACGATGTTCCTCTCCGTCCAGCTGATGGACGCTGCCCTTATCCTGCAACAGCCGCAGGACGGTAGCGGGCATCGCGCCGCGGCGGGTCAGACCGTCCGCCCCGTAAAGCAGGCGGGCAGCCTCCGGCCCGCGCAAGCAGACGGTGTCTTGCCCCATCAGCCGGATACGGAAACCATCCGTGCCCAGTGCGTTGCAATGCGAAGAGATGAAGCCGTAACCCTGCCGCATGACTGCAAACGTATGATCCAGGCCCCGCAGCCTGGGCAGGTGTGCAGGCAATGCGGGATCGGCATTGGCACGAAGGCCAAATCCGTCAAGGTCGTGTCGTGCCATGGAAGGGTTCTCCGATATCCGCATCCGCGCAGCGGGAGCAGCTTCTCGTGCATGAAACGCGGAAAGGAGAATATGGTTCCAAAAAAAAGGCCCCCGAAGGGGCCTGTTCCGTCAGCGGCGGCGGTCGCGCCGCGCGCTCATTGGTTGGAAGGCGACGCCGACATGCGCTTCGCAATAGGGCTTGCCGGGGGTGCAGGGCAGGCCGCAGAACCAGAAGTCCTCGGTCGCAGGATCTCCGATCGGCCATTTGCAAGTCCGCTCCGTCAGCTCCATCAGGGTCAACCTGCGGGCACGCTTTTCAACCTCGCGCTGCGAGGCGAGCGCTTCGGGGCTGATCTCGTTCGCGGACGGCTGCGGCGGCAGGGGCTGGCCTGCGGGAATGATCGCCCGGCGCGCAGGTGCGGGCGGGGTGGGGACGGGGGCCGCGGTTGCCGCAGGGCGCGGGGCAGGTGCGGGCTCCGGCTCCGCCACGGGTTCCGGGGCTGCGGCGGCGCGCACAGGTTCGGGCTGGGGTGCGGGCTCGACGGCTGCGACCTCCTCGCCCTCGGCACCGCGATTGGACAGGCCAAGCCGGTGCACCTTGCCGATGACGGCGTTGCGGGTCACACCACCCAGCACCTTGGCGATCTGGCTGGCCGACTGGCCCTCCGTCCACATCCGCTTCAGTGTTTCTACGCGTTCATCGGTCCAGGACATGCAGGTCTTCCGCTGAGGGTTCCGCTTCAGGCGCAGTTTACCCGCGCGAGGGGCGGAGATACAAGTCCGGGTCGCGGAATTCAAGGCCTGCCGCAGGAAAGTGCTTGTCAATATGCAGGTCGCTGGCTAACCATCCGGGCATGATCGCATGGACCACATATCGTCCCCGACGTCGCTGACGTCCCCGATCGCGCCCTTCGCGCGGAGGCTTTTCCGTGCGCATCCCTTCCGACGTTGACTTGTGGGCCTGCCGCTGGCACCCATTTTGTCGCCTCTCCCAAGGATATCATCATGATCCCGAACGTGCTGCCGACCTATAACCGCGCCCCCCTCGCCTTTGTCGAAGGCAAGGGAAGCTGGCTGACAGCCGAGGACGGGAGCCGATATCTGGACCTTGGTGCCGGCATCGCCGTGAATGCCCTGGGCCATGCCGCACCGGAACTTGTGGAGGCGATCACTGCGCAGGCGGGCAAGCTGTGGCACGTATCCAACCTGTACCGCATCCCGGAGCAGGAGGCGCTGGCAGCGGCATTGGTGGAGGCGACATTTGCCGACACCGTGTTCTTCACCAATTCCGGCACCGAAGCGATGGAACTGGCCGTGAAGATGGCCCGCAAATACTGGTATGGAAACGGCGACCGCAGCGATATCGTGGCCTTCCACGGGGCGTTCCACGGGCGGTCCTCGGCGGCCATCGCGGCCTCCGGCTCCGAAAAGATGGTGAAGGGCTTCGGTCCGCTACTGCCGGGCTTTGCGCAGGTCGCGTTCGACGACATGGCCTCCCTTGACGCGATCAACGACACGACCGCCGCTGTCATCATCGAACCCGCGCAGGGCGAAGGCGGCATTCGCGTCGCATCCGACACGTTCCTGAAGGCGCTGCGGGCGAAATGCGACGAGACGGGCACCCTGCTGATCTTCGACGAGGTGCAGTGCGGCATGGGCCGGACGGGTCGTCTGTTCGCGCATGAATGGTCGGGCGTGACGCCAGACATCATGATGGTGGCCAAGGGCATCGGCGGCGGCTTCCCGCTGGGCGCGGTGCTTGCCACGGAAAACGCGGCGGCGGGCATGGTCGCGGGCACGCACGGGTCCACCTATGGCGGCAATCCCTTGGGCTGCGCCGTGGGCGGTCGCGTCATGCAGATCGTTTCGGACCCAGCCTTCCTTGCAGAGGTGGGCCGCAAGGCATCGTTGTTCCGACAGGGGCTGGAGGGGCTGGTTGCCTCCCATCCCGACGTGTTTGAGGGGGTTCGGGGGCAGGGGCTGCTGTTGGGTCTTAAATGCGTGAAGCCTGCAGGCGACGTGGTGCAGGCGGGCTATGCCCAGCACTTGCTGACGGTGGCGGCCGCCGACAACGTGATCCGCCTGCTGCCCGCCCTGAACATCCCCGACGAGGATATTGCCGAAGCGCTGGCGCGTCTCGATCGCGCCGCCTCCGCTCTCGTCTGATCCTCCACATCCGGAACACAGCCATGAAGCATTTCCTCGACATTCACACCACCGACAAGTCCGACCTGCGGGCCATGGTCGACAGTGCCATTGCCATCAAGACCGCCCGTAACGGCCGCCCCAAGGGCACGCCCGACGACGATCAGCCCCTGGCCGGTCACATGGTCGCGCTGATCTTCGAAAAACCGTCCACCCGCACGCGCGTGTCGTTCGATGTGGGTGTCCGGCAACTGGGCGGTCAGACGCTGGTGTTGTCGGGCAAGGAAATGCAGCTTGGCCATGGCGAAACCATTGCCGACACGGCCCGCGTCCTGTCGCGATACGTTGATCTTATCATGATCCGCACGTTCGAGGAGGCGACCCTGCACGAGATGGCCGAACATGCCACCGTGCCGGTCATCAACGGGCTGACGAACCGCACCCACCCTTGCCAGATCATGGCCGATGTCATGACCTACGAGGAGAAGTGCGGTCCCATCGCGGGCAAGAAAGTGGTCTGGGCAGGGGATGGCAACAACGTCTGCGCCAGCTTCATCCATGCGGCAGTGCAGTTCGGGTTCGATTTCACCTTCACCGGCCCGTCGACGCTGGATCCCGAAGGCGAATGGCAGGGAATGGCCCGCAAGGCAGGCATTGATTTCAAGATCGAACGCGATCCGGCAAAGGCGGTTGCCGGGGCCGATCTGGTGGTGACAGATACATGGGTGTCTATGCACGATCCCGAATCTGCAAAGGAACGTCGTCACAACCAGCTTCGCGCCTATCAGGTGAACGAAACGCTGATGGAACGTGCAAATCCCAACGCGCTTTTCATGCACTGCCTGCCCGCGCACCGTAACGACGAGGCCACCAGTGCCGTGATGGACGGCCCGCATTCGGTCATCTTCGACGAAGCTGAAAACCGCCTTCACGCGCAAAAGGCCATCATGCGCTGGTGTCTGGGCGTCTGACGGGTCGGATCGAGATCCCGGCCACAGGCATGCAGCGCAGGATTTCTTATGAATCGCTTGGTTACAGGAGGCGAGGCATCTGATTGCTCAAGTCATACGGAGCGATCCTGCATCGGGTGGCGCAGCCTTGCGCCACCCGGCATCTATCACTGACCGGCTGCGTTCAGTTCCTTCAAGCTCTGCTCTGACAGCTCCAGCTGCACGCCGTTCGCGATTTGCGCCACCTGTTCGGTGGAGCTGGCGGAGGCCAGCGCACCGACGACACCCGGCTGTGCCACGACCCAGGCCAGGGCGATTTCCGTCAGGCTCGCATCTTCCCGTTCCGCTGCGCGGTCCATCGCGTGCAGGATCGAATAGCCCTTGGGGTTCAGGAACCGCTTGCCAATGCTTTCCCCGCGGGATGATTTCGCGAGATCAGCCTCGCCGCGATACTTGCCGGTCAGAAAACCTGCGGCGAGTGAATAGAATGGCAGAAGGCTCAGGCCATTGCCCTGCATCAGCTCGGCCAGATCGGCGTCGTATTTGTCACGGGTGTAAAGGTTGAACTCGTTCTGCACGGACTGGTATTGCGCGATGTCCTTTTCCTTGGACGTGCGGATGGCCCGATCCAGTTGCGCGGTGTTGTGGTTGGAACAGCCGATCCATCGCACTTTGCCCGCCTGCACCAGACGGTCGAACGCCTCCAGCGTTTCCGCGGGGCGGGTGTCGGGGTCGGGCTGGTGGCTTTGGTAAAGGTCGATGTAATCGGTCTGAAGGCGCGTCAGGGATCCTTCGACGGCCTGCTCGATCCATCGGGCGGACAATCCCTTTTCACCCTCGCCGCCCAGATCCATGCCGACCTTGGTGAAGACGTGGACGCGGTCGCGGTTGCCGCGCGCCTTCATCCAGCGGCCGATGATCCGCTCGCTCTCGCTGTCGTTGCCGGGCACCCAGCGGGAATAGACGTCGGCCGTGTCCAGTGCGCTGAACCCTGCATCGACAAAGGCGTCGAACGTTGCGAAGGAAGTCTTCTCGTCCGCCGTCCAGCCTGCGGTATTGGTGCCAAGCACCCATGGTTCGATCAGGATGTCGGTCTGGCCAAGCCTGCGTTTCGTCATTGGGCGTCCTTTCGGTTACCCGTCTAAGGCTAGGCAGGATCCGGACGGGTTCAAGTGCCGCGTGGTTTGGCGCGCAGGGTCGGTGCGGCTTCTGTCGGGTCTTCGGGCCATGGATGACGGGGATATTGGCCGCGCATGTCCTTGCGCACGTCGGCATAGCTGCTGGCCCAGAAGCCCGGCAGGTCCATCGTGACCTGCACCGGACGACGGGCAGGCGACAAGAGCGTGACCCGCAGCGGGCGGTGCGCGACCAACGGATGGACGGTCAGCCCGAACATTTCCTGCAACCGCACTTCGATCCCCGGCGCATCGCCGTCGTAATCGATGGGAATGCGGTTGCCCAGGGGCGTGGTGAAGTGGCTGGGCGTCAGCCGGTCGATCAGCTGCACCCCGTCCCAGCCAAGATGCGCCCGCAACGCCTCGGTCAGATCAAGAGCGCGGAGGTCCTGTTCTGTCCGTTTGCCGGAAAGATAGGGCAGAAGCCAGTCGGGGTCGGCCAGCAGCGTCGCGTCGGACACATCTCCTGCCTCGCACAGCACGATCCTTGCACGAAGCCGGGCGGCAGGCGGTGTCCATGGCAGGCCGATCTGGCGCAATCCCTCGAAGGCTGCGCGGGCGACGGCCTCTGCCGGGGCGTCGGGCCAGACGCGGTCGTCCAGAACCAGCGCACCGAAGGTTTCCTGTTTGCGCGTGATGACGCGGCCATCGCGGCGGGACCATTCGCAGACCTCGCGCCACTGGATGCGATCGGCGAACAAGGCGCGAAGCTCGTCTTCGAACAGGGGGGCGGCCTGCCGGATGCGCGCCTCCCTCGGGTCACCGTCCAGATCGGTGGCGACGATCAGGCGCTGGGCGGATAGGGGAAGGCCCGCCTCCATCACGGCCCCCTTGCCGCCTGCAAGGACCCAGCGCGGGACATCGCCGCGACGGCGCAGACCGATGCGGTCGGGATAGGCCAGTGCCGCCATCTGGCCAAGGCTGTGATCGCCCTTGCCCGACAGACGCGAAAGCCGGCGGGCTTCCTGCCGGATGCGTTCGATCGTGGGGCGGTGGGCGGTGGCAAAACGGCTCGGATCGCGGATCGCGGCCATGCGCTGCGCCAGATCGGGCGCACTGCCGCGCAGGGGGTCGCGTTCTGCAAGAAGGGCGGCAAGGGTCGGGGCATCCCCGCCGGACAATGTCAGCATATGGGCAAGGCGGGCATGCAGCGGTGCGCGGGCCAGCGCCCGTCCGTGATCTGTGATGCGACCATCGCGCAGTGCCCCCAGATCCTGCAACAGGATCCGCGCCTCGGCCAGTGGCCCTGCGGGCGGGGGTGTCAGGAAGGGCAGGTCATCGCTGCCCCAGATCGCCAGTTCCAGCGCCAGATCGGTCAAGTCTGCGACCTCGATCTCTGCCGGGGGATAGGGGGACAGCGCGCCTTCCTCCCCCTTCGTCCACAGGCGGTAGCAGATGCCATCCGCCACGCGGCCTGCACGGCCCCGACGCTGTTCAGCCTCGGCCCGCGTGACGCGTTCGGTCACAAGGCGCGACATGCCAGACGTCGCGTCGAACCGGGCCCGCCGCGCACGTCCCCCATCCACGACGATGCGGATGCCCGGAATGGTCAGTGACGTTTCCGCGATGGAGGTGGCAAGGATGATGCGCTGTGTCGCCGCAGGGGCCAGTGCCGCGCGTTGCGCCGCAAAGTCCATCGCCCCGAACAACGGGCGCACGTCGCCGTCGAGCAGGGACTGAACGCGGCGGATCTCTCCCTCGCCGGGAAGGAAAACGAGGATGTCGCCATCGTTCTCGCTTGCGGCATGGCGGACGAGGGCGGCCGTCTCCACCTCCAGCCGTCCTTGGGCAGGTCGCGGCAGCCAGCGCGTTTCCACCGGGAAGGCCCTACCGGAAGAAGTGATGACAGGCGCATCGCCCATCAGGGCCGCGACAGGGGCCGCATCCAGCGTGGCCGACATCACGATGAGCACCAGATCGTCGCGCAGCGCAGCCCGTGCCTCCAGCACCAGCGCCAGTCCCAGATCGGCGTTCAGCGAACGTTCGTGGAATTCGTCGAAGATGACCGCGCCGATCCCGTCAAGCGAGGGGTCGTCCTGGATCATGCGGGTCAGGATGCCTTCGGTCACGACCTCGATCCGGGTAGCTTTCGACACCTTTGATTCGCCACGGATGCGGTAGCCGACGGTCTCGCCCGCGACCTCTCCCATCTCCTCGGCGATGCGTTCGGCGGCGGCACGGGCCGCGAGGCGGCGGGGTTCCAGCATCACGATACGGCCTGTCACCAGCGGCAGCAATGTGGGCGGCACGCGAGTCGTCTTGCCCGCGCCCGGCGGCGCCTGAAGCACGGCCATGCCGCGCGAAAGGATGGCAGCCCTCAGGGCGGGAAGGGCGTCGTCGATGGGAAGCATCTGCATGAGGCGTTTATCGCGCGGCCCCCGCGCACGTTCAATGGGCCGTCTGCGCGCTCGCCGTCAATGCGTCGTCGTGTTCAGGGGATAGACTGTATGCGCCTTCACCTGTTCCATCACGAATTGCGCCGTCACCCGTTTGATCGCAACCGCCTGCGTCAGATCGCGGTAGAAGGTGTCATAGGCGGGCATGTCGGGCAGCACCACGCGCAGCAGGTAATCGAGATCGCCGGCCATGCGGTTCACTTCCATCACTTGCGGCAGGCCCGCAAGGGCAGTCAGGAACTGTTCGCGCCATTCGGCGGAATGGTCCCCGGCCTCTATTCCGACAAAGGCGGTCAGGCCAAAACCGACACGGGCCTGATCCACGACCGCCACACGGGCACGGATGATGCCTTGCGTCTGAAGCTTCTGGACACGTTTCCAGCACGGCGTTTGCGAAAGTCCCACGCGATGGGCCAGCCTAGCGATGGGAATCGTTGCATCGCGCATCAGCTCTGCGAGAATTTTCCGGTCGATCAGGTCAAGGGTCTGCATGGCGTCCTCCCGGTTGCGCTTCCGTAATGATGACATGATTCTCTTTAATGTCTACAAGGTTTATCGTGTTTATCGGGATATTGCGTCGTGGCGCACTGGGCACTAGGATCGTCGCATGATTTCTCAACGTACGAAATACGCGCTGAAAGCGCTTGTGACGCTGGCCGATGCGGCCCGGACGGAGCAGCCCGCCCTTACGATCGAGGAGGTCGCACGTCGGTCCGGCACGCCCAAGCGTTTCCTGGAGCATATCCTGATCGACCTGCGCAATATCGGTCTGATCCGCAGCAAGCGGGGCAGGGCGGGCGGCTACATGCTGATCAAGGAGCCGCGCACCGTATCCATCGGGGAATTGCTGCGCCAGATGGACGGCCCCATCGCGCCGCTGCCTTGCCTGTCGCGCACGGCCTATCAACCATGCGAGGATTGTAAGGACGAGGCGAACTGCCGTATCCGCAAGATGTTCGCACAGGTCTACTGGGCATATCTGCTGCTGATCGAGTCGCTGACGCTGGCGGATCTGACCGAAACATCCGACGTGATCGAGCGTTTGTCCGCCCCACTTCCCGTGTTGGAATAGAATTCTCCGCTACCTCTTCAGGACGCCAGAATCATTTCATTGTAAAACACGACCTAACTGATAGTTATTTACGTGTTAAGGATTTGCACTTAACAATGGATACGGCACAAGGAGGTGTTCCGATGATCGTTCAAGTTCTGAAACAAGTCGGTATGGCATTCAGCGCATCGCGTACGAAACTGCCCACCATGGCCGAGGTATTCTTCGAGGTTCAGCTGATCGGCGACACGGTCGGCCGGTTCGGCGCGGCGCCGCTGACCATCACGACCACCCGTCCGCTGGAAGTGGCGGGCGAGTTGATGCGGGATCGCGATCCGCGCCACTGGGACGTGGAGATCCGCCCTGTCGGCGGCCACCGCGTCAACTAGCCGTGGCTGGGCACGCGGCGTGACGTCGCAAGATAGGGTCGCGTGACATCGCGCAGGGTCGCGTCCATCGCCTCCATGTGCAGGGCGATGGCCCCATCGCCCGCAAGAACGATCTGCAGGACACCCGTGGCATCCGCTTTGGGTGTCCAGTTCAGCGACAGGACAGACAGGACGACATCACGATCGGTGCGATCGATACCCTGACTGCGCACCTGTGTGACACCGTCGAACACCAGTATGGATCGCACACGCTCCGGCTGCGGGGTCTTGTCCTCCCACCGGAAGCGGTTCAGCAGCATCAGGAACTGCCGCTTGGCGGGCCTGTACCGCATTTCCGTAATGGGCAGGACCGCATCCTGCACGAGAGCCGCGATGATCCCGAGATCGTCCGCATCCTCTGCCCCGAGATAAAGGGGGCGTTCTTCGCCGTCTTCGAACCGCGCATCGGCCATGTGATGATACTCCCAGTTGCGGTGCCAAGATAACGGCACCGCAGGCAGGGGCAAGGTCAGGTGATCCGTTCGATCAAAGCGCCGCAGGCGGAAAGCTTCTCCTCCACCCGCTCGTATCCGCGATCAAGGTGATAGACGCGGCTGACCACCGTCTCCCCCTCGGCCGCGAGAGCGGCGAGAATCAGCGAGACCGAGGCGCGCAGGTCCGTCGCCATCACGGGCGCGCCGCGCAGTTTCTCGATGCCGTGAACGGTGGCGTGGCCGCCCTGAACGTCGATATGCGCACCCATGCGGATCAATTCCGGGGCATGCATGAAGCGGTTCTCGAAGATCTTCTCTTCCAGGATGGACGTGCCCTCGGCGGTGCAAAGCAGTGCCATCATCTGCGCCTGAAGGTCGGTAGGGAAGCCGGGGAACGGCTCGGTCACCACGTCAACCGCACGGACCCGACCATTCTTGCGGCTGACCTTCAGGCCATTCGTCGTCTCCTCAACCGAGACGCCCGCCGCATCCAGCTTTTCGCAGAACGCCGCCAGCAGTTCGATCCGGCCACCCAGCAATTCCACCTCTCCGCCACAGATGGCGGGGGCGAGCATGTAGGTCCCCAGCTCGATCCGGTCCGTCACCACGGCATGCGTCGCGCCGCCCAGACGGTCGACCCCCTGAATGGTGATGACGGATGTGCCTTCACCCTCGATCTGCGCACCCATGCGGCGCAGGCAACGGGCGAGATCGACGATCTCGGGTTCCCTCGCCGCATTTTTGAGGACGGTCGTGCCTTTGGCCAGCGTGGCGGCCATCAGCGCGTTTTCGGTGGCCCCGACGGACACCACCGGGAAATCGAACACCGCACCCTTGAGCCCCGTCGGTGCCGTGGCATGAATGTAGCCGTCGCGCAGGTCCAGCACGGCGCCCATCGCCTCCAGCGCCTTCAGGTGCAGGTCGACCGGGCGCGCGCCGATGGCGCAACCGCCGGGCAGCGACACCTCCGCCTCTCCGAATCGTGCCAGAAGGGGGCCCAGCACGAGGATGGAGGCGCGCATCTTGCGGACGATCTCGTAATCGGCATGGCGGCTGGTGATGTCATGTGACGACAATGCCAGAACCTGGCCCCCCTGCAGCGACGCGACTTCGGCACCGAGCGAGCCGAGAAGCTGCGTCATCGTGCGGATGTCCGACAGGCGCGGCGTGTTGGTCAGGGTCAGGGGTTCTTCCGTCAGCAGGGTGGCGGGCATCAGCGTCAGGCAGGCATTCTTGGCCCCCGCGATGGGGATCTGCCCTTTCAAGGGGCCGTTGCCCCGTACGAGAATCGAATCCATCCGCCCTATTCCTTGTCCTGTTCCGCATCCCGGTCGGACCGGGCGCGTGCCTGTGCCTTGCGTCGGGCCATATTGGCCTTCAACGCCGCCTTCAACCTGTCATCACGCGTCTGTGGCCCGCGTGTGGCACCCTTCGGCGCGACCTTGCCCAACGGCTGTTCTTCATTGTCCATGACAGCTTTTAGACTGCGGACGAAAAAGCGTCCAGTTGGGGGTTGCACGGCAGGATTTTTGCGTCTATCCACCCGCCACGGCGCTGCAGTAGCTCAGTGGTAGAGCACACCCTTGGTAAGGGTGAGGTCGAGAGTTCAATCCTCTCTTGCAGCACCATTTTATTCCCTTTGATATCAAAAACATAGCTTTTACGGCTAGTTGTGCCCATTGCCATGTACCGAATGATGTACCAGTTTAAATTGGTACATGAGGGTTTGGAATGGCTCAGAAGGCAATCGCAGGGACACGCCTAAGGGGTGGTCGGTATTATCTCAATCTGACGATTCCTGCGGAGCTTCGGCATCTCTACCGTAGTGCGGACGGCAAAGAGCGGCTCGTATTGACTGATACGCTCGCCACGGCAGATCCCAAGATAGCAGAGCGGCGGGTAACGGTTCAAAAGGCCCGCTTCATCGAAGAGGCGGAGGCCGCGTCTCGCAAGACCGATCTGGTCGCGCTTCTGGACGCGCTGACGCCCGAACAGAGGGCGATCTATGATGATGCGGGCGATCTGGAAAGCCTTGTCCGAAAGCATCAACATGCAATGACAGCCCTTGCACTTGTGCAGGCGGGTGGGCCTCAAGTCGGACCTGTCGCGGATTTCGAAGGGGGCGGTGATACACCCCCGATCAAGGTACAGGTACTAGATGAGCCTGACGCCGACACGTGGGAGCTTGAAGCGGCGGATCATGCAAACACGATCAAGCACGTTCAAAAGCACGATCGGAAAACAGGCAAGGTTCTTCAAGCGCTTGGGAAAGACGTGGCATCCCTTGGCGGCGATGTTGTGACATTACCTGACGCAGGAGAATTCTTCATTAAGACTGAACACTACAACCCTCAGAACGCGGCTTCCATGCGATATTCAATGCGCCGTTGGCGCGAGTATCACGGCGATATTGCGTTGAAGGACTTGGAGCGGGGGCACCTAGCGGAGTTCGATGAAGCGGCGAGGGGCATTCCTGTCAGTAGTGACAGGGTCATTCGCGCCATGCAAATGCGTCGTGTGATAGCGGAAGCGAAGGCGAAAAACCTACCCACGATCAGCGATAGGTCTCGCTTCAAGATGCTGGATCACATCAAGGCCGTGATGAGACATGCACTCGATAAGGGTAAGGGCGGGATGAAGCATGACCCATTCGCCGGATATCGTCCGTTCAAGGTCAGGCAGTCGCACAGCGCGAAAAGGGAGGCAAAGGTAAAGGGCTTCTCGCCTGAAGAAGTGCGATGCATCTTGGAAATTGTAGAAGAGAAGTGCGACCGTCAGCACATCGATTACTGGTTACCATGGCTTGCAGCATATACGGGGGCACGTCGCGAGGAGATAGGGCAGTTAATGGTGCAAAACGTGACGACTGTCAGGGGCATCCCAGCGTTGCACATTACGGACCTTGAAGTGGGGCAGAAGATAAAGAATGCGCATTCTCTCAGGGTCATACCCATACCGCCCGCAGTCATAGACAAGGGGTTTCTAGGGTCAGGACTCGTTCTTCTATCATAGCCAGAACATGACGGTTGCGGCGAGAGCGACGGCGGAGAGGAAGACCTTCGGCGACCTGTCATATCGGGTTGCCACTCGTCTCCAATCCTTGAGCCT
>Ga0265797_10001342_pt1 | contig 43337 bp, 42 predicted proteins | sample P2T30metagenome_FD_192433 | JGI IMG/M metagenome (GOLD analysis project Ga0265797, IMG submission 192433) | Plant litter microbial communities from East Loma Ridge, Irvine, California - P2 T30 | ecosystem: Environmental > Terrestrial > Plant litter > Unclassified | place: USA: California...
GTGGTTTAGCATGGTGAAGCTCTAGATGTCTCCGGTTACTAGCCAGCTCACCGGTATGCAGCTATACCGTTAGATGGCGTCTGGTGGTTCTGAGGGCTGTGCTGCTGATATGCATCAACCGGCGGAGCGTCTATGCCTTGCAATCGCTTCAGGCCTACTTTGCGAGTCCAAATCAAAATCGCAAGGCACCTTACTCGAGACGATCCCAAGCACATTCCGGTGATGCCGGCTCTGTCGCAATGATGTCGCTGTATCACGAACCAACGATGGCATGGAACGTCTAGCTTTCACTGTTGCCTGCAGCTGTTTGACAGGCTATTTTTGCATTACGAGATAGCGACAAGCATCGCCAAGAGGAAGATGTGCGCCGATAGGTTGCCTTGACACTGCCGGCGTCCGGAAGATAGGTTGCTGGAAGGGCGCAGAGGTGCACATGGCGTCGCCTTTGACTCACCAAGAGCCCATGTACCAGAGAGCTCTTTAATAATAGTTGTACTTGCATGCAGCTATTTCAGAGAATGCTGTGATGTAACGTCGTGGCCACGGTGGTCGATGGGCGCACTGCGAGGTCATGAGAAGTTTCCGCAAACACCAATAGGATCCCTTCGATCGACCGAGGCTGGAAGATTTCGCGTAACATTACCGTCTCAAGCCTGCGAGGCGTACCAGGCACAAATGATGTTCAGGCAGCGAGAGTGTCGAAGCAGCCGCTGACTGGCCTCAATCTCAATCGCTGCGCGGCGTAGGGGTGGAATGCCAAGGCGCTAACTTATTCCAGTCACCGTCCGGCCGTGTTCCAGGTTCTCCCCGTCCATCATCACCACTGTGTTCATACGCATCCTCTCTACAGCACTATTCTAGTCCACGACACGAGCTCTGCGTTCTTCACAATCCTGGTGAAGCATGGCGGTCCTCGAAATAACCCAATTGCGTCTCAGGAATGTTGCCGCCGACGATCCAGCGTTGCTTGAGAACCTGTCAGCCGTGCGAGAGAAACTGCACACAAGCTCGCAGTTTTACAACTGCATCGAGGACCCCAAGCTGATCTATATTTTGGGCATATGGCCAAATTTGGAAGCACACTTGAGGTTCCTAGAATCTCCAGCGCGGGACGAGGTTCTCGGCCCCCAAGAAGATATGCTCCAATTTGGTTGGACTGTCCATGTGGAACTAGATGGTATGCATTTGCTTCCTTTGGAAGCACCCGTATTGGCAATGGAGAGACTTCGTTCCAAGGAAGAGTGCGTCGAGGATCTTGAAAGGGCCGTCACAAGCTATGCGCAACAGCTCCGAGGCAACCACACGTTCAGAGTAGCACACGGCTGGCGATGCGATGCACCAGGAACTCACGAGGCGCTCGTCTTTACTGGATGGGAGACTGCGCGAACTCACGTCACCCTCACAGCAAACGTGGACGATGACCACGACGTCGCCGTATTGCAGGACCGATCCGAGACGCTGCAAATCATACGTGGCAGAAATCTGGAGCGGAAAGATGGGTGAAATTAGGCTCCAAACTGTTCTTCATTCTTGAAGGTGCATGGATTATGGGCTTGGAGCTCTTATGGGAAAGGGAAGTTGGGAGAGTCAGTCTTAATGGAAGGCACACGTGCGCCTGTTCTTCCCATGAGATCTCCGACTGGCCGGGTCGTGTACCCGTGCAAGGCCAGCACTCCGATCGTGGGGATCCAGGCCAATCATCGAACAGAACAGCTCATAGTAAGCACCTAAACTTCGCTGGACTCCCGGCACTGCGTAAGTGCTGCACAGGGCATATCGACCGGGACGATCTTCCCTCTGTCGGTGGTTCCATTTCGGGTCAATGGCCTTGATTCGATGCATGACCACCGGAATCCCTTCGCGCTTTCCGTACCGCTGCATAAGGTTTTGCGGCAGGGTCACATGCTCCACAACAGCACAAGGAGCCGGTTGTGGGGTAGGCAGAACTGGGCGCGATCTTGGCCTGCGACAAGACGAGACGCTACGGCGAGATAGCTGTGCAAGGCTGAACGTGGACTCAGACCTTCAACTTCATGTCCTGTCGCTCGCGCTTCGAAGTTATCCACACTGATCATTAGATGCTACGATGCAGTTAAGGTTGCAGTACCAGACGGTCGGTTGCTTTACCCCGCAATAAACCCCACTAGGACAGTGTTGAGCTGCGATTACCCCGACGCAAGTCAACTCGCCATGTGGTACTTGTAATGACTTAATAGAGTCGCTACTCGCACGTTTGATCGATCGTTCTTGCTCGGTTGCGTTCCCTGAGTGGCCAGTTCTCCCTACCTTGAACCGTAGACGCAATCACACGTGCCATCGACCTGTCTACGAAGCGATTAATCCAATCACACGCAATAATACACGCCTCGATAACTTTGGTACAACTTCACGGGCACGAGAATCGACCTTATTTCTCAAAATGGAAAGGCTATGCCATTATGTCTGGACCTTTACACATCTTGCAGCGCTGTCGACGACAATAGGAACATTGGCGCAGCAAACCGCCGACTTCGATCCTTTACAATGGGTCGACCCATTGATCGGTAGTAGAGATGGGGGGAACGTCTTCGCAGGCGCAACACTGCCATATGGCATGGCAAAAGGTCGGCTACAGGAGCGCAACATTGATAGCTTACTGCTAAAACCTTCCAGCCGTTGCGGATGTGGATGGTGCGAATACCGGCGGATTTTCCACGGACGGCAGCAACATCACTGGCTTCTCAGCTCTACATGACTCCGGAACAGGAGGAAATCCAAGCTTAGGCAACTTCCCCATCTTTCCGCAGCTGTGCTCAGGCCATGACATCAACACATGCAAGTTTCCAATCACAGCACGGGCAACTCCTTACCGAAACGATTCAATCGGAGCACGACCCGGCTACTTTGGAGTAACACTGGAAAACGGCATACACGCTGATATGGCCGTTTCAGAACATGCTGCGCTCTTTCGCTTCGACTTCTCCACAGCATCTAATGGAAATGAAAGCAACGATCCTCTCATTATGCTTGATCTGACAGACTTATGGGCGAGTCGACAAAACGCTTCTATTAGCATCGAGGCCGATGCTGGCCAACAATCGGGTAGAATGAGAGGGAACGCCACCTTTTTACCCAGCTTCGGCGCCGGGTCTTATATGGCATACTTTTGCCTCGATGTTTCTGGAGGAACTGTCAAGGACTCTGGAGTATGGGTCAATGACAGAGCCGGCGAGCAGCCAAAAGAACTTTATGTGACGCGCGGCTTCAACTTGTTCTACGTCCAAGCTGGTGGATTCATCCGATTGAACGGCCCACTCCCAGGACCAGTGCTAGCAAGAATGGGATTGAGCTTCATCAGTACTGATCAAGCCTGCCAAAATGCCGAGAGAGAAATCCCGGGGCCCAATTTTGACTTTGACGGACTTGTCACGTCAGCCGAGGAAGCGTGGCGTGAGAAGTTCGCCCCAATTACCATCGAAATTGGAGAAGTGGACAAGAGCATACAGACCAGCTTCTGGAGCGCTGTTTATCGTACGATGATTTCTCCTCAGAACTACACGGGTGAGAACCCGCATTGGCAGAGCGATGAGCCGTACTTTGACAGCTTCTACTGTCTTTGGGATATGTGGCGCGTGCAACTGCCTTTCCTTACTGTACTGGAGCCTTCTATAATGTCCAGTCTAGTGCGAAGTCTTCTTGATACGTATAAGCATCGTGGGTGGCTACCAGACTGCATGATGAGCACCTGCAAAGGCTGGACACAGGGCGGTTCCAACGCCGATAACGTCCTAGTCGATGCTTACGTCAAGAACATCACAGGCATAGACTGGGAACTCGCCTACGAAGCCATCGTCAATGACGCCGAGAACGAGCCCTTAGAATGGAGTCAAGAGGGACGTGGCGGCCTGACGAGTTGGAAATCGCTAAACTACATCCCGGTGTCTGATTTTGATCCTTACGGCTTTGGTACGAACTCGAGAAGTATATCGCGATCTCTGGAATATGCTTACAACGACTTCAATCTCGCTACTCTAGCAAAGGGGCTCGGGAAAAACACGACTGAAAAGTACTTCTCTCGCGCAACAAACTGGCGGAACCTCTTCAAATCCGACCAAACCTCCTCGATCAACGGTACAGATACTGGCTTCACGGGCTTCTTCCAACCCAGGAACTTAAACGGAACATGGGGCTACCAAGACCCCATTGCCTGTAGTCCGCTGACCGACTTTTGTTCATTGACGTCGAATCCGTCTGAGACATTTGAAAGCAGTGTTTGGGAGTATATATTCTTCGTCCCGCACGATATTGGGAAACTCATCGAGCTACTTGGGGGCGACGAGACGTTTGTGCGCAGACTGGATTTCTTCCATACCAGCGGCCTAGCGGATATAGGAAACGAGCCAGTCTTCCTGACAGTGTATCTATCTCATTTTGCAGGAAGACCTGGATTGAGTGCAGAGAGGGCACATTACTGTAAGTTCTGCCACACCAGACATCAAGGAAGTGTCCGGTTTGACTAGATTCGCTAACACCAGATGTAGACATCCCGTCACGGTTCAACGCTACACCCGGCGGCCTTCCAGGCAACGACGACTCGGGAAGCATGGCATCTTTCGCACTCTTCAGCATGCTTGGCTTATTCCCTAACCCGGGTCAGAACGTCTATTTTATCATTCCGCCTTTCTTCCCCACCGTTTCCATAGCTAACAAGCTCACGAATGCTACTGCCACCATTCGTAACACCAATTTCGACAAGGAGTACAAGAACATTTATATCCAGAGCGCTAAGCTGAATGGCGAGGTGTACACGAAGAACTGGATTGGACACGAGTTCTTCACGCAAGGGTGGACGCTGGAGCTTGTGCTGGGAGATACGGAGAGTGATTGGGGTACGAAGAAGGAGGATAGACCGCCTAGTATGTCGGACGGGCAAGGTGAGGTAGACCTGGGATTGAGGATGCAGTAGAAATCAGCGAGATGGACAAGGCCAAGAAGTATTGCCGAACACTGGGTGCTGAGGATATAAGTGCGGATAGAGTAACCTAATCAGCGCCGTAAACGAGTATATTATAGCAGCAAGTTGCAGTTACGGGGGAATCTAATCGCTGGTATGACTGCCTAGTTGAGTAACTTGGGTATAATTGTTGACTTATTAATTACTGTGATCAAAACAAAGCTTTCGAAGCAACGCTCAATAGCCACGCGGCATCTTGCCAGCCGCCGACCTCTTCATTGGCCGTCGTACGCTGCGAGTCCCCGGTTATTGGGCGGCTCTCTGTATCTGTGGTTGTCGCATCGTCTTCTTGTCTCCGCAGAGCAGACGCAGCAATGATAGCTTCTCGTTCAAGCTTACGTCGCTTGGCTTCGACTTCGCGGCGTAACTTCAGCTCCTCCGTTGTAAGATTGTCTAGTCGCAAGCTCCTATCATCTTCCACATCATCCTCATCAGACGCTTCTCTGTCCTCGTCAACAGAGAATAGTGTCCATCCGATGAGACGATCCATCCAGCCTCCAAGCCCGAACCCGCGTTCGCGCGCCAAACGAGCGACTTCTTCCTCGTCGCCATCGCTTTCTTCGTCTGCTTCGATGAAGTCAGGCTCAATGAAGCGTTCATCTAGCTCAGAGATTTCGAAGCTGGCTCTTCCTGACTGCGGTTTCGATCCGGCAGACATCATGAGATCGGCCCGACTACCTACTCTGCTGCCCCGTCGACTCTGCCGTGCGCTGGGTACGCGGGAGCCTACGCGACTGGGGATGCGACTTCCCACCCTGGACATGCGCGGTGAGAAGAACACAGGAAAGTCTGCGTCACCGACATGTTCGCCGGAGAGTAGAGCCATGGGCCTATCCTCATGTGAAGAGCGTTTCTCGTACTCGTCACCTTGTCCGACTAGACTGGTGGAGCTCTCTCGTCTCACAAGCCAACCCTGTCCCTTGCTATCCCTCGTCTCGCCGGCGATTGCCAAGCCAGCGCGGTGCAGCCACTCTTCATTTGACTCTTTGGTATGATGCTTTACGAGTGGTGAGTGCGGCGGCAGAGGCGCTGTGCCTTTCCTCGAATGATGTCTCTTTTTCCCATCATCTACTCCGAGCACTTCGTCGGCAAAGCTGACGCCGGGATGCAGAACACTGGTACTCTTTGCTTTTGGAATGTCGCCGACGTCGCGAACTTCGGCACGGGGGTTGACGAAGTAGCTGTCGTATGCGTATGCTTTCTTCGGGCGCTGCCGTGAACTGCTGCGGCTCTGGCTGAGGCTTAGAACACCTGGCGTTGTAGGTGCCGACTTTTGCGCGATGTACGACGTCCGAGGAGTGCGCGTGCCTTGCTCGTCGGGCGAAGGTGGTACGGATGCATCGAGAGGGTATTTGGCGCTGAGCGGGGCTATGGAGAGATTGTGGAGGTTCGGGTAAGAGCGACGCGATCGGGATGTCGAGCGTGGAGGCTCCATGATGCTCAATTGGAGAACGTGGGACCCCTGGGATACGCTGAGGATGTGAGAAACGTCACGATGTTTACTGTATTTGGTGGAGTGACCGAGGTCCAGCATGTCAGACGCACAGACTCCGGGGAAATGAGGCTTAGCCTTTCATGGTTAGCTGCCGATCATGAGAGTCTTCACGTGAAAGTGGTGCGATGGAGCTTTGAAATATTCAACTCAGAGAAATTTCACGAAAACGTGCCGCGACCTCCGACTGCGGTCTGCAGTTGACCCCTTCGAATAAGCCAATGTCTACGGAATGTCGCGGAGTCGTCATAGAGATTTCGAGATACTTTCTGCCAAGTTCCACTGAGCGTCCAGGCCCTGGCTACGCGGTTGCAATGATGAGGAAGCGGCCACAAGACTCGGGCAGCAGGAGAACTCGGGATGAACGGCTATGAATATTGCCTTGATGATGGCATAGAAGCTGAGCAAAGGCGAAGTATGATATCGTTGTATTCGCATAGTCGGTTTGCTCTGGGAACACGGCCCATAAGCTTCGCCTACTGGCATTTGCCGTCTACAGTAATGCTTTGATGCGCTTACTGTGTTATTGGCGTCTCTTCTGTGCCGATTCTTCCGCGCGGTTCTGGCGAACACGTCGTGGTTCACCCAAGCACTAGAGACCCACCGCTCCGTAGGTTGCGAGTGGAGCGATGACGAGGTCAACGGCGCTGGAAGGTATCAAACCTGTCGCTGAGGCACGGGAGCGAGACAGTGTTGAGACGCGCCGCCCAGGTCGGAGCCATGCAGCGGGGCGGTTCGCCTTGGAACAGAAGCGAATTTAGCGAAGCTTGCCCACTGCCCAGGTGCTACTGGCGCTTGCTCTGTGCTTGCCGTCATTTGGCAAGGCACGACAAGACTGGTGCGGGGTCCGCGCGCTGTTTGCTGGTACCAGAAGACTGAACTAGCACACAGCCCACAGATTGCTGTCGATGAATTATATGCTCTGCGTTCCTGCATAGCCAAAGTACCGTTGGGAAGGTGCGGCAAGTGACGTACGGCGCTTGGCGGACCCTGGAACCGGCGGTCCAAGCCAGCGGATTGATTCCGACGCATCTGGCTCGGACCAGTGAAAGGCGCGCTAGGGCGACCCGCCCGATTTCTTCCACAACACCAGCCTTCATTATAATACACTACTTCTCACTCCCCGCGAACTACGGCTGACATCCTTCGCTACCGCCCCGAGCCATCACCACACAAATATCCGTCTACTGCGCACACCACTCCGCCCACAGTACACTCTACCTACCTCACTCACTCACAATGAACATCAACGCCTCTTTGCATCACCGCAAGACGCTCGCAAGATGTGTCCTGTAACCAGCCGGTAACAGCGAAGTAAGTTTCACTCTTTCACGCGACCTTGGAAGCTGCACTGTCACCAGCACTGTGTGAACTGCCGCATTTTCAATGGGTGCCCTTCCATTCGCCGCGCGCTCGACTCGACCGCCGGATCCGTGGGTGACAGCGGCGACGACCCATAGCTCGCGACTTCGGAGCTATCCTCCTAACGTACGAGCATTTGGCTAATAGACTATAGGCTGCCCGCGTCGGCTTCTGCCCCCGTGTCTCTTGTCTTCGAGCATCCTCCCAACTCAGACTTCCAAACCCTCAACGCACACAAGAGCACTCGACAAGGCCTACCACCAAGCACCTCCGCATCCGAAAATCCGCGCTGTGAAGGGTATAGGACAAATCGTCCGAGTACAACACAAGCTGCGCTCAAACCTATACCTTTGATACCCTCCTTCATAGTCGAACCCGAAGCTCCGCAGCGCTTCAACATGTCTTCGTCAAACGGAGACTCCGCGATGTCCCCTAGCCAGGACCAGAACGCTCAGGAGAGCGTATTCGAAAGGATCAGGGAGTTTGTCGCCTCTCTCGGTCTCTCTGCAAGCGATGGGCTCATTCAGCACGCGGGCGAGACCACGCACGAGGATCTAAAGGTCGTCGTAGACCCTCAGGGTCACCAGTGTTCCATCACCTGCACAGCCGAGTCTTACGGCACCCTCACACCGGCCGTCTCCATCCGCTCGGCACCCGAACGCCTACAGTCACTTACTCCTCCATCAAACTACGGCACAGTTCTCCCTGGGTGCGTCTATCGCAGCAGCTATCCAAAAGAGGAGAACTACGAATACCTTAAGGAAGCCGGAATTAAGACCATCCTCACCCTGGTTCCTGAGCCACTCTCACCCGAGTATCAAAACTTCATGAAGGAGGCTGGTATACAGCACTTCCACGTTCACGTCAAAGCCAACAAAGGCGAAGTGCGCGTCGAATCGTGCGAAATGTCACGAGCTCTGCGCCTCATCATGGACCGTACCAACCACCCGATCCTCGTCCACTGCAACAAGGGCAAGCACCGCACAGGATGCACCATCGCCTGCTTCCGGAGGATCCTCGGCGTCGATCCAGAGACAGTTCGCGAGGAATACCATACCTACGCCGGCGCAAAGGCTCGCTTCCTCGATGAGGTCTTTTTCGAGAATTTTGACCTCAATTTGGTCATGTGGATTGCTCGCAAGGAGGGCTGGGTTGCGCCTGCGATCGATATTGCACCACCCACACCCCCGGCTTCAGTCAGCTCAAGCACCAGCGCAAAGGCAGTCGCTTTGGCTTGATATTTTCCTTGGGTCATATTGCATTCTTAGGCGTTCGAAAGGGAGCATAGTGCATGCCGGATCACTTGCCGGCTCAGTTGAGGTTTCAGCGCGGCGTTCCAGGCTCAATAAGCCTACCACCAACAACGGGCATTGGGATCATGGCGTTGATTTTCTGAATTTTTTTAATTGGGGCCTAGAACATGGCTTCTTTCTCTCCAAGCGAGATGTGTTTTCATTCATTGTGCATTGGGTTGGTCTGTTGCTTTTGAACATTACTGGTTTCTGTTGTTATCGGAAGAGGGGGCAACTGCCGACAAAGAACATCGGTCTACCAGGAACCTATTCCCTATGTTATACTGCAAGAAAATCAACACGTCTCATACTGTGCGTCTCATACGAGAGCTTCAGTCACTGAATCCAGACTTCTCATCGATCTTTTTACCACCGTGAAGCCTGCGCGCCCATTCACCTCAACCAGGAGGAAACTGAATAGGTCTGCAGCCTACATCAACGTTAGATCACCTACTTTAGATGTTTACATGTTGATGTAGGCTTTAGACCTGTTCACCTTTTTCATTTGTATGACATGCTCTGCGTTTCCCCTTATAGCCTTACTTTTCTCAAATGCCTTCCCCTCGGTCCCAAAAACACGATGCATATGCGCAGTGGTCTTCCTTTTTCCCTTTCCTCCGCTCAAGTGTCAGGGTCCGGTTCGGGTCCCCGCTTAGCAACAACACTAATCATCAAATTGCTTCTTTCTTTACCCAGTTCAACTTTTGAAGTCCAGACTGACCCCGTTTTCGTTGCCCTGACGATCATGGTGTTCTAGATTTAGATGTACATTTAGATTCTGTGGCAAGAGATCGTCATCGTCAGGTACAGGGACGCGTGTCCGGTGTGCTGGGATCCAGAGCAATGTTTGTGGGTTGTGGGTTGTGGATCTGCAGGGTCGATGAGGTCATTGTGTTGGGAGCTAGACGGGATGGTTGACTGTGTCGTCTATGGAGTGTGGATGTCGTGATGAAGAGTTCGCGTTTCAGAATGTCTCTGGACCGTTTACGCAGGTTCGCGATGGGATAGTTGCTGCTCGATGTTTTGGTACTGGGCGTGTTTCGTTGTCACGAAATCGTCGCGACGCGGCTTCTGGGCTCAGCGGGAAGGAAGGGATAAGTCGAAGACACTTGGATGGCTTGGATAGTTGACCTGGGTATTTTGAGGACGAGGATCAGATGAGATGACATCTTGCGTGGTATGTAAAGGAGCACTGATGGGAGATCACATTATCTAGATGATTCACAGATAATGTCACTACGAGAGTTACTTCGCTACAGTATTATACAAGAATGCAATCTGCGCCTCACACGCCATCCAAGCACCAAACAATCACATCACCAGTCCTCCTCGAGTCATCATGGAAGTGGCTGTTGAAACCCCTCCAGCACTCCTGGTACCTAGTGCCCTCAAGATACTCCTTTAGCGTCCCTTCCAACTGCTCAAAGAAAACAAGGTTTTGCGGCCACTCACGCCGGTACTTGCGTTTAAACTTTGGATCCTGGCGCATCCAATGCTGACCAGACCTACTTCCACTCGCCTTGATCGTCTGTATATCTTCCATGTTAGCCCGAAGCCAAGCTACAGGGCCAGGTTTGATGTAGAACTCATCCGCCTCGTCGAGATAGGTTGAGCGCTGCGAGAGCGGTATGTCGATGGGTGGCTCGCACGTCAAAGCCCATGCGGAGATTTCAGGGTAGATGATGTGGGAGCGCCAGGGTGTGGAGTGGCAGGGCATGAGGAAGCCGACTGTTGTATTGGTCACAGCAGCGACGCTACTATCGCTATTGCCATGAACGTATAATAGGCTGTTGCGCGTTTCATGTTTATGGCGGAGATAGGCGAGTACATCGATGACTCCACGCTGGTGAACTTGAGAGGCATAGCCTGCAAGTAGGATGTTTACAGCAAGCAAGAACAGGACGACTGCTTTGTGCGATAGCGCAGCGCGAGGAGGTAAAAACTTGCTGAGTGGCCTGGCGGCGATGATGTGAAGGAAGGGTAGGATTGGGTACAGAAAGCGAACTTCCTTGTGCGATATCAAACTCAGCGTAGCAGTCATGACGATCACCGTCCATGACAGACGGCTTATTATCTGACTGCCCGCAGTATATTGACCTGAAGCTGCTGTATTACCCGGGCTGTCGCCTTTGGCTGGGCTACGTGGCTCTAAGCCCCTCAACGACTGCCACAGGCCAACAACGGCAAATGGCAACGATGTCGTGAGGAGCAACGGCAAACCTTCGGTCAAATAGTAGTCGCCGCGGTTCCTCCCGTAGAAGACGGCTAACGACTGAGCGATGTTGAAATAGAGAAATCTAAGCGGCGGAAGAGTCCAGACCCTGTAATAGAGCCGATCGGTCGCGACTGACAATACCAGGACGGCGGAGCTAGCATCGTCAGTCGGATTATGGTCTGGTGACCTCGGGCACGGTAGTCTGCAGAGAACGCAGAGCCCGGCAATGGAGCCTTGCACTATGGGGACGAAAAACGTGCAGCGGATGCAAGGAGAGGGAAGGCTTACCCGCAAATCAGGATCTCACGGACCAACACATAGCGCAGCCGATGTGAGGCTTGCCATAGAGCTGGGACGGATACGGACAACCATATGAGTGCATTGGTGGGCCGGAGAATACACGCAAGCGCTGCCAACAGCAGTGACAGGCGCAACCTGCACGAGCATGAGCCTAAAGTGGTGGCGGAGCAGACAAAGGGTGTTTTGATTCCACGACTTACTCTGAGAGGGAGCCGAGGTCGTGGTGTGCAATATGCGTCTGACCCTTGCTAGCTGTTGCTGCACCCTGCCAAGGCCAATAGTAAATAGCGACAGAAGTGATGGTAGTCTCAAGACAGTTGGATAGTGTTCGGGTCGCGCAGAACCACTGCCACGGGCTGCAGACAGACAATGCAAGCTAGAAGTAGGTGGGCTCAGATATCAGAGATTGCAGTGCTAAATTTGCAGGATGGTCGCGTACAGTAGTAAGGGCAGTGCGACTGCCACGACCGTAGACTTTTTCCGCAAGTTTCCATGTGTAGCAATCAAGCAAGGCTGCAGAGACGGCTTGGGTAACTTTCGGAGCAGCTAGGAGTAGTTCGGCTTTAGCAGGCAAGGTCAAGCCACAGAGGTCAGCAACATGTGCCGCGACTCGATAGACGGCAGCGAATAGCGCTGGATGCAGGGACGACCGCAATTGGGATCTCCATTCCTGGCCACGGTGAGCGGACTGGGGATACTGGAGCACTCTGAAGTGGATTTACCCAGGTGATCCAGGCATTGCTGGCGGGGCCAAACGCAAGCTGCCATGCAGGTTCGAGGGACTGGAAGAACTCGTCGGGCTGGAAAAAGGAGCGCAGGGTTAGTGCGTTGACGATGCGGAAGGCAAGCAGCAGAGCGAAGATGTTTAGCGTCGAGTCACGATAGCTGTTGGACGGAGCGCGTGGTGGAGCACCAGTCCCGCTCGGATTCGTGTCCCTCGCAGCGTTGGTGCGGGTCGGCATTGGGTAATAGAGCAAGAAACAGCGAGCACAGGCGGGAGGCCGGGGCAATGGTTGGCGAGCAGAGTGAGATGAGATTCGCAGCAGAGGTGAGGATGCGAAGCCGGTGGTCTAGCTCCTTGGCGCGCTGCACAGGCAGTCACGTTTGTCATGCATCCGTGCTCAAGCGCGCCCCGGTGCAGAAAATTGATGCTGCGTGCCTTACCGGATTAGGACTTTCACGATGATTGCTGAGGAGACGGGCGGCGCCTAGACTCGGCTTCATCTGCGCTGGCCCTCTGCAGCATGCACCGCCGTGCGACTGTGCACGTACGAGGCCGGTCAATCTCACGATAGGTCACGATTGATAATCTACCGGTGACTGCAGGCGGTCTGGAGCGCCATCGTGGCATGGCGAGGGGGAGGCAGCAGGGCGCGAGGACGCTGGATGGGATTGTTGCCAGCCGTCGGTTTGCCCCCCCCTTGGATGCTCGTGGCACGATGGCTGTGTGTGCCGGCCCAACAATGACGATACGGGGCGCGCCAGTGACGCAGCCATAGCGTGAGATTGGACATGGCAGCCCTGGGGCGATATCGAAGCGGGAACGAAGAAGCAAAGCGAGTACCTGACGCTCAGCGAGGGTAAATCTGGGGAAGGGCTTGTGCTAGAGAGGGTCCGTCAGTCGCCATGTGCTATGATGGCAGATGTTGCAGGGAGGGATTTAGAGTTTCTCCAGGGTGCTTATCGCGCTTCCTCATCTAATGGCTGCTGCATGGGCCCAAGTGACGGGTGCCGACGCAACCGGAGGCGGCAGAGGCGACCCATGCGCGCATATAGCTGGGATCAGGACACAGGCACATGCTGATGGCGCTGCGCAGAGCAGTTTGGACGAGGGCGCTGCAAACGAACCACACCCTCGAACAGCTGAACGCCACCTGTTGTTGAGGGCAGAGCAAGGGCCGGGCTCGCCAGTGAGGGACTAGTGCATGCAGCCATACCCGTTCTTGTCACCTGCATGCTAGCACCATGTAGGTGATACTCTCGCTGCCGTCGAGTGGCAGATCCCCCAAGACAAAAAGTTGCCCATATCGCTCGTGGCTCGCTCAACAAGAAATCGCTCCACCGGGCGCATTGTAGGCCTCTGGTCGCCGGTGCCATTGCCCTCTTGCCGTGCAGCGCCTCGTTGTTTGCCCTGACGGCCTTTATCTGCGTCTTCGCCTATGCCCAGCGCGATACATAGCGTCTCCACCTTTTGCTGCGAGCCCCGGCGTGTCTCTCCCGCTTCAGAGCGTCATCTATGGGGCCCGAAATACTCTTGACTATCCCGCCCATCACTGCCCCAGAGGGAAAAGCGCAAGTGAGCCGATCGTGTCTCTCAACCAAATCCATATCGAGCCGTTGAGCCCACCACGGCCCACTGCCACCATCTTCACCCCGACGTCGATTCACAGCACCAGTGCACCCACGCCATTGCCCTCGCTGTGACACCGCCACCGCCGCCCAGCCCAGCGCGACATGAGACTATCCGCCCACGACGTGCGCCTCGACAAACCGTAGACGGGCTGGCATGGTTGCACGCCTCTGCTGAGCTGACACGTCCTGAGCTGTGGTTGCCATGGTCGACCCGAATGCGGGCCTGACAGCGGAAGGGGAAGTGCGGGACGACCAGGCGCACTCGTCGCCGGCGTCGTCTGTGTGCCCCCCGACCGCGGACGCACCAGAGGCACCAGAAGCACCAGAGGCATTTGGTGAAGAAAGAGAAGGGCAGCAGCAACATGGCGCGTCGCCGCCGAGTCAAGGCCAGGACGACGAGAACGACTGCACGCCCCGCTCCGAGGTGCCTTCCGTGCCAGAGGCCCTCAACGCCAGCCTCTTATCGCAGATACACACGCTCGACCCGGAGCCCTCGTACTTCTCTCCACAACCCCTCCGAATCTACTCGTCGCCCATCCCCCGCGACACGTCCGCGTCTTCGAACCCCTCGCCCAGCACGAGCGCCCACGCCTCGCAGGCCTCGCTCTCCACCGTCAACGAGGCCGCGCCCGCCGCTGCACCTGCCCCCGACCGCCCGGCTTTCATGCGAGACCTCTCGAGCGCTTCGACGGCCAGCAACGTGACGGTGCGGGCCAACTCAGTCGACCCCATTCACCCCTACGCCCTCCCTCCCCGCCACCGCGATGGGCCCGTCTACCCCAACCAGTCCTATGCTGCCCTCCACCTGCAGCAGTACCCCCAGCCCTATGTCCCGCCCATCGTACGCTCCCGCAGCTCCCACCCCTCCCACTCGGCCGCCAACTCGCTGTCCAGCCTCGGCGCCTTCGGCCTCTCCCACGAGCACTACAGGGACATTATGGAGTCGGCCCCACGCACTGTTGGCAACTCACCGGTGAGCAGCCCTGGCCTCTTCAACCCCACCACCCGCCGCCCTTCTCAGGAGCCCGACCAGCCCGACGACGGTACCTATTCCACGCCCTGGCTCCACCATACCCACCGCCAGGCGCCCAAGGAGACCCACATTGCCGATGTCCAGGCCGACCCCGTCTCCGGACGCAAGATTGTGAACCAGTACGAGATCATCGACGAGCTTGGCCGAGGCGTTCACGGCAAGGTCAAACTGGGCAAGGACCTGGTGCACGGCCGCTACGTCGCCATCAAGATCGTCGACCGCTACTCCAAACGTCGCCGCCTCGGCAAGAACAACAGCCACGAAGACAAGATCAAGCGCGAGATAGCCATCCTCAAAAAGGCCCGCCACCCCAACATCGTCAGCTTGCTCGAGGTTATAGATGACCCAGCTAAGAAGAAGGTCTATATCGTACTCGAGCACGTCGAGCTGGGCGAGGTCAAGTGGCGGACTGAGGGTGCCAGGGAGATCTGCCTCGTCGAATGGCGTCGCTTCAAGCGCGAGTCCCAGGGCATCTTCGACAATGACAGTGCAACGTTAGAAGACGAAAGGATCATCCGCATCGCCCACCAGAAGCTTGCCCGCCAGCAACGTCGCATGGCCAGAGAGGCTCACCTACGTCGGAAAGACGGCTCCTCCAACCAACCCTGGAGCTTGGAGTTTGCAACCGACTCTGAAGACGAGGGCTCCGACAACGGACGTAGCTCGCAAGCATCCCATCTAGAAGACGAGCGTCCGCACAGCCGCGTCCAGTTTCGCGAGCGATCAGACGTCGCAGGCCACCACGAAGACCACATGGAGACCGCTTTCCGATCGCCTGAGCCGGTAAACAACTCTTGGGCCGATGGGCTTGAGGGAACCATGTACGGCCCTTACGACACGGAGCTCATCCGAGGCCGCGTACCGAGCGTTGCTGGCAGCTCTTCGTCACGTGTGACCGACTCTGGCGAAGAGATCCCTGAACACTTCAATTACGTCCCTCTGATGACTATGCATGCAGCTTGGGAAGCCTTCAAGGACACTGTCTTGGGTATAGAATACCTGCACTATCAGAACGTCATCCATCGAGACATCAAACCTGCCAATCTTCTTGTAACCAGGGAGCATCGCATCAAGATATCTGACTTTGGTGTGTCGTACTTGGGACGGCAAAAGACTGATGAAAGCAACGGCGAACACTCTGAGTCGGACTACCAGGAGGTTGACGAAGCCATTGAGCTGGCGAAGACTGTGGGAACCCCGGCCTTCTACGCCCCCGAGCTCTGCCGTACAGAGATTGACGCAGAGACTCCCCTCATCGACGGCGGGATCGATATCTGGGCTCTCGGTGTCACGCTGTACTGCCTTATCTACGGGCGCGTGCCTTTTCACGACACAAACACATTCACGCTGATGAAGGTCATCAGCGAAGACGAGCCCTACATCCCTAGGTATCGGCTGAAACCCGTCGCTGAGCAATCAAACTCGCGGCCCAACTCACACGGACGCAACAGTCAGCCAATGACGAGCACCAAGAGAGCACCGCATGATCTCGAATACGAAGAGGTTGATGAAAACTTACGTGACCTACTGCGACGATTGCTGATCAAGGATGCGCGACGTCGCATCACTATACCAGAGATCAAGCGCCACCCGTGGCTGCTATCCGGTATTCCCAACCACATCTCATGGGCAGAAGAGACAGACCCTAGCAAGTCCTATGATGGAAGAAGGATTCAGATTTCCAAAGAGGATGTCGAGGAGGCCGTTGTCCCTATTGGTTTCGTCGACCGCCTCCGCTCAGCCGCTAAAAAGACATCCGAGTTCGTCAAAGGTTTCACAACTCGCAGTTCAGGTTCAAGGCGCCGTGCGCAGAGCTCGGCTACCAACCAGGACGCGCCCCCCAACATCAGCGCAAACTCTTCGAGTAGTACTATCAGTCAAGACGCCCGGCCCTACGAAGGCCGACGTGGCAGTCTAGCACCCGGTGCTATCCTAGAGATTCTGACTCGCTCGCGTGAAGCTGAGCATCCGCTCTCTCACAGTGTTACAGCGAGTCCGGAGGCGAGAGAACGGTCAAGGTACTTTGACAGTCCCAACTCCCGTACTGCATCACCCGCCCAGATGCTGGAGAGCCAACAGCGACCGCCAATGCAAGACCGAGCCATCTCTTCCATAAGCACCATTCGTCAAGCGGATCTGGTTCCCGGTCGAACCGCATCTCCAGGATTTCCTCCAGCTCTACCTGGTACCCCAACGGCTCTAGACACACCTGGTGGCTCACAGTTGGGTGGTCTATTTGGTGGTCTGCCACGGCGTGTGGTCAACAGCATGAGAAGCAGAGACAAGTTGAAGCCCCCAAAAGAACATAGCCGCGCGAGGTCGATCGATAGACTGGTTGGTGGAGACGACGATGCCCATGGCGTCCCAAGCCTGGCAATCAGCACTACATGTGCTTCCGGCCAAGTCAATCAACCTGACGCCCTAAAAGACATGTCTCCCATTGCTCGAAGCTCATCGCCTAGCCATTCAGAAGCTCAGTCTTTTGAACGTCTTGACCCCTCGTCGCGGCAATCCTCGTTGTCGTCACTGTCCTCCCGCCTGCATCGAAACTGGGCGATCGCAAACAGTCAAGAAGTTGGACCCACCCTTGGGATGGCGCCTGATTCTAGACGATCATCGCAGCTGCTTCAAGCCGGCGATCAAAGACCCTCCAGCCCTACCTCGATTGCACGAAAGAAATCAGATGACCGTTTTGATCGCGCGAAGGATGAGTACCGTCGACGACTTGGAGTAGAACAGTCAGCAGCCCGTGAGCGAACTGATTCTATTACACGATCACGGCCTACATCTTCTCATGCACAGACTGCATGTCCACCAAGTCCAGATGATGAGATAGTCTTCAGTCAACATAACAATCGAGAAAGCTGGCACCGAAACGATCAGTCCTCTGAGAATAGCCCTCTTGGTGGATCAAGCCGCGGGTTGGCCCTTTCCTCTTCCGAGGATCAATTCTCTGCCATGTCACAGTCCGAATCGAACCCATCAATTCCCTCGGTCGCGTCGGCCGGCTCCCCAACTCAAGTTGGTTGCGGTTCCTTTGATGAACACTCCTGGATCTCCACAGCGTCAGCCAATCACCTTGAGGCCTCTATCGATGACGCTGCTGGCTACGATGGCGACCACGCTGTTGAAAGCGATGACGATTCAGAGAGCGACGACGGAATGGTCCTGAACTTCAGCAGCAAGAAGAGGTCTGTCGCGTCATCATCGCAACGAAGCAACTCCGTCTCCAATGGCGAACTTGCTCGTGCCAGCATTCACGTCCGGCGATCCACTCGCAGTGGAAGCAACGGAACAGTCAAGAAGATTTCTCCACCCGAGCTAGAGCCAGCGGACAATCGTACAGCTGAATCGCAATAACAACACCCACATACCGTACACTGACAACTTTACTGTCATCTCCGTCATCAACTACACGATACCCAAGATCTACCCGCTGTACGAATACACATACATTGGATTCCCGTTTCACGCGTGTGTACATATACGAATTACAGAGCAACAACATGACTTTACCACTACCACCAAGGGCAGGCGCAGGGCGTTCTCACTTAGCTTGGATCTAGGCTGCATGCATCGGCGAGCGTTATTAAAAGACGGCGTTGTCTCTTTTCTCTTCTCAGCATTTACTATTACCATTCTGTATCTATTTCCACTTTTTCTCTTGTGTGGCCTGGGCCTCCGTTTGGTTGAGAATGAAGGATGAATTGTTGATGATCGATGAGAACATAACCTCGGTAAGCGATGCGCTCAACAAGGGGGCTTTGGCTTTCCTGGGAAGCTGTTCCGCACATGGCAAACTGAAGGGGATGGATTACTGTGTCCTTAGCTAGTTACTACTCTTCGCTTCTTTGAAGTGTCTTTGATAGCATATTGGCTGTTTGTCAAGCCGTGTAGTATAATGCATGAACAGGCATAATGCCTGATCTTGTTGAACTTGACCGACATGAGGATCTTCACCGCATTCAGTGATGATGCTATTCTCCACACACCTCGGTTGGACATGCATCGAGCATCTCCACCCTTGACAAACCACAACCGCAACCGTATCTGCGGTTCCCTCCCCTAGCAACTCGGCACCCCATAGTAAAAGAAAAAGTCAATTTCCGACATCGCTCCTGTTGCGACACACCTGCATGTACCAATCTCCCAACAAGATTCCCAACCGATCGGTATTGTACCGACTCCCGAGCGGTATATACGTAGTAATCTATGTAGTAATAATATGTCACCGCCGTCTCTTATTTTTCAACAGCCGCCTTACCCGGACGGAGTTCCTGACGTTGCGAACCCTGAAAATTCCCTAAACTCATCCAATTTCCCCACCAACATTACCGACATTAACATGTTGACCACAGATCGCCGATCGCGAACCTGCATGCATGCAGGTGTACAGATCGGGGATCCTTCTCTTACCTGCATAAACTCCAAGCAGTTGTTTCCTTTTTCTTCTGACAACGGATAGCTGTATGCAAGTCATCATATCGCAAGTAGATAGCAAGTCTGCTGGAATGAGCGACCCGCAGACGTCTCACCGATGGGCGATTGAGGCTAGCACAAGGCAGGTTCGAGCAAAAAGACGCACATGCATATGTTTGGCAGCCAGATGCGATTGCATGAGAACGGAGACATGGGAAAGTACCGTAAGCTAGAAATCGCTTTCGTTGTGGCTAACGCGGAGGTCGGGGTCGACAAGGCTCAGTTGAGTAAAGACTATATTGACGTGCAGGATCGCAACTAGCTCGTTGGGTTTGACGTGGAGGGAGGCTGCAAGCGAGGTGAGGTGATGTGCACCACCGCTAAAAGTTGCGTGCGAAAGACCTTTCGCGGGGCTTAGCACACAATCCCAAGCTACTGGCAGGTTGGTCACAAAGTAGCGTTCTTTGTCGTCTACATACACGCAGCGTATACAGCGTACAGCGCATTGACAGAAAACTAATGCTGAGCCAGCAACCTCGAAGGTGCAGTTCATCACAATCAAGCCAGGATTCACATCCCAGCCGATCTAGCGAGGCTGAAGCACTATACACAATCTCCATCCTTCTACCTATACCAGCACGCTGGGTTCGGAGTTGTCTCCCTTGTTTCCCGTTCGCTTCGGTTGCCGGATCCGAGGCTATGCGTTGGATTACAGGGAGCGAACGCGGTGATGGGGTTGGGGGCGGTTGTGCTTCTGTATCTGGAGGCCGGTGCAGGAATGTGTAATTTGGAGGATATTGGATGTGGTGTTAGGAAGAGCTGCGGAGTGTGCGAATGCGGATATACTGCGCATCACGCATCGAGAATCAGGAGTACGGAAGGAGACTGTCCTTCCGCATGGAGTGATGCGTACAGATCTATACACATATGAGGTGTTAGCTGACGCTACATGTATATGCGCTGAAAACTACCAGTACTGCTTCGGGAGTCCTTGTTTGACCATGCCATGTGTGCCAATGGTCCGTTATGCATGCTCCATCTCTTTGGTGTTACCTGGAAGCGACCGCGATTTTCCATAGCCGCGCCATGAGCGAAGTCCGGTTTCCAACTATCAGCGATAAACCACCATGCAAGTCATCATCACCACCATTTCTCCACAAGCGCGCTTTGCCGCAGTCCAAGAGCCGTTTCATCTCAGTCAACGACGTTAGACCTCCGCGGCAAACTTGCTCCATCAAGTCGACCAGTGACATACCCCGTTCGGCACGCTCCGAACTCCGACTTTCTACTAAGACAACCTTATGTCGCCCGCCTAATCTCATCACATCCCATCACATTCCTCACTTCCACTGAAAATCATTGCCCATTGTGTACAAGGCTCTTTCCTTCCCCGCAATTTCTCGCGTGGCAGTCATCCTTTTCATGCATGACATACACTGGCCATGACCTTTCTCCTCACACATCTCGCATCTCACGTAACACCACCCCCAGACCCCGCGATATTCATCTCCGGTATACGAGGTGTCGCTGGATATAGGCTAAGCAAGGGCACCTCGTCAGATCTTACCTCACCCCAAGGAAACCAGTTCAGGGCTTGATTCGACGGGGAAAAATTCCGTAGATACGAAACACCAAGTCGCTTGTCATGTTCCATCATGTCCGCGTTTTGCTGATCCCTCCATGCATGACATATGGGCGTCACACCGATCAGAAGGATTGTCTCGGTTACGGTGAACAGAAACGTGCCCCGGAGGCGAGAGAAGGAGCTAGAAGACTGAGTGAAGACTGCGTTGACCGGTGTGAGATACTGTGATGAAGATGATACGTAGAGTCAGGTCTGCATATTCATGTCTTAATGACGGTTAGCCAGGGAAGAGTGATGAACACCGATGATAAGCGGCATCGGTGTGATGAGTTGGTAAAAAGGGAATAACGATAACGGGATTATTGCGATCCGGATATAGTGACAGGCAAGCGTCGAGATGCGTGATGCGTGTTGAATGTTGGAGACTAGTTGGTCTTGGTACCTGTTTCCTCCATCTGTAGTTGCGCTCGATTGGGAAGCGATCGAGATATGCTGATGTTGCTCTACTTCTTCGTCCGCGTACTCTTGCGGGTACCTTCGACAGGTGGTTTGGCCTCCGACGCTTTACGTTTCGTCCCTTTCTTCTCTACGGGCTTTGCAATCGTTGCTTCGTCGCCCCTGCCCTCTTTTGCTACTGGCGGGATCTCTTCTTGCTGTGCTTCGTCTTTCTCCTTCTCGCCCTCCTCCGCCTTCGTGTCAGCTTGCACATCCGCATCGTTTCCCTCATGCTCCTCTGTCTCATCTTCCTGCACACTAACATCCAATCCCTCTTTTCCGAGTACCCAAGCTACTCTCTCAACGTCAATCGCTCTCGCCAAAGGGTCCCTCTGCCCGAAACCTCTTCGCAATCTCTTCCTTAACTCGTGCACGCGATCGAGCATCATCTCATACTCCTTGACATTATACTTGATCTTCTTCTGCCAGCCCGTTCCATCTTTTGCGCTGCCTGTTTCATCATCCCAGACAGACCATCGAAACAGTTCATCAGAGAAGAAGGGTATTTCTGCAGGTCGAAGTACAGAGAGAAGCAAAGATGCAGTTGCTGGACCTACACCCTTCAACCCCACAAGGATCTTAAGCGCGGGAATGGCGTCGGGTTGGGATGATTTGCTCTTCCAGAGCGCAGCATAGGCCTTTTTGGTTGTTTTCTTGACTGCCTCTGGCGTGTTGCTTTGGACCAGGCCTAGTAAGGCTGGACGAAACGTGCCGTGCTTCCTGTTTCGCCATTAATTCAAAAAACCGCATATGTTATCTCGATTCAATGGTACTACGTACAGCTTCCATTCCACGAGTGTCACGACTTGATCTTTCGTCAAGTGCTTCTCGCTTTCTTCTTGTGCAGCTACGGCTTTGCGAATGATGTCATAGCGTTGCGCGTCCAAGTCGCGTAGCTTCTCGGGGACCATGGCAGGGTAACGCGACAAGACATCCTTGAACGCACCCAGAGTTATGGTTTTAATGTGGAGTGGCGGCATTGTGGGTGTTGTTGGTGGGTTTGCGATTGCGAGGCAGGGTGGAACTGGCGTGAAAGTGGGAAGACGAGACGATAAGCCCGCCGCGAGATCACGTGCACATGACATTGGCTGAGTCGCCCTCACATCCCTTCCGCAGAAGATGACTCTTTTGTATGACCGGTACGATTTATGCATTCGCTCTGAAAGATTCTACCGTGCCATAGTACGCACTGCAGCTACTATACATGTTGTAACCTCAAATATCGAATTCGACGCTTCATCTATGACCATGGACGATAATGCACCGGACGCCCGCCTCAGCATTTGCGAGGAGATGCGACAGGAATATCCACCACGCCTTCCTAAGAAACAATGGTATATGAGCAAACAAACAAACAGCCTTATGTAAATGCAAGCTCCAAACGCCTGGCTAATCGACATTTCACATAGTCTTCCTTGGACGTCCACGACCACGCTTCCCAGAACTCGAACCGCGTGTCGGTACCATAGCAGGGCGACCTGGTGGTCTGCCAACAGGTTTCTTCGGAGCTGGTGCGCTCGCAGGAATCTCATCATCACTCTCCGAATCCGACACATTAACAGCCTGAGGCTTCCTATTAACAGCGGAAAACTTGGACGCTGGTGCAGTCACTGTCGTAGTAGTGACCTTGCTTGGTCCGTTACCGTTCCGCTTGGATGCCGCAACAATCTTGATCTTCTTCCCATTCAACCCACTCAAGATGGAGTTTGTGGTTGGCGGTGGCCCTGTGCGGACAGGCTCTGGTGTTTTGTCCTCAGATCGCGTGTCATCCTCGAATGGCTCCTCATCAGCGGGCAGGTCACCAAGGAATGTGTCCATAAGCTGGTCATCGTCCGAATCGGGGAACAGCGCCATCTTCGCTCGCAGATTCTCCTCGGCCTCTCTAGCTTCAGCTTCTGCACGAGCTTTTGCCTCCTCCTCCCGACGTTGGGCTTCCAGGGCAGCGGCAGCGGCTTGTTGTGCGAGAATGAAAGCTTCACTGGACTGGTCGTCCTCTTCGTGAAGACCATCTTGATCAGAGGCATGCCCGGAGACATCACCAGCGTTGTTGGGTTCCGGATCTTCGGACGGTGGTCCTGTAGGTCTGATTACAGCTTTTGGTTTTGCTGGCATAGATTTTCGGCGCTCATTGTACACGCGGCTTCGCTCTCGGTCTTTCTCCCGGTTGGGCCTTACAGCTCCATCCCTAAAGTCGGACGGCAGCTCGGTGGGTAGGTCTTCTTCACCTTCATTCCTTCGCGCCAACCAGTTCGACGCGCGCCCACGCGGGCGGCCAGTGTGTTCGGGCTCTTCTTCCTCGCCACCAAACTCCTCATCAGAATCGAGCGTGATCTCCTCAAATCGTTTGGAGCCACGAGGCCTGCCTGGTTTCGCAGCGCCGCTGATTTCTGGATTGCGCTTGCGCGTTGAGTATGCCTCATCCTCTTCTACTCGGATCCGATATGTCTTCGCGTCCTTCTCTTTCTCAGCCACGCTCTTGAGAGTGTTTGGCTTCGGCACAACATCGGACTGTAGAATGGACCGCATGTCGCCAGACGCTTCGATTTTCTCAGGAGTGCCTTGTCGCAGGACTGGTGCGCGCTCGGGGACGGGTCTTTGGCGGATTCGGTCAAGATGGCCAGTGGCCAGAGATAACTTTACCACCTTGGATTTACCCTTCATCTTCGCGGCAACCATGATGAACCTGTCCTCGCGTTTGGCATCCTCGAGCAGCTTCCTCTGTACCTCTTTTTGATATTCCTTGCCAGATGCATTCTTCGGTTGCAGGGGTTGTGCTTCGTCGTCCTTCTTCTTCTTCTGCTTCTTTGCCTTGGCCTTCTTCCGCCGGTTGCCCTGTACATCCTCGTCTTCTTCGCGACCACGCTTCTGACCCAGACGCGGAATCTCCCCATCCATGCCAGGATCATGGTAGTATGGAGCACCATTTGCCCCTCCGTCACCATTGTCGTGAACGACGCCGTTGGCATCCTCAACGGGAGAATAGGTAATACCGTATCGGGTGTAGCCGTGGCTGTCATCTTCAATGAATCGCGCATCAAGAGAAGGATCCGCCATCTTGTCCATCTCCGCTTGCAGCATTCTGCGTTGCATTGCACTCTGGCCCATACCCTCCTCTTCCCGCAACCAGTTCAGATTAGACACACTGAAATCGACGAGACACTCTACTGAGCGTATATCAGCCACTTTCTTGGTGTCATGGCCGAGCAAGGTTCCTTTAGGTTCGTATGGATGTTGTCGGGGATCACGTCGACAAGCGCCAGTATTGCAAACTCGTCTGCAGTGTGGACACTTCCAGTTGTAAGCCTCCATGACGTTTACCGGCATCATGTCGTGTGCTCGAAACAGGGTACCGTAACAATAGGACAGGTCACAGCTCGTGCAGAATGCCATTTTCCATTTCGGGTGGCGATGAAGACAGAAATGGCACGACTTGTTCTTTGAAAGGTACTGCTTCGACTTCTTGTTCGCAACCTTCTTGACGTTGCCGTATTCATCGACAATAGGCTCTTCATCATCGGAGACGCTCTCAGGTTGCGGATTCTTAACATCGACGAAGGGCCGGACTCGAAGTTGCTCTTGACAGACTGTTGCCAAAGTCTTCTTGCCAAGATATCGTCGCTCTTCTTGCAGTGGAAGCGGAGTCTTCTCATGTACGAAGCCATCGATGTCGATAATCTGAGCGCGCCACTCTTCGTACTTGTGAAGGAGGTCCTTCCACTTCCACTGTTCGACCCATGTGTATCCTGATTGACAACCACAGCTTCGTCCCATGCAATAGCAGTCCATGCAAACGTCGTACGGTTCTTCAATCTCCGAACTGAACAAGTTCTTGCAAGTCTTGCAGCTAAGAAAGCGATTGAAGATGTTGCATCTACAATAGGCACATGTTACGTTGCTGTCGTAGGGAAGAAACTCTGGGTGTTCTCGTGAGTCCGGTGCAAACGCCTCTGATAGCAGAATGGCCTTATACAGATCGAAGAGCTTCTTGAAATCTTTCTGAACTTGCTTTATTTTAACCGACGTTTGGATTGCGACTGCCTGTTCGCCACCCGCTTCGACTTGAGCGCGCGCGGACTTGATGAGGCTGGAGTATTTCTGAAGGGTATAGTAGACGATCGCCTTGTTCTTGTATTGCTCGTCTCTGCAGACGACTCGTGAGTTGGGCAATGCCTCGTTCAACGCGAGTTCCAGTGTTTCGACAGTCGTCCGGTTCCAAGCAATCTTCATTGTTCGCGTACCACGATTCCAAACTTGATGAGGAGCTAGTGGTGGGATGAGTATAAAGTCGCCCGCCCGTTGCTCTACGACATAAGTCTGGAATGGGGCCTTTTTCCAGGCGATGAGCTGCGCGAAATGGTTCTCCACTTCTATGTCGTGGCCTAATACCGAAAGCCAGTATTCCGAGACGACATGACGGTCCTTGCTCTCTGTCATGAACCAGATGGACGACCCAGGACGCTCCTGCTTGCCATCTTCGCTGATGTTACCTGATGCGTTGACCATGATGTTCTGACCAAGTGAAGCGCACATCTCTCGATGAGACGGGGTGTAGGTGCCTTCGTGACCGATATAGCACATAAGGTTTTCCGCGCGCATCTCAGGTGGCAGGCTGCTCATAAGATCTCCGGCGCGTCCAATTCCGCGTCCTTTGCGACCATCAGGCTCGTCCAATGCGCCAGGGCCGCCAGGCTCACCAGTGCTCTCGTTGAGGTAGAACAGAACCGAGGGAATGTGCTCCTTCAGTTTATCATGCCACACTTGAGGACAGTCGATATCCTTGAGGTAGATACGCTGCCTCGCCTTATCGCGGTATGCGTCGTCGGGGTCGTCGAAGAATTGCTCGGTCAGCTTCGTCATGTGCTTTAGGTAATGCTTCATGGTAAGAGGAATGTTCTCCTTGGTCGAGAGATTGCGCGCATTCTCAACTGTCTCACTGTTAGCTATGCGCGCCGAGTATTGCTCTAGACTGCGCTCACCTTTATCGCCATGATTGTCGCGCAGCCACGAGGGCGTGAAGGTCCAGGGATCCAGAACCTCCTCGAAGCCGTCGATGACAAGAGGCTTGCCGCCTATTATGACGTGCAGCATCACCAGCTTCTCAAAGGCTTCGATGCCATTGTTGGCGATCATCTCGTAGGAAATGCGGTCGACATATTGGAAATTGTCCGCGGTCTCCACAAAGGTGCGCACATCGAAATCGGGCGGTATGGGTTCAAAAGAAGCCCGGGGGCGCGCGGCCGGCATCGTCGTCACCCACGACTAACATTCAGAAGTCGCATTCTTGTGTGGGGTTACAGGAGCGTGAGGCACCTCCGCGGCGTTGTCGCAGTTGCGAATAGACGGGGGCGCAGCGGGTAGGCGTGGGCGCGTGGTCGTGATCGCTGGTGGAGCGAGTACTGCAAAAAGTGTAAGTAGTAGTTGATCTGGCGGCGGCGAGGTGAGCTTTCGGGATGTGGACGCGACCGAGGAAACGGCGTTCTGACTCGTCACGTGCCGTCGAGTGTTAGCGCGAACCCATGGTTCAGCTTTCACGTTCCCCACTCACTCACCGTCCCGATTCGGCGCTGGACGGCAGTAACCGCAGTACCTTTCCCAATTGAGGTTCCAGCCACTTATATCGTCTTCGACATGTTCAGCATAGCACGTTGAGATCGAGACCCTGCGTACCAGCCCAGCAAACAGAAGACGTAGCACGCATGCCTTTACATGTGAAATTGCAAGCACTTCTGACCGCCTGACATCTGAAAGCCGAGTATGGCTCTCTTACGACTCTATGCAGCGCGGGCTGCGCCGGTGTGTCGGCAATACACCCGGGATCAATCCACATTCCAGTCTGCCTGCAGACGAAGGCAGCTATCAACACCTCTGTCACTTGCGAACTATCGTCCGCGAACTACTCAGCTCATCAATTCAATACGACGAAACTCGACAAACTTGCAGTCAGGAATAGTGGCATCGACAGCGCTACAAGATGGACCCTCGAAACCACTTCCCGATTACAAGCCACCAACCACCGGCTTCCTCTCATATCTGCCTCAGAAAGCTGTTCCCTATGGCGAGCTGATGAGGTTGGACAAACCAGCCGGTACATACTATCTCTTCTTTCCTTGCATGTTCAGCACACTTCTCGCTGCAACCATGGCCACACCTCTCGCCGCACCATCCGCGGTCATCGGCACAACAGCCCTCTTCTTCACAGGAGCTCTCGTAATGAGAGGCGCCGGATGCACGATCAATGACCTCTGGGACCGCAACCTCGATCCACACGTCGAACGCACGCGATTACGACCCATAGCAAGACGAGCAATCACACCCCAGCAGGCTATTGTCTTCCTCGGAGGACAGCTTACGACCGGTTTGGCCGTTCTTCTTTCACTCCCATTCGAATGCTTCTGGTACGCGACGCCATCACTTGTTCTCGTTACGCTCTACCCTTTGGCGAAACGGGTAACATACTATCCTCAATTCGTCCTCGGTCTTACGTTCTCTTGGGGTGCGATGATGGGTTTCCCTGCGCTGGGTGTCGACCTGCTGGCGAATCAAGCAGCGCTCACTGCGGCAGCTTGTCTTTACGCTAGTAACATCGCGTGGACTGTTCTGTACGACATGATCTACGCGCATATGGATATCAAAGACGATGTCAAGGCTGGTATCAAGAGCATTGCACTCAAGCACGAGAAAGAAACCAAGATGGTGTTATCGGGTCTGGCCGTTGTTCAGCTCGGCCTACTATCCGCTACCGGAGTTGCAGCTGGCTTAGGGCCGGTCTACTTTGTCGGGTCAGTCGGGGGAGCAGCGGTCACCCTAGGGACTATGATCCGACGAGTGAAGCTGAAGAAAGTCAAGAACTGTTGGTGGTGGTTCGTTAAAGGTGCATGGTTTACTGGGGGTGCGATCAGTCTGGGACTCGCTGGAGAATATTGCGCACACCTTCTTGGTTGGTATGGCGATGTGGAAGAAGAGAAGAGGTCTCTTGCCGCTTGAGACTAGATTGCCTGTGGTGCAACGAGATCATGTTTTTCATCATCACCAAAAGTTTACGTGTATGTCAACGAAGCTGTACAGATTACATGTATTTTTTACTAGCTACGACGCCATGAAACGAGGTTGATGACTTAAAAACGCGTCTCGATACTCTTCCTGCCCCTTGTAAACATCGTTCTTGATCATCCCTATTTTATACTTGATGCGCAGGAGTTTGCCATCGCGTGATACTGCCCGATGGCTATGCTGGAATCGTTTCGATGTTGGCGTTGTAAGAGCCAGCTGTAGTAACCTGGTTCGTTGGAGCTGTTGATTCTGAGAGAGAAGGTGTAGCCGAGAAAATATGATCCGACGGAAGATCCTGTACGGATTCAGTAGGCGTGATGTGTCTCTGGCTTGCTGTCGTGCTATCGTAGTATTGGAGTCCGGCCTCGAGCTCATATGCTAGTAGGACAATCAGCGCTACAACAAGTGGCAGTACTGTCAACTATGTGTACATACATTCAGTAAGACGGCCCATGAATCGCCGGTATAGAACGAATCCGAGTGAATCTCGATAGTGTAGACCGAACAGTGCAACGGCGACGCTAAATATCCCAGCGATACCGAACATGATCTGGAGTGCAACACTAGTGCCTTCGCCAATACCTGACATCTTCGTTGGGATCGAAGTGCCGACCACCTAGAATATGATTGGTTGGTCGCTATCTGCGTCGTGTTTGGAGGTTTGCGAAGAGGGTGGGTGGGAAAACACGGATTGACAAGCAGTAAAATGTAGTAGTAACTGCCTGTAACAATAAAGTTGTGCTTGGAACTATATTCGCGAGAGATGAATGGAAAGGACTTGCACTATTTGAAGTCTGCCGAAGGGGCAAGGTTGCTGCTGATGAGTTGGAGAGTCTTACCTAGGTAGCGCTTCAGTGCCCCCTCTGGCCAATGGGTAAGGGGATCGGTGCTATGTCATGCCGGGACCCAGGGACGCGTCGCGCCTGATTTGACAGGCAGAGGACCAGATTCTGCTGCGGTCGGTTATGATGCACCTTCATCTCGTCAAGGAAGAGTTTGGTTTCACTGGTCCGACCTGCATATATATACCTAGGTACCTTGAACAAGATGGGTAGTATGCTCTGACCTATGAGAACCAGGTCGACTTCCAGATTTCCGGGACTACGCCAGGCGGCGGAACAATCTTGGAAGCTAGGCTGGGCATAGAGAGGTCCCGATCCTATACCTAGGTACCTAGGTAGTTATAATGCTTCTAGCTGCTACAGTCAAAGAGCATTACATTAAATTCGGACATACGTATTTGTACTTCTGTTCAGTTTACGCGAACAACAAAAGCCTAGGTAAGTCGGTTATGACTACACAATATCCAGGTAGTGCCTCGTCAGCTGTTGAAGAACACGGACAGAGTAACTTTCGAGACTTGGGCCTGCGGCGTAAGACAGTGCTGCATTCTTCTTCTCCATTGCGCGTTCAGCCTTCCATTCCCCGAGATGCAGCTTCGAGAATCCCAGGGAGACACCGATCGTGCTGTGACGTCCAGCGCATGAGTGCGACGAGCTTCTCTAACCAGGTCGAAAAGACGTTGATAACCTCGGGACTTCGGCGCTTTCCAGAGACAAGTTCTATGAGTACTCACGAATGAACTGGCCTGTGTCAGCTTCTCGAAGTACCTACAGGGAGGAACGGCTGAGGCCGGTCACTTCACGGCGGCGGGGTGATGGTGGTGGCTGTGCAATGTCAGCAAGCGGGCTCAGCCTACCAGCACGAGATTACCCCCAAAAGAAAAACACGTTAATACGGTTCATCTGCTATCGATTAATGCCTGAGGACCGAAACGTCGTAGCGTGCGATTGTGGAATAGGAAATGTCGAAATACGCAGAAAGGCCGTCAGGCTACTCAAACATCTTCGGGTAAGGCTTGCTGTGTACGGGATATCTTACGAGCTCTCTTCATCTCCTACTGAGCTTCAGGAAATTAGCAGAATTAGATAATTGTAAATCCTCGAACCTATTAGCCCTCCGTGCTGCAGCAGACAGCGTCTCGATTCCCAGCATACATTAGACACAAGAAAAGCCCTCCAATCCACCACCTCGTACCATTGTTTGCTGTTAGTCGCTGATTCGAGTTTGTCATGCATCACCCGCAGCGGGTTCGTAGTAGAGTGGCAAGGACAATCTTGGCTGCAATTCAAAAATAGCGTCGTCTCGATATTCTCGGTTAGACTCTATCCCGGCTACGGCTTCGATATCAACCTGAGGGCCTAATGAGATCAGCTATGTTGGTATATTTACCGGTTTTGAATAGACATACTATCACGCGACCACACCATGAGAAGCCCTCGACAAGCCGAGCAGAAAACCGAGTCTCTGACGTGGAATCCGGCAATCGTGACGATGATGGTAAGTATTCCGAAGATTACTATGATGGCGGTGTTGGTGGCATCGTCTGAATCGGACATGATACAAATGGCTTGAATTGAAATGCGGACTGAAGAATATCTTGATGCAATGGCCTAAGATAAACACTGGTGAGATCTGCTTAACCTTCCCTTAACGCGGGCGTGCCCTCTACTTTATGTCCTTGCGTGAGCCCAAGATATCTGGTGTCGATACCTAGGCAGTTGACATTTCAATCCGCGAAGATGGCGATTGGAGGACCTATAACAGCGGAATAGCGAGCGCTCTACCAGTCATGATTGAATCCACCTCACTGTAGGCGTATCCGCGACGCAGGCGGCTGTTAGGCTAATGCATAGACTGATTCACGAGACACGTAGTGTAAGAAAATGCCTATCACGATCAAGTCCTTGCGGTCAGAGTACAATCAGCATACACTCTGTCTACACCGGTTCTAGTTCGGATTAGGACGCGATGCATCGGCCGCGACCAAGTCCTACTGGGCGTCGGCTCGTCGGCTTCATTATTCGCGTCGTCGGCTTCGTTATTCGCCTCGAAAGCCCAATCACCACCCTTGGACAGCGACTAAAACCGATTGGCGCAACATCTTAAATACTATCTGAATGCCATCCTGGAGTAGTATAACCTTTCATAAACTTTCCTTTTCACTTGAATTGCAATGTTGGCATGCAATAGCAACAATATTGGCCGCCATGCTCTTGACTGACTTCGACAGATCCCAGGCCCACCCGAAGCGACAGCCGCCCAAGCAATCGCTTACCATGGTCCATATGTTCTTGTCTAACAGATGGTAAGTGGAAAAACCTGACATTGAGATTAGAAGAGGAAAAACGCGAGCAACGAATAAGCATCTCCAAGTGTAATTCTTGAGAAAACAGATACCGTAGCATGAGACCTTTTCGGCGTGAGCACTGAGTAGGTTTTGTAGCGCGAGCCCAAAATCCGCAAAGACTTGGATGTGTCCATTTCTCTCACATGCAGTTGTCGTTCAGAAGGGAAATGGTGCTAGATCGGTGGTGTCAATTCTAGTCGTGCCTCCCGCATTGAGAGGATGCGAGAAAACAGAGTGATAAAGAGACGAAAGTTAGAACAATCATGCAAAGCGACTTTGATGGCATATAGGAGCGAGAAAGCTGTATGGGTAATGATGATGCGAAGCGTCGTGATCTCCAGTCCAGGCGTGCCTGCCAAGCTCGGGGTTCTGCCACTGGGGCCCGCCCAGTGACAGCATAGCTCCCCAACTTCCACCTCCAGCTGCGCGCACCATCCCCGCAAGCTTCCGCTACATTTCTGTCTTGTTTGTGACGACTTCTTTCCTTACTCCATACAAGTCCGAGCTACCCCTCAACGTAGTTTGCGCGCAAAACGACACAACTGCGCCACTACAATGGCTTCGCGACTGGTGCTGGTCCTAGGCGACCTCTTCATACCAGACCGAGCTTCAGTATGTCTCCATGACGAACCTTCACGATGCTAGACCTCACAAACTTACAGGCTGCATAGGACATACCGGCCAAGGTACGCTTTACCCCACCTCTATCACAATCATCATCCGTCACCACCTACTACAACGACACCCTGTCTCTTGTAGACCCACACGCGCATGCGCTTACACGACGATATAGTTCAAGAAACTCCTCGCACCCGGAAAGATCGGCCAGATTCTCTGTCTGGGAAACATAACAGATCGCGAAACGTACGAGTTCCTGCGCGCTATTGCACCCGACCTACAGATTGTAAAAGGCGACTTCGACGTGGAAGCGCCCAATCTCGCCTTGTCGAAAGTCGTCACACACGGAAGTCTGCGCATAGGCTTTACACATGGCCACACCATCATACCACCCGGTGACGGCGACAGTCTGCTGATAGCAGCGCGGCAGATGGACGTCGATGTCTTGCTATGGGGCGGCACACACAAGTTCGAGGCGTATGAGATGGAAGGCAAGTTCTTTGTCAACCCAGGGAGTGCGACAGGCGCTATGAGCACGGGGTGGTGGACGGAGGACGAGGACCCCACGCCGAGTTTCGTGTTGATGGATGTGAGTTTACCCAGCAGGTGTTACACAAGGAACAGCAAGCAGCAGCAGGGTGATGAGGGTACCAGACTAACATGAAAACAGGTCCAAGGCGACGTCCTCGTACTCTACGTCTACCAACTACGCAAAGACGGCGAAGGCAACGAAAATGTCGCAGTGGAGAAGGTCTCGTTCCGGAAAAACGGCGGCGGCGCATCATAGACTAAGGGTGTTACAAGCCAGCGGCTGTCGACGGCTCAAGGTCGGATGGGCGCATGAACAGAGCGGTTGTGCAAACACCTAGCATGCTTGTGCATGCGTTCACAACGAGGAATAGAAGCAGTACACAACATATACGCAATTGCACATGGACCCCCTCTAGCAACCAGCACCGATCCAGTTGGCGTCGGACTTGATTCCGCTGTAGCACCGCCTATATACCAAGGATGTCGTGTAATAAACCCCATTCATGTACATGCTATCCATTTCGGCTAGCAGTCACACTCCATACTTGTCTGCGCAGATCCCACAACGAAAAAGAGACCCGCAATCATGCATGAGGTCTTTCAGGCATATTCCGTGTTCCCTACATATGACCATACCATGCTGTACAACCCCTGAGAAGCCAGGCAAGCAGATGATGAGCACCCGAACCCCCGATGTCTTGCTCAGCTGAGACTCATGTCATCATGTCGTCGTTACTGCTGCTGATGCTCCGCTTTTTTCCTCTTTTCACGTCGTGGCTTACCCCACATTTTTGTATTCCCGTGGCATGTCACTTACTGTCCGGTGAGGCTGTTTTAGAGGTTTTGTGTATCGCTACACGGCGCTTTTCAAGCTTTGGAGTCTGACACCCGAGCCCGGACCTGAGTTTTGAGGCTGGACGGTCATGTTCGGGACGAGCGACATGCCGGTTCAATCGGGTAGCCGATGTGATCGTGCCGGTGTGGTGCGGGCATGGCATGATGGTACCCGACACCCCACGCAATCGGTACTGTGGAGCAGGTACATGAGATAATGAGACATTACGTTGTAGCGTGATATATAGTGTCTCTGTTTGACAGCGTGACTTTCGCGGTATACCTTCGGAGGGTAGTATGGCCTGACACGCCTACCCTGAATGTACAATAGCTTGTGATCTGATGTATGTCGATTACTAGTCCCATCTATAGGTAGCCCCTGGTATATCATCATGATGCAGTATATCACCGCACCGAAACTGACCTAGAGACATTCGCTCAATCCCCAGTGTACATCGACTTTGACTCAACCATAATGTTGTATTGTATTCTTGCGTACAACTCCCTTCAACCCAGCGTCTCTAAACACGCCACCAGCTCAACCATCCCTCTTCTTCAAGACCTCCATAACCGCCCTCCCCACCTCCTCAAACAAACCAGGCATACAAGCAATCATACCCCAGTTCCTCTCTCCCGTAATCTTCCTTCCATTTGCGAAATCAATTTGTTCACCCTTGAAGTCGCTGATAACGCCGCCCGCTTCCTGGAAAAGCAGGTGCCCACCAGCGTGATCCCAGATATACGTAAAGCGGTCTTTAGTCTTTGGGATGCGCACCATGACATCCGCAGCTCCGAGGGTAAGAGCGACATATTTCATTTGCTGAGACCAGAGAATGGTGCCCGGCCATTGCGCACCGAGAGTGGTAGCAACTGCGTTGTGTTCGGGCTGGGAGAGAGATGTTTTGCCTAGTGTTGCTTCGACAAAGTTTAGTTCTGAGGCTTTCTTTTGAGGAAGCGTGGTCCGGTCTACGTGGCGGGGTTCTCCGAATCCAGCGGAAAGGGAACTGTTCATGGAGCGGATAAAAGTCCCTTGTCCCTTGACGGCGGAGAGTATGACGCCAAAGCCGTCTTTGTCGACTTGGTCCTCGTGGATCGCTGTTTGGCCCAGTTCCCCTTGGATGGGGAAGGCGAGGTTGGGACACGCAATGACACCAACTTGCTGTACGCCATCGACTAGCAAACACAGACAAACTGCGTACTGCTGGCCCTGCATAAACGTTGCTGTGCCATCCACGGGGTCCATGACCCATGTTCGGCCTCTTCTGGTGATTTCCCCTTTCCCACCCCTATCAATGAGCTCGAACATCTCTTCTTTATTTTTCGGGAAAGCCAACTCCTCCTTCTGGACAGAGTTTCCGTCTCCCTTCTCGTTCTCGGAGCCACCTGCATGAGTCTCGTCCTTCGCCTGTTGCACGAGCTGCCAGACGCGGTCAGCGAGTGTCTCGTTTTGACGCAATGCATCAGCGCTTTCCTCGCCCAGAAACGCGTCTGTTGGGTACACGGCACGCAGGGCGGATATGAGGAGGGCTTGAGCGGCGAAGTCCGCAATGGTCACGGGACTGTCATCTGCCTTTGTCTCCGCAGACACGTTGTTGGATAGGCTCCGGAGAACGGATTTGGTGAGCAATGACGCCCGGTGTACGGCTTGCAAAGCGAGGCGAAGCTCGGCGGAGTAGGCCATGACGGATATCGGGTGATTTTTGGTCGGGATTGCGTGATGAATGTTGTACTGTAGTTGTCTTCTGGTGAAGATTTCGCAGTATTAGTCTAAATGAGGTGATGAAACAGTTTTGGCAAGCTACTAGCAAGCGCATAGTAAGCGAGGCTAATGGAGCGCTCCACGCGCATTGCGTTCGCAGTACCATGGCTACAAACATGAGGCTTGACGATGTCGCCAACGTCGACAGGCTATAGAGAAGTCTGGAGTCTTCCCCAGGGGGCGCAACACATGCAAGAGTCATTCGTGGCTGAATGTGAACGGCACAAACGACGAGGCTCGAGTCATGCCGCTAGCTCGGTTCCGGTTGATTTGAGAGCACGGAAACCTGGCGGTCCGACCCAAACCTTGATGAAGCTGGTTTGTTCTAGCTCGTATCTAGGCGAACTGTACCCCAAGATCGTTGCTGTATTTTAGTTTATAGGCAAGACCCGTCGTCTGTCTTAAAGTTAGACTACAGTTTGGAAATCACGAGTGCGGCGTCGCGCATCACCAGACACATGGAAACTTTGGTAGGTTTGACGGCGCCACTCCGACTCCTCCCGCAAAGGGAGGCCCTTCCAGTACCAGCGACGGGCAACCGCCGGGAAACACATATCGTTGGGAAAAGCCCACTCGCGGTCGACCCGCCAACAAAACGGGCCGATGTCTCGGGAGAGTGCCAAACCCGGGAGATAACCACCAGGTTCAAGCGAGCAACGAGGCGAGGCTGCTCGTTATTGAATCTAGAGTCGGTTGGTGCTCCGTGCCGCGTTCACGATAGATTAATGGCGCTTGTCGTCGAGTTACACAGCGTGTATTCGCATGCTGCTCGAGAGATGTTGCCTGCTGCAAGGTGCAGGTCGCATCTCGCAAGGTCCTTCGAGTGGTTTGGGGTTCTGCATCCCGAAGGTCCCCATAGTGTTGCAGATGTTGGCAATGATGGGGGACAGGTACATGAGACGCACGAATATTGGACAAGCCGCGTCCTGCATCATCTTGCAGCTGGGGCGCGTAGACGATGCACAGCATAGTCATTGGGGAATCGAGTGGTGCTATACTCTAGCATATATGAAGTCTGGATGCCTTCGATGCATTACGTTGTGCTATATCGTTGATCAACGCTGCTGCTACCTGGGGAGTGCATCGTCGATGCATACTTGTTGAGGATTATGTGCAACGCTGTATTGTTTATTGAGGCTGACAGCCGTTTCGAGGGCAAAGCGATGCAGCGCATGGCCCGCTCCCTGGCAATGTCGCCATCTTTCGCAATCACAAAGTGCGTGCGGTTATTGTGGGGAAGGGCATCTTTCACGGGCCACATCTGTTTTTGGGTACCGCATTGGTCGCGCTGCTGTAATTGCACCCGTGATTGCAGTATCATGAATCGCGCGTCATGGTAAAGGAGGCACACTAGAGAAGGTGAATTTCAAGGGACCTCGTTAACCGCGAGGATCTTGCGATAAGGCCAAACCGTTCCTGCAGAAAGCCTGTAAGTATCAAGGAGTTCGCTTGGTGGCTTGTCTAGGGCATGTCGTACAGGAACCTTGGAAAAAGCAGCGTGGGGGCTGTCTCTCTGGCAGGTCATGCAGGCTGCTCGTGTTGGAGCACGTCGGCCAAGTGACTTGCAGCTGAGGGCGGCTTCGTCATTCGTCCGTCTGGACATGGACACCGCGAAGGCTGCAGCCACTTGCAGGACGTATGCTTTGGTAGGAGTGCGGTTGCCTGCACCGAGCGTCTTATCTCGCTTGGTGTGAGCTGGAGAAGCTGGAAGAGTGTTGCTCTGCACACTGCACAGATTGCGCAAGCCATGAGCAGTTAGACGAACAAGCGAACATGCGTTCCTACTACCGTTTGATACTCATTTCGCCTTCGCCGGCCCCCGATGGGGGCAGCAAGCCATGACCATGAGTCCAGGTCGGTCTGCTCCTGACTTTTTAGGGAAAAGAGGCTTGAGGCGCTCAGCAAGAAGCGAGGCGTCAAGGTCCTCCAGGCGCCTGTCTGGACAGCGGAATAGGCATAGAGCCGCGCGGAAATTGAAGAGGAGTCGTGTTGAGGAATTGTGAAAGGGCTCAGCAGGCGGCAGTTCTGAGGGTGGTGTGTCGTGCGTAGTGTTGAAGATCGCCGCTGCAACCCGTAGCCGTACTCCCGTATGTGGAAGAGAGTGGTTTGCAGGCCAAAGATAACGTCTTGGATCAAGGCTGTTCGTGATTAGGCATGCGGGTGCAAAACGAGACACTTGGTCGGAACTAGCTGCATAGTCAAGACGAGGTGGGTGTGCGTTTCTGTCCGTCGCCACGAGGATCAGTATGGTTCCTCAGCACTCCGTGTGCCAGATGGACGGCTTACGGAAGGCGGCTGGCTTAGAGGAAGAATTTGACTTGGTGCAGGGCTGAGCGTGAGACAGAAAGCTAGCGCGTGCAAATAATGGCTCTGGGGAGGCGTGTGTTATCACCGAAGATAGCGAAAAGCGGGCCTAACGCTGGGGCAGGCGATTCGGCTATGGTCGTGGATGGCAGCATGGGATTGGAGAGGGAGTGGGAGAGGGACATGGGAGGGCGCTCATGACTGCTGAAACCGATAACTGGCCCGCCGCCATATGGCTGCAAGAGGAAGCCTCGTACCTAGATTTGCACGTCAGTCATCTGCGCGTCCGGCGCAGGGCCGGGCAGATGACTAGCGAGGGGATTCCGTCATGGAGCGACGTTTTCGCGTCGCGCTGCTATCACGCAACTCGGGCGGAGGTGGAGGGTGGTGTCACCAGATGGCGCGACTATCACTACTGACTACGCAAGCCGGCTGCTCTTGCCCCCGCGGCCGAAAATTCTACGCTCTGCTGGCTGCAGCATCGAGCAGCTCACAGCGCCGTGAGGGCCGTCGTTCGCTGCGGCAGAGCGAATGGCGGCAGCACAGCACCGTGGTGGCCCAAGCAGCGTGCAGAGCGTGCAGCTGGCGAGGGATGGCACTGGACCTGTTCGGCGGAGGCGCTAGGGAGTGCATGGGTGCGTGGTGCAGGTGGTGGTGCTGAGGGGTGCGGGCTTACAGCGCTTCGAAGAAATATTAGTATTGTGGAGAGGCGACAGGGGTGCGTCTCCCGTGGACCCTGCAACCCAAGCCTGCTAGGGTGGTCGGTGGTCAGCCGTGAAGTGCCTGAGCGCGACTTAAGTATATGGGGCTCATCCTCCCGCTGCTCCACACGGTCCTGCCGCTCACGAACTTAACTACCTCATGACTCCCACTTGAGACCCGTTCATAGCCCAGTCGTCCCGCTTGAGTCCAACTACATTAACTACACTCACCCATCCAACACTCTACCCCGATATCATCTCGTCGGCGGCTATACCATCACCACCACCACCACCACTACTTCACCAACACATACTACACACCTCGCAATGGCTTCCCAGATGGAGTGCTTCAACGACTTCTGCCTGTCCTGCGACCGCCAAATCGCTGAAAACGGCGTCTACTGCTCCCAATCGTGCCGCCTCGTCGACATGGAGCGAGCCGGCAGCACAGCACAAGCACCCTCGCAACTGTCATCATCCGCTTCCTCCTCGTCCTCGTCCAACAACGGCTTCTACCTCGCCCCCGCAATCAACTTCTCCGCATACAAGGGAGCCTCGAGTTCACAAGTGCCACCAGCGAGCCCGTACCACTACTACCCAACCGCAAATGGCAGCTACTTCGCACCACCAACCGCAACAAGGCCCTCCCCACAGCGCAGCCTGACGCCCTCGTCGTCACGATCATCTCTAGCCTCGCAATCTTCCCAGTCCCAGTCCGGCATCTCGCAACAAGCGGCAACCCAACTCAACAGCTACATGCGCTCCTTTGACCAAACACGCGACGTCAAGAGGCGGTACACGCAGTACTAGACTTGCCAAGTCCGCTGCTTTTGGAGTTTGGTTTCACGACAATTACGACACCCGATCAAGACGTCTTGTCTTTCTTTCGGTTTCTCTCTGTTCTCTTGTATTTTGCATCAGTCTCGGACCTTGGGGGGTTGAGACTGGCATGGGTCCACGGAGTACACCTGCATATCCACCACCGTTGCGCTGCGTTCTAGTTCTGTACCCTTTCCTTTGTTGTCATACGTGGACGCAGTGTACGATTAAAAGTATTTATATATCCCCTTGGTGTATAGGGGTCTTTGTTACGAGCATCTAGCCCCGGCGTGGGTGGGTGACTGGGGTCACTCTGCACATGCGATTGCATCACGGCCACTGTGGCCAGGACGGTTGGGAATTCCTCTCACTCGGCCGGCGTTGAATGTCGCGCCTGTTTTCCGCTCTAGCTATAGCGTAGTAGTAGCTGTCTCAAATGGACGCAACGGCCATGGGCATAGACTCATGGCGACAAGACACAAACTTTTTGCCTCTGCTCCACTTGTTCTCGGTGATACTCAGATGACAGCCTCGCGCAACCGCCTGTCCAACCCCATCCTGTCTCACTATCGACGCAGATCGCGCCAACCCCTCACCAACACGTGACGGGCTCCCTTTGGCACAGTGTTTGGCTCGAGATAAGCACAAGCCTCTCAGACGTGCACAGATGAGACACGGCCGGGCCCAGTGCTGCGTCTCTCTATATTCCCGTGGCGCTTTAGAGTTTGCATGTTGCGCAGTACGTGGTCAGAGTGCGAGGACGAGGCACGGCTGGCCTCTCCACCGGTATGCCTCTGGCTGTGCGACGCTCGCCAGGAAGAATTTTCACAGACTTCAGGCATGATCCAGATGTCAGCCACACTCAACAACGTTCGCAGCAAGTGATAGCTGGTGGCGATAAACACCGAGCAGACACACATGGACGCTGTTGAGAGGTCCACGGGTTCCAGCAGGCAGGAAGCACCCACTTGGTCGCAGCGCCCTTGCCTTGGGTATGGGCAGAGGGCCCTCCAGCACTTCAAACACCAACCTGCATGCCCACGGCCGCGTCCGGGGCGTGCCATTGGCGACGTGCGCTGCAGGTGGGCATGCCTCTGCTTGGCTTCTCCGCATTTCTGTGTGAACGGGCCGTAGCTTGCCATGGGTCTCTACCGGTGACAGGGCTCATCCCGCCAGTCGTTATGCGAGCTGCGCGCAACAAAAAGCAACTTATCCCACGCTTCGTCATGCGGCATTTGCAAAGGTGAGGGGAAGTCACGATGGCGCAACGCCGCCAGCCATGATCGCGTTGCCTGTTCCGTCATGTCGTCGCCCGTCCAAGTCGCAGCGCGCATTTGTCACGGCAGCGCCCGACTGCCGCCTCATCGAAGAATTTTCCATTTGCTCAAGCAGCGCCTTGACGCTCTCACGGTCCTCTTCCGCCATGCCAGCTCATCCGGCTCCACTTCGCAAGCGAGCCCCAGGATTAGTTGTCAACACTTTGTGCAGCTTTGCCCTTTGACGTCCGTCCAGGCCACGGCGAGACAGCGGCATCCTGCTACTCCGACCATTAGGTCATCGCTGCGTGTGCGACATGCGACGCACACGGCTCGAACGACATGAACGCAGCCATCTCAGACTCACACCACTCACAGCTCACCTCGCTTACACTTAGGGCATAGTCAACTGTTCCGAGATCCGACGACCTCACAGAATCGATAACCGCCACGGGCCGCGTCAAACATTCCCAAGTACCTCATGCTCAGCCAAGGACCGATACTGGTCGCTGTTTTACACCCATACAAAGTGCTGGGTTCCCCTTCCGGTTGCGATGGTAGCTAAGGGTGCAGCCGCTACTGTAAAATTAGGTTCGGGTCTCCAGGCATCCAGCCAAAAACCACGGGTTGACAAGGCTCGGAGACAGCGAACAACTCCCCGACATACCTTCGGAGTTGCACAATCCCATCATGAGCCTCCTCAAGACCCCCTGACTCTAGCCTCGTTACCAGAGTGTGACAAAAAGCAAAAGGCTTAACCAAACATCTATGACTGGTTCTCCTCGCCTACGTGCAGATTGCCCGCGATCTCCGAGGATCGTCGCGGAAAAGCGTGACGACGCACTCAATACGGCCTCTCGCTTCTCATAAGACTTCGCTTACAAGCTATTGAATATATCTTGCTATTGCGCAAGCTCCGGCCAGAGTTGGCAGTCGATCCAGACTGCTGTTGTAGTACGCTGATCCCCAATAATCTGGGGACAGCTAATGTTTGGCTGAACAACGGGAAACTTTCAAGTCACAGACGCAGGAGTGACCTCCGTCTATTCTGCATCTGGACCCTAATCGCGCGATGCAAGGGACCGATCGCTGACATTCATCGCATGCACCCTGACAATTCCAGAATTGACTCGCAACGAAATGCAGGCACGCACACGTTGCCCCGAAAGGCAGGCAGGCGGGAATGCGCGTGCAATCTGTCAGTGTCAGGCGTCATCAATATTGTCAAGATCTGGCGGAACCCATATCCAACCTATCATACATTCTCGCTTATCGAGCTATCTCTGATCGGCGCATGTGCCGTTCAGGAACACAGATCCTTCACGTCCCTTCGGATCGTGCCAGATTGGGGTTTCAATTTCAGTCATTCGGGCCATTATGCTTTCCCAGCAGTTCCTGACCGCGAGGAAAGCGTGGGTACGACGACAACTGACTCGGCATTGGGCTGATATGAAGCGCACGATGGCGTCACGAGAAAATCCCAAATGGCCGTGAACCGCACGCCGCGGACCTCGCGCTTGACTCGTATAGATAAGATCTGGCGGCACGTAGCTCCATCCTCTGCGGGGTTTCTCGGTACGCGCCGACACGCATCAGATCTCGATACTTCAAGGTATCCCTTGTGATGTTGGGACAGTTGGCGAGAACCGCGAGCTAGAAGCTTTTGTTTGACACACATGAGGCTGCATTCCCAAGAGCTAAGGCGTAGACTGGGTCGCAACGTCTTTCAGTGTTCTTCCTTACTTCCTTGACACGCCGGACGTAACGGTGCGGCTGAAAGTACCGCCTCGACCCACGTGGACGCAAGATCGAAGAGATCGCACGACACCATCACAATGTCGCACAATCCAATGCCTATCACACATTCGCCTGTCAGTCATACGCCAATTGATCTGCGTGGGATGTCAAACCAGGCCAGGAGAGTGCCGAGCCAGTCGATGCCACGGCACATGTACCCGCGACGAATCGTGACTTGTGCATGATCCATTCGCAAAGTACAGAACAAGTGCCCAATCCCCGACGTGTCTCGACACGATGACGCTATAGGACGGGCTTGCTGCCATGTGCACAAACGAGCGGTAAGGCACTCCGCCCAATACCAGACCGTCGGGCAGCAGCCGTGGTGGCAACCGGACGCTTGACGATAGTATCTTGGTGGAGTATGCATTGCCGTTCAACGATGATGCTGCCTCACTTAAAGTCAAATCGCAAGAACCTTGGAAGTAATTTTGCTGCTAAAGCCGCGTGGGATGGTAAGGCCCGACTCTGTAGCGCTAATTGGAGATCCAAAATGCAAGACATGCAAGTACATGTGCCGACGCAAGCGCTGCAAAACAACGCATGGCATGAAACTTTGTAAAGAGTTTTCATGGCCAGCTGAGACTTCTCGAATACTGTTGCCGGGGGCAAGTCAGAGGTGTCAGATATGCCAAAGTTTGAGGGCCAGGCCTTGGAACCGGGGAACTCAGACTGAGCAGACTGGAGGACACAAGACACATGTTGAACGTTTGAAGCTAACACTCGAAGATTGATAGCTCGAAATTGTAAGTTGTTGAACAATATAAGAGCAGAGCATTGGTGCAGCCCTGGAAACGAAATACACCGGGTCTAGTCTGTATTCAATCCACCTGGCCAAAGGAAAAAACGAGATGCAATCGCCGTGGTTCCAACTCCAAAGAAAACCTCCAGTCGACCATCGGAGGACGAGGTAATGACAGTTGGCAACGCCAAAGAAAAG
>Ga0265797_10001343_pt1 | contig 43319 bp, 47 predicted proteins | sample P2T30metagenome_FD_192433 | JGI IMG/M metagenome (GOLD analysis project Ga0265797, IMG submission 192433) | Plant litter microbial communities from East Loma Ridge, Irvine, California - P2 T30 | ecosystem: Environmental > Terrestrial > Plant litter > Unclassified | place: USA: California...
GCATAATACGTGTGAAGTCAAGATAGAGATGAAGGACCTTTTGGAGGACCTTTTGGAGGCCGTCTAGGTAACAATGGGGACAACACGTGATTCTCGGCGTTTAGCGTGGAACGCGCCCTGAGAGGATAGGCGTCATCGCAGCTTCCCAAGCTCGCAACTCCACGCCAAAGGCATCTCCACATCGCCATCCCGCTACATCCACTCTACCACCGCATCCGTTGACAATAAGCTTGCGCTGAAGCAAGCCGTCGCATCGCCACACACAACCCCATACACGGTCGAACTAGCGCATCAATCACCCAGCAACCACAATGGCGAACGGGTCAGTTCCGCGCAAAGCAGCTCTACAGCTAGCATCAAACTAATACAAGACAGTTGGGCACCTATCATCGGGCTCATAGTCACCGTCATCTTCTGCGGCGCAGCGTGGTTCCTAGCTCCCAAAGGCGAAAACCAAACGTACGTTCACAACATCCCTTCGCCCAAGTCCACACCCACACCTACAAAGCCCTGTTTGCGCACCAAGTCCTCTTTGGAGCTGCCCCTCGCCAACCCCGAGGATCGAAGTGCTGGTGGAGGCAGGCGCGTCCGCTTCGTCGACGACACGAGCAGCGATGGCAACGACAGCGAGCAAACCTCCCCGTCCATATCTGAGATGAGAACTTGAGAAGCAGGGAGGAAGTGAGAGATATTGAGCTAACTTGATTGGATAGGGTCTGGCGATCTACGCTCGTTCTGTCTGCTGCTGCCATGTACATCATGTGGGCTATTACTTTCCTCGCGCAACTCCACCCTCTTATCTCGCCTATCCGAGGCGACTTACGGCCAGAATACAATGGAGGACGCTAGCGCATTACGTTTGTGGATCATAAAGGCGTGAGGAATATGCATGTAACAACGACGGTTTGGGGTAGCCTACACCAGACGACAGAAAGCACCAAAGCATATACCGAAAGGATGCATCATGCTGGAGCAACTGCGTACTGGCGAACTACATCTAGTGTCGTTGGCTATGGGCAACCAAAGCAGTGCATTGATGAACATTTAAGCGCATGTGTACAATTGGTTTGGCGTATTACGGAGCTTCTTGGCTTGTACAAATATCAAATGGGTATCATTGTTTGCAACCAGAACGCTCATGTTTATTTTACCGAATCGCGTTTCCGACCCAATCCCACACATTGCCAGCAATCGTCCATTCACTCAAGTATCCTTCCCATCCAGTACCCAAACCCGCAGCTCTCAATATACCCCATCCCACCAGCGTTCTCAGCCCAGCCCCAATACCAACCAACATACCCGCTCTGATGTACCCACAATCCATGAGTATCTCCAGCGCAGCGATGTTGTTCACTATCACCGCCCAACTAACTGCCGTCGCCGAACTAGGCAAATCGTAATCCCAGATGATCAGCAGTATAGGAAACAACTTTGTGCAGCTACTGACAAGTAGAGCGGTTGACAAAGGCGTCGGAGAGGAGAAATACGGTATACACTTTTGCCAGAGTCTGCGCGCTGCACCAGGTAGACGCTCCGCATCAAAGGCGCACAGTACACGTATCGGTAGATGGAAAGCCAGTGTGGACAGCGTGACCAGACAGAGGAAGAACAGGTATTGCAGGCCAAGTGGATGTGCTTGCAGTACCACCGCGTTCGTTATCCCGTCATGTGGTGGCACAAGCGGGCTAGTCGACGTCATGTTCGTAGAAGGGGAGGGCGGCGAAGGATGGTACGGAGATGTGGCAGGGAGAGCTAACTTCTCGATACGCGCCCATGTTAGATAAACGTCGAAGAGGAGAAGCAGTATTCCCAGTCTCAAGATCGAGCGCTAGACCTTATATTAGCCCTAACCTTTCTCCAAAACGTGAATGAATACTTGCATCAAAACGACTATCGTCCCTCCCCAACCGATTGAACAGTAAATGCCGATACACTTCCGCCTTGATCAATACCAGATCAATGAACAGAACCACGAAGTCATGTTCAACGTATTTGTCTGCAAACTTCTTGCACACAGGACATTGCGTTAGGCGGACACCTTTTCCCAGGGCTCGGTCATCGGCTTTGGAGTAGGTCGTGTAGAGCGTGCGCACGGGGGTGCGACAGGATATGCATATTGGCATCGCAGAGAATGATAGTCCGTGCGGTTGTTACATGGCGCAAGGAGGTAGGACGGGTGTGTGTTTGTTGCTTGCGACGCGAGATGTGAGGTCGCGGAGTGTTGGAGAGGATGCGGAAGGTGACGATGCTTGTGGAAAGCGTTCGGCACGGTGTTTGGCTGTGGGGCTTTGCTAAAGTCCGACATCAGATTCGCTGCTAGATCAGCACTGCCAAAACGTCTTATAGATCCAGTCAAATGTCCTTCCATTACAATATTTCATTCAAGAATACGCTAGCCTTGATTATGCTCCGTCTTCGTCTTATGTCCTACAAGATTGGTTGTAATACATTCAATGCTTTTGACGCCAATCCCATCCTCATGCCACCTATTCAACGCCTCGCGCTGCAAGAATGCTAACGAAGAGAAAACAACCCAAAATACGCAATCATCGCTTCTGTATATCTCCACAACGCTCTCACTCTGATCCCCCTTCTCTTTAGCTCACGGCTTCTCAGCGCGCAGCTTCCTCGAGCGTGGCACTGAGATCCCTCGCCCGCTGGATCCAAGCCTGATCATCCATGTCTCGCCCCAAGACATCGCTGCTCAAGATGATGCGCATTACTTCCGCAAGACCAATGGCGTTCTCAGGACCACCAAATAACGCACCAGTCCGTCTGCTTACTGCACCCCACTGCTCTACGAGGTAGATGATCCACTTAACAAGCAGTTTGCGGTTACGACCAGCAAAAGGCTGTTCCTGTGCATACCATAGTGCTTCCAGAGTGGCGACCAGGTTCTCGAATGGCGCTTGAAGTTTGAGGAATACATCGATCGGCCACGTGAGGTTGGAGTTGAGTGCAAGGTTCTGCGCATTTGGCGCATTAGCATCGTGTACGTAGAACTCGAGGTCGTATTGGAGAAGAAGCTGCAGGACGATGTTCACTGGGAAAACGTTGTCGTTAAGGTTGGTACGGTGACCGAGGTCCTCGACCTTCAGTGCGACGATCTCCCAAGGAGCTCCTTGACGATCAGCCAGAGCATTCCGATGAGTTTGGTCAATAAGATTAGTCCACGTCGAGCGGATATCGGGTACGCTGCGGTAGTCGGCAGCGTGGTAGATCAGTAGGCATATGTCGTAGTATGCCGCTTGATCGGCATAGTCGTGGTAAAGCTAGAGAAGTATTAGTAAAGTCATCACTAGTGATGTATCATAAGAAACTTACTTCGTCAAGAGGGTGGATCTGGCCGTTGAGGTGATCAATGACATCTTCTCTTCGCTTCCCAGCAAGTCGCTCATCGCCCTTGATTCTTTGTAAGACGTCGTCTTGAATATTCGCAATGTCCAAGTGATCGGTGATGTTTCTTAGGAGCTCCTGTCTTGACTGCCTGTTGCGTACCCCGTTCTCCGCGAAGCCATTCATCCGTGTAGAGGCATTGGCCTTTGCGCGCGACAGATACTCTATCCTCTTCTCCAGTGTCAGGGGTAGGGTGCTCTTGGCGAGCTGGTATTGTGTCTCAGCAGCGCTGAGGTAGTCGTTGTAGTGAGCGTAGTAACGCCACAACAAATCCGCGTGTGCCAGGTTTGTCTCAGAGCTTTGCCGCAAGTAGTCGACTACAAAAGGAGAATTGATCTCCAGCAATCGCTCGGCCCAGCCGTTCTGCATGTACCAATCGTACAAGTAGTTTTGGAAAACCTCGTCGTCTGAGTTGTTGATCTGCTCGTAAGCTTCGTGCTTGCGACGAGTGACCTGTGAAATGACACCATCGGGCACGGGACCCTGCGTGTTGTACGCTTGATCCACAGCTTCGACAACCTTGCAGATCAACGTGTAGCAAGAGGCGCGCTTGTCGAAGTATTCTCGGCGCGCGTCATTCGAGTCGACATTGCTATCACTCTTGTCTCGAATCCAAGACAACGCTTTGTTACCTCGATCCCATTCCTGAGCCACCTTCAGGGCAAGTCTAATAGCACCTAAGTGGCACGTTAGTACTGTCGAAGAACGGATAGTCAATTGAGCTTACCAGCATAGAACTCGAGTTGAATGTACTGATTGACTGTAGCAGCCAGGTTCTCGTAGCTCAGACTCTTCGCCACCTGCTCGAACAGTCTCAGACTGTCATTGAGCAAGATGCGTCCACGTTCGGCATTCGCGCCAGAATCGGCGGCCTTCTTCAGACTCTCTTGCGCCTTGAAGATGACAACATCGTCTGAGCTGCAGAAGCTGCCGCACTTCCTCCGCAGAGCTTCGGCAACTGATTCAACGTTGGAACCCTTGGTGATGTTGCGGTTTACAATAGCCTTGACAAGCTCTCTTGCGATCTCTTTACCTTCTTTGACAGAGAAAAGACCGTGGAAGGTGAGTTGGCGTACTCTTCCTTGTAGTTGAGGATCTGGCAGCAATACCAGAATATCTTCTAAGCGCTCTTCAAAGAGTACCAGGACAAAGGATATTCCCTCAACAATGTTGTTAATCATCTGCAACAAACTGTTGAGCGCCCTGTTCTCGCCTTGGAGCTCTACTTCTTCTTGTCGCGATGTTGCACGTCCGAGTGCCTCTGGACCAGCCAAGCCTTCAATAAAAGACCTGTTCGATTCGAGGAACTCTTGAAGTTGAGCCAAAGAACGCTGGACTTCTTGCAACTTGGCGATTGGATGTGTCGATGTGAGGGCGGGTCCGGTCGGTGTAGCAGTCTCCGCGATGATAGGGGTATTCCAGATGGACCGGACAATGCGCGACACATACATGGCAATACCATCGTGTCTCGGTGAGGCGCGGACATTCTCTACACTCAAACCTTCTACTGTCGCGCTCTCTGTCAGATGTGCTTTCCCACCAAATTCAATAAAGACTCTACGGGCAAAATCAATGACCTCGGGATCAGTAACCTTCGCGATGCGCGAATCGGGTCCGACGTCTGAGCCTTGACCGCACGCGACAGCCAAAGCCGTAGCGGAAGTCTCGGCCAAACCGTACTGCTTCGCGAGCTTGCGGATGTCGCCTTCAGCACCCTCCTGGCCTCCGTTCTTCACAATGGAAGCAAATATGTCGACAAGTCTTCTCCGTCGGACCGTCTCGATGCCGTGCGATGTGATGATTGCATATTCGCACAGGGGTTTGTCGAATTGGGTCGAAAGCTCATTGCCGAAGCCAAGAGGTTCATTCCTTGCCGAAAAGGGTTCTGACACCAAACCAATGTCCTGTACTCTGCCTATGAGTTCTGTATACAAGCCAGTCTCGGTGTATCGTGGAGGTTCCGAGCTTTCTCGCTGACCCAGTAGCCCAGAGTGAGGGGCGGAAACAAACATATGATGGTTTTGGTCGTTTGGCGATCGTAGGACAAAAGAGAAGAATGCACCGGGCGCGTACCGCGTTGCAAGAGTGGTCTCTCTAAGATATCTCGACTCAAATCCGACCGCGGTGCCTCCCTGGTATGGCTGCACCTGAGTTGAAGTGCTCTGCTGCGAAGGCTGACCGTCGTTGGGAGGAAATCGAATGTGTCGTAGTTGCATACTGTTTGGTGCGCTGGTGCTGTTGGCACTCCATTGTCCACCAGATGTCGTGCTCAAATACAGCCTACATCCGGACGATGTTGTGGCCATCAAAGACAGATTGTCTGCTTCGGTACTCGAGATGGGGCTCAAGTGGACGATCTGCATCTTGTCCAGGACGCCTGTCGGCCGTACAATGTGCCCACACATTGTCTCGATTTGTGTTCGTGTCCGGGTGAGAGAGCTCTCGAGAACGTTTGGCGCGCGCATGTAGTAGACCTTGATAGTACCGTTGGTAGAAAGTGTGTACAGGACGTTGCGGGTGTCGTCGATTACCATCTGCTGAATGCCGGCTTGTCGCGTTGGTCCGTAAAAGGGCAGTGCTGGGAGGCCAATGGAGGTTGTGACGTGGTTTGTCTTGCTGCACTTGCTGGAAAACCATTTGTCTTCCTGCTGGTAGTTCAGCTCGTATACGTCCTCGGTCTGACCATCGCCAAAGAAGATGCGCCCGGTTGTTGTCGAGCCGGCGATTGCAGTCACATTGATCTTCCTGACCGAAGTCGATAGTCCAGTCCGGTACATTGTGATGCCGTGAACGCCTTCGGGACCTCGCTGGCATTCGACAGCGATAAGGAAGATGTCTGAAACGGTCGCGACGACGAGTAGGTATTCGATAGTGCCAACAAAGACGCCAGGCCGCGGCTTGACGAGCTTGACACATGTGATGTTGCTGGGTTGCTCTTCAAATCCAACGAGTTCAGGGTTTGGATGTGTGTAGTCCCAGAGGTAGACCTGGTTGTCCACGACAACCCAGGCGTGGTTGATCTCAGCGAACAGGCCCATGCTCGTCGACATCTGCGTGTGGTCTACCTGCTCAAAGACGGCCTCTGGAAGTTTGTAGGAGCGCAGTTTCTGGAACGGCGCCCACGCCGGGCTGTTGGGCAGTTCATACTCGCCCGAGATGCCCTCTGTGCGGCTTTGTTAGCACTTCAGCAAGCTTGTACGACTGTTACGTGACTACTCACGTCCGATGTACGCCTCTAGAGCGGGAAACCGGTTATCTCGATCCAGCATGCTGTTGATAGTCCGCGATGCGCGATCGATCGGGCTCTCTGTTGGCGGTGCAGGCAGCGCTTGCTGTTGCTGCGGTGGTGGTTGCGACATGGAACCTGTTCGAGCGAAGCCAGGTCGGTTGGGCGCAGGAGTGTTGACGAACGCCCCGGGCGTGGGGCGTTGCGGAGTCGCAGGCGCCATCTGGAAGGCCATGATGGATTGTGTATGGGGTTGACGTGTTGCGCTGGTCGTAGCCCGGGTGACAGCGAGCTTCAGATGGAGGTTGGGGGAACGCGCCGGGGAGATGACGTGTACATGAGCTGCGCGCGGAGGCTTTGGTGGTGTCGAGGTAAGAAAGGCGCGCAGAGAAGGAGATCAAAAAAAGTGCTCTGGCGCAATTGCGACGCTGAGGCTCAGGCACAAGGTGCAAAAGTGACGGCGGTCCACAACAAAAGAGATGCTTGGCGCGCAGGGATGCTAGCTATTCGCGTCAGAGCGCGTTAGGGTAGTCCAAACTTTTGTGCTTGGAGTGTTTGACTGTCGACGTTTCACGCGCCCCAACTCAATCTCTCCGCCTCGGATCGATTTCGTATTCTAACTCGTCGCATACGCTGTCTGTGGTTGCTCCTTCCAGCTGCAACATTCACCATGTCATTATTTCGCACCACAATGCTCCCAAGGCAGCTCCTTGCGGCTCCCCGATCCATGTGTCTCCGCTACTCATCCACTTCTACGCCTGAAAATATTGTTCTCCCCCGCTTGCAGTCCGACCTCAAGACGGCCATGCGTGCAAAGAACAAGCCTGCTCTAAACACAATCCGTGCCCTGCAAGCCGAAATTATAAACGCCTCAAAGACCGCCAAGCCAATCACTACTGATGGTGCCCTCTATTCCCTCATCCAGAAGCAAATCAAGTCCTCTTCGGCCTCGATTGAAGAGTTCCGGAATGCGAAGAGGGAGGATCTGGTAGAGAAGGAGCAGGCGCAGCTAGATGTCTTGAACGGATATGCAAAAGAAATTCCAACAGTAGAGGAGAGCGAGATTGACGCGTTGGTGAATAGCGCAGTCGAAGGATTGGAGCAGGGCAAGAGGAATGTTGGCGCCGTCATGGGCAAAGTCATGGCAGGCGTCAAAGGACGACCGTTTGACTTGGAGTATATCACAAAGAAAATACAAGAAGCTGTTGGGGCCAAATAGACGACATGATGCGCTGGGTGGGGGCTGGATGATTGTAGAACAAGTGTACAAATTCTGTGTAGACTACCGACTCCTCTCCAAAAGAGGTAACGAAAGATACGGCCAAATTACGACACCAGAAATGATGCCTTGAAAATTGCTTTTGCCTGGTTGAGCAGATCCATCAATTCGGTGGACATGTCGCTTTGCGGGGTATCGTTACCACTCGCTCGTGGCCTCGGAACGTGGCAGCTTTGACAGTCCAACATGGCAGAGTTCCATGGAAAATTCCATCCATGTCTGTTGGTTGTCCATGCGTTCAGACACACGGGCTGGAGCATTGTAGCACAGTTACATCGTGGCTAAGGCAGCACCTAAGCGGATAGCTGCGCCGCGATCCGTTTCCAGGCTCCGGGACTGACGTCATCGGTAACCAAGGCTTCGTTTTGCGGACATGCATCCCCTCGAATGCGGTCAGTGACAGACACTGACGGTAAGGATAGCCTGGTGTACCCAAACGACGTTGGGTGACAAAACCAAGTATTTTGTCTCTGCCGGCGATACTGAACAGATGTAGAGACCTCACATGACAGTGGGACATGCCCAACATGAGCCCGAATCCACATGGATTCACATGAAACTGAACCATGGGGAACTCCGCGGCAAATGAGAAACCAAGGCATATCAGGGGTGCGTCGCTCCAGTCATGGCAGAAGTTAGCGCCCAGGCCAGATGCAGGGAGTGCAGCATGCGCGAGCGCCGATGACGAAGCCCGTCGCGAATCCTGCATATCAAGTTGGTCGCACCCACACACCACCAAATCTCCGGCGAGACTTAGATCCAAGACACTTATATTCTCGTTGATCCGCTTGTTGCGCCACCGTCAGTCTGTCGCATTACTGTTGCTGGCGCTCCTAGTACATGCCTTGTTCCCTTGTGACATCTTCCGACACATAACCGGCAGCCCCGCACCATACCTCATATATCATCACACAACCACTGACAAGCCGCACTCGACCCCTCAGCCATGTCCGTGTACCGCTCCTCAACGGGCAACCTCGACCGTTTCGAAGAGCCGCCCCGTGGCGGCGGTGAGCGATGGGACCGCGAAAAGTTTGAGCGCATGAGAAGAGGAGGAGGCGGCGGCGGCGGTGGAAGCGTCGCTAGCGGCAGTGCCCGTGGTCGCGATGAGTACGACCATTACCGCTTCCAAGAGCATGATCGCTTTCCCGGCGGCCATCGCGATATTGACTTCCATGAAGACCGCGCACGCAGAGGCCCTGCCGTCATGGAGAGAGAACGTTTCCACGAAGATGAGCGCTTCGACCGCCCCCGTCGCCGCGCCCCCTCCGAGTTGTTCCATGAGCCTACCCCGTCCGAAGTTGCCAACCAGGCGCTTGCTCCGTACCGCCGCAGGTCCGTCATCGACAAAGACATCAACATCGATATTGACATCAACGAGCGTCGGGGGCCGCTCCCACGTCCGCCTCGCCCGGCACGGCCGCAGTATATCCGACGACAGTCATCTCTCGACACTTTTGACCGTAAGCCCATGCCACGGTACGGCGATGTAGAGAGATACGAGAGGTACGAAGACCACGAGTACCGACCACCAGCCAATGTTCCCATCCCGCTTCCAATTCGCGAGCGTCGACGATCACCCCCTCGTCGTTTCCACGAGGAAGATGACTTTGAGGAAATTCGATACGACGACCGCAGCGCAAGAGGCCGGGAGCGAGAAGACTACCGCGAGGTCGAAGTTCACCGTGAGAAGAGCAGGGTCCGGAGGAGCAAGAGTGTAGCAGCCAAATCGACACGCAGCTCTTCCATCTCCAGCTTTGAAGAAATCCAGCCTTCCCGTGCGACCTGGGGCAAGAAGGGCAAGACGAGGCTTCCCAAGCGCTTGGTCAAGAAGCAAGCTGTTATCGACTTGGGCTACCCATTCGAAGAAGAGGTATGCCACTCATTCACACTACTAGAATGTCACTGATCATATTAGGACGACTTCATCATTGTTACCCGAGCACTCGAAAAGGAGCATATCGATGAGGTGATCAAGATCAGCGAAAGCTACAAAGAGGGTACGCATCCCATCATCTCTGGACGATCTTTTCTAACCATCTGCAGAGAAAATCACCTACGTATATGAGGAGAAGGCCGATGAAGCCCCACCGCCGCCAGCTTCGGTAGCTCCACCAGCTTCAGTCGCCCCTCCGCCTCCACCCCCTGAAGAATACTACCCTCCTCCACCGCCATCTGTAGTACACGCACCACCCCCACCTCCACAAGTGGTATACGCTCAGCCACCTCCACCTCAGGTTGTTTATGCCCAACCTCCACCATCTCACCACGCGCCAACTGTCTACGCGCCATCAGAGCGTGCACCTTCCCCATCCATCCACGAACATGAGCGCTACGTCGAAATCGACCGCTCAGCCGCCATCCACGGACCAGCGACTTCTTTCCTCCCAGAAGGCCGCCAGCTCGTCCGCCGAGACGATCGCCGTTCTGAGCGCGAAATCCGCGACGAGATCCGTTTCCTGGAGGAGGAACGTCGCATGCTCAAGTACGAGCGCGAAGGCGACCGCGAGTATGAATTCGTCGAGCGTACCCCCCGCAAGGAGGTTATGCGCGTTGACAGAGATCGAAAGGGTAGGTTAGCCCTTGTTCGCTCGGCCCATTAGAACGACTCGTTGATATTCGGTGGTTACAGTACTAGTACGGAAAGATCGCCCAAACCCCAAGATCGTGGCGCTGGCTATGGGAGCTCTGTCTTGATCGGTCGATTCAGATTGTTGAACCAAAATAAGCGTCCGTATCTCTGGATCGCTACAACTAGAACGCGGCAAAGGGTGGTACTGGGCTATCACAAGAAAGCTTCTTTCTTACGTCTCTTAACGAGTTACGGCTGGCTATTTGGGACTTTTCTTCTATTCTCAATCTCTATTGTTCATGAGTATCATTTTTGCTTCAAGGCGCGGATATACAGGCAAATGTCATCATGTTTAGGATTCATGGGCAGGTTATGAGTTATGTATGATAATGAATTATTACGACTACAAAGCATGTCTATGATATATGCCTGGTTCAGTGGTCTGTAGACTCGTGATCTCAGTGAACCATAATGAACGAATAGTCTGCTCAGTCTATACTGCCTTTTTTCTTTCGAAAAGCCAACGTGCCAACCTTATACACTTGGTTGATTCACGCAACATACATGACAGAAATACCAACCATCAGTCAGGAAAAGAGCTTTTCTCTAAACATCCCTCATCGCGTAGATGAAACAGACCCGGAGAGACTGGTAGCCATCGGTCCAACTCCGATTACAAGGCATGTGGACTCACTTCCACAATTGGTCCAATGTACGACGTCTTTGCGAAGAGAAGATAGTACGTCACACTGAACAAGGCGACCGACCCGGTCACGACACCTGCCCAATTCATATGCACAAGATCGGGACTGACCTCGCTTGGCCAGAAACTGAAGAAGATGATCAAGGTGAGATAGCAAATGGCGACGACGTTGTTGGCCACACCCCACGCCCCTGCTAGACGCCAAGGACCCCAGGTCAGGCTGCCATCGTAAGCTTCGTCGATTTGAGTTTCATTGAAAATGGTGAGCGAAGACTCAGGATTCTCTAGGTCCCCACGGAGCCGGCGCCAGAGGAGAAGACCGATTGCGAGAAGGTAGGAGAGGTAGAAACCTTCCAAGACGAGGGATATTGTCCCGTTAAAAGCAGCGCTATTGCCGATATTGATCAGAGCGAGGAGGGCGGCTGATACCGTGACGACTAGGATGGAGACTATGGGAATTGTGCTGCGCTTGTCAATCTATTATTGGTTAATTACACACTCTTTGAAAGCCTGTCGGTGCAGACGCTCACCACACTGAGAGCACGCGAGAAAGGAAGACCACGGTCTCGAGCAAAAGACCAAGTCATACGAGATGCAGCGGCTAAACATCCCATTGCGCTACAAAATTCGAGAAGAACGATTATGGCAACCATGACAGTAGCACCAGCCTCGGATCCGACAGCGTCTTTGAAGATGCGGAGGAAGGGCGCGGTCGCGGCATTTTGATCGCCAAGCAACGCTGGGATATCGTGTGCGCTGAAGAGAACAGCGAAAAGCATGCCTAGTGCTAATGTACCGTTTATGACAAGACTGAGAAGCATCGAGCGAGGGACGTCGGTACTGGCGTTCTTGACCTCTTCAGACATCTATGATCGTTAGTGAGATGTGACATTGGAGGTTATTTGGCTTACGTGAACAACTGAATCCGTTCCAACAAATGCCAAAGCATTACCTTGAAGCCCGACAAAGAAGGCTAGAGTTTGTGTGTTCCAAGCACCTTCGTTGTGAAATGTCGTGAAAATCTGCTTAGCAGAGTTGTGGATGGGAGTCAGATATACCAATGGCACCAGAATGCCAAAGAAGCCAAGAACGTGGACGATCAATACAACGACTTCGATGGTAGGAAGCGCTCCGCTTATGAAGACATTGATGAAGACACATAACAGTAGTATGGCCCAAAGGAGAAGAGTGCCGTGCCATCCTTCTCGAGTATAGGTTCTGTCAAGATCATTCAGACTGACCAGTTGGAGAATCAGGTCGGCAACGAAGTAACACACGGAAGTAAGAGCTGCTATCCAACCAACGACAGTGAGCCAGCCTAAGAAGAATCAGAACAGACTAATACTGTCTCGAATACCGCACATACCAGTCAGATAGCTGAAGAACTTCTTGTTCGACCGTGGCGCTAACAAGGAAACCCAATGGTATTGTCCACCAGCAGTTGGAACTGCGCTGGCAAGCTCGCCGATACAGACGAAGACGGAGAAGTTACCCAGCCATATAAGTATGAAACCGTAGATGAGACCAGCAGGGCCGCCACTGTGACGTCGTCAGTCGCTGTTGGAAATATAAAAACATTGAGCACTTACTTCGCGAAGCCTATAGAGAAGATGCTGCTGTGATATCAGCAAGAGTTCTCGTGACAGTCACGCAAACTTACACAAGCAAGGTCTCCCAAGTACACATCAATCCGCATGAGAGTCCAGTCATAGACACCAGTCCGAAGCGGCGCTGATGTTATCAGATCCGGAAGGTACGTATTCCTGGAGCAGTTCATACCTTCAGCACTTGCTCCTTTCCCACCCTCGCCAGCTCATACTTGTCGCGATCGAACTTAGGGCCTCTCCCTTCCGATATGGAGCCTCTACCCCTTTGCCGCAGAATCTCATGGTCGAACGTCTGCAGGTCAATATGCTTCTCCATGATAACCTTTGTCCTAGTTTTCTAATCCGAAACGTGTTGAGCAACAAGAAGGAACAAAGGCAGTTCGCAGTAACAAGTCTCCAGCAAGCAAATAGACCAGGAAGGGAAAGAGAAGAAGATACCCGGGAGGTGTGTCGTGATACAGGGCATATTTTATGCAAGTCAATCTCGATATATACCCCTTCCAAATGTAACGTGAGCCATGTGCACCTGCAAAGACGGCAGAGGCGAGGACCGGGAGGCGGCTGTTCGGCAATGCAATCGAGCGTATGAAAGTCAGACACCAAGCCAGTGATTCGCACCGCAAAGGCAGTTGGAGGCTCTCTGCAGTGATGGCGGCAACCCGCAATTCCACGTATCGCACTGCAGTCGTAGTCTGAGTGACTGGTCCACAGTAAATGGGCGTTGATTGGCGCTTGAGTTGCACAATCAGGCTGCCGAAGCTGCAAAAAGCGGTGGCATGCATAGTTGTGGATCCCTCATTCATATGTCTTTCAGGTGGTAGAGGCAAACGAAGTTTTTCCCAGTCGTCTTCGCGTATTTTTCGAGCAGCATGGGCTATGCTTGAATGGTGAATGCATATCTGCACCCGGTCATCATACTGTGCATATGCCTAGGAAACCGGCGTCTCCAGTTTCTGCAACTAGCAAGAGGGTTGATAGAGCATTCGATTGCAAGACAAAATGGAGTCAATAAGAGGCACCTGGCATCGTCAGCACTTGTCTCTCAACGTGCGACGACGGGCTGCCATAGCTATCCAGTTATATGTGGACCAAGGATTAAGCAGGTAGCAAGTGGCAACAACAACCGCTGTCATGCCGTAAAGATCGAAAGTCGAGGCCTTCCTGCAGATCTGTTGTGGTACGGAAATGGCCAAAGAGGGTTGCAGTTGTTGGAGGATGAAAGGAGAGTGGATCACTTATGTTCCACGAAGCTGGTTAGTCATCGTTGACCCACGTGGAAATCCGCCTCTCAATACATCCGCGTGGTTTCAACAGCTATCATGACGTATTTCGATATCTTACCCGACGGCTCAAGCGACACGCGAGCTACCTGGGAAGGGATGCGCCGCTTTGCACCAGATGATGTGCAAGCTGAGATTTGGCTAGCATGTCTGTCAACACGCGGCACTGCTATCGGAAGCCTGCGTAGGTGTATGCCATGCTTGTTGCATGATTCTATCTACTCTTGGATGCCAGCATGTGCAGCTACTGGCATGCCACATTACATCTTGGTGCAGCACGCGTGAAACACTCCTTTTGCGGCATACTACGGAGTACGAAAGCCCGAGGAAGCACAAGACCTCTTGGCGACTGGAACAAGCGCGGACTCAAGTATGAGTAGAGATCCGAGATCGGGCGTTAACCTGGTCAATTGCTATCGCTGATCTCTCGTGCTTATGCGACGTATGAGTGTAATCGGATACGACTGGCAAGCACTTGACTAGAGTCTCTTGAGAGCTAAGGCGGTCGGTATCACCCCAGAACGCTGAATGACTCAAAGATGGGCCTGGCTCACGGGTCATGGCACAGTGAAAGGTCCCTATCGCTTGCGTGACTGTGATACCACCTCAGTGGACAATTTTCCAAGCATGATGAGACAACGTTTAGTGGTGCGATTGTGCTTTTGATCGAGAGAAGTCCCCAAAGACATTCTTTTGGGGAACTGTACGTCGGAGATCATAAAACAATATAGCTCATTTGGTTATCGCAAGGTATCATTACTCAGCGAAGGTGATATCGCAAAAGGTTAACTAGCGAATCCGATTCAATGCATGATCACGATTTCATCGCTGGAAGCATCATAACTCTTCACCTCCGCTTCCTCCCATTGCGCGCTAACAACCGTAGTCTTTAAGATCTTGGAATGGCTTGCAGTACTGGCTGTCTCCCACCTTTTGTCATCCCACCGCTTCTGGTCATGCTTGTGATGTACAGCAGTTATTTCAACGTCCATCTCCCCATCAGCACGACGAGGACCTCCAGGAACACCGGATGCAGAATTGGCGTTTGTCGTCTTCTCTTGTGAAAGCATTGGTAAGAATCGTCTGATTCTGTTGCTTTCCGTGTAACTCTTATGACTATGTCTTATTCCAGCACCCACCTTTGAAGTAGTGCTTGAGAGTTGATACGAGAAGCTTTTACTGTGCGAATAGCCATGTTCTGAGGATGTACCCCGACGTCGGAGCTCGTCACTCCCATAGAGGCCCGATGGTACAGATTCTAGGAGCGGACGAAGGTAAGGCACACATGATGTGAGAATGGTGATGCACTCGATGATCTGTGTGAAAAGTGTCCATTTCCAAAGATCCTTAGTCGGGTTGGGTGATGTGAATCCACGAAGGTAGGCCATCTGGACTGCGGAGGCTACGATATCTCTGCGACATGTCAGGAGGGGAAGATTATGGCAGAATGTTTTGCGTCTTACAGTGACCGCGCACCAAAGAATGTTAGGATAGTGATCTTCTTACTCGTGCTCATCTGTAGCGTCATGATGACGTGTACTGGGAACAGTATTAAGGCCAAATCTGTCACTATGTTGACGACACCCACCGTCTGCCAGAAGGCAGCCTGGATACATTGTCAGTAACAGCCTCAGATATCCCAGCTTACTTTTGCGACATACCAGACCAAAGCAATCTCCTCCCCTAACAAGAAAGCGCCACGGCTCTATAGCGCCACATTGGAAAGCCGACACGACCTCGGAAAGCGCGCTCCACAATGCGATGAATCCAGTCAAACCCAAGCCTAGATTCCGATGCAGTTTCGACTCAGTCAGAATCATCAGTAGCGAGATGATGGATAGTTTCGCGAAACATAATGTTGCGATGTAAAGCAGCTTGTTCGCATATTCCGCCTGCAACGCGATCAATGAACACGTCGCCTCAACAAGGCTGAATCAGATGCTTACTTGCTGATACACCACAATCTGACGCTCAGTCAACACATGAATATCTCGTCCAAGGCCACTGTCGATCTGCACGCTGACCGATGCACCAGAGCCTATACTCGCAAGCTACTCAAGATCAATTAGCAAGAAAACATCCATAGACTTGAGCAATTGCACCCATGATGACGTACCAAAGCAAGCAGAACGAACGCATCGTCAAAATCAAGGCTCCTCCTGAGTGCACGCTTCGTGATAAGCCTAGTCAAGACCGCCAAAGCGGAAGTGATCAAGAGAATCCAAGTAACCACATTGACGAACGGACCGACATCCGCGCTGCTTCCGGGTTGGCGCGGGACAGGGTGATGAAAAGAAACAAAGAGAGATGGCGCCATCATCGCATCGTATTTGTTGTAATTAGATCGGGCACCAAAAAGAGCAGCGCAAATCGCCAAAAGAAAATTTTAGGGTAGTGACAGCCAGCAAGAACAAACAGTCTCGACACACACACCAGAATGTGCGGTGGGCAAGGGCGCCAGTCAGTACTGGTGCTCATGCAATCAAACGGCTGGTACGTATGGATAACAAGGTTCCCAATGCGCCTATCCATCTGATAGAGGGATAGTGTCAGATACCGCCAGGTAGCCTACGTTTGGGGTCCACTCAAAATCAGTACAGCACACACTGTCGTTATCCGCTCTTCACCTTGAAGGCGACACATACTTGCAAACGAGAGAGGTCAATTAGATTGGGAGCTGGCTGGGCAAAGATTTACTAGGCTGACAAGCGGTCGGACAGCGTTGTACAGGTGTAACAAAATAAAGCGACCAGTACGCAATGACGACTAGATATCTGTGTATACTCGGCTGAACCTGCCTCCTTGTGAAAGCAGGCGTTTTGTTACACGGCCTAGGTCTGGTGAGGCTAACAGACGCTGGCAAGTTAGTTCAAGGTACACGTCGGGCGCTAGAATAGTAAGCTGCATCAGAGAAGCCGGTATATTAGCTTGATAGCTTGTAGGAGGCTCGTCAATCTGCAATCGCTTGCTAGCCTGCTCCAAGGTCTGCTAACCTTAGTGGAACCTTGCGACACATCGGACTCGGCGCAGTACCACGTCTGTTTGTAACCGCGTGATTGAAAAGTGGTAGCGCAATCCGGCAGTGGAACATTTGACAGCACAACCTTGTGTGGTGTCTCATCAATAGGCGAAGTCGCATTCGGGTGGCCGCCGCAACGGTGGCGCTATCTGTCAGATATGGCTGTTCACAGATTGTTGCACAAAGAAGTTTGTGGCAGCCGCCAAGGCGGATGTTCAAAGGTCAAGGCTGAATGATAAAACCCACGTAAGCAGCGGTGAAGTGACGGATGTTCGCATTCTGTTATGCTGCTACATCGCTCTTCGAGACTCATGCTTGAGACTGAAGAATTCCATCTCTTCCATGTACGTAACAAATGTGAGATGCGTCGAGTTTAGTCAAACCTGGGAACTTGACATGTTACTTGGATCGGAATCCCACAAAGCATGAGCTCGTACTTCAACTCAAGACGCTTACGGACGGATCTCCACAGGGTTCTTCGCTGGGTGATGGAAATCAGGGACGCTTCTCTCCACGATGATGCTGTCAGCATCAGCAACCGCTCTGCCGCCAAGGAGATGTTTTATGAGTTCTTTAAGCTTCTTGGTATCATCCTGACTGAGGTGACTGATATCGCCAAGTGTCGGTTTGCCGTGATCATCCCAATTGACTCTATCATCGATAGGTGCCGGGTTGCGGGCGACTTCATTGATATCTGGTACGGCTCGTGCGACAGAATGCAGGGTTGTTGGAGCTGCAGTGATGCCCACCGCAGAGGCAAGTAGCGGAATTAAACCGGTAGTGATGTGCATGGTGGGTGGATCGCAGACAATATGTTTAGTTCCTCTTTTTGGTGCTGCTCATCGTTAGAAGGTTCATGCCCTTTTGAGCATTCCTACTTACTTCAGGGAAAAGGTTACAAATGCGAAAGTGGTGTATGAGATGGTGTGGTTCCAGCCCTTCGCTACGGAATATATGTATGAACTCCTTTGAACCCAGTGTAGCATCTTCGGAACCATTGCTTCTCGTATGTGATCAAGACATCCCGACGTTTCAGACACGCACGCCTTTGAGGTAGCTCGGGCACTTTCAACAATCGTCCGGTTCCGTATCAGCGTTGCACTGCGCTTCTTGCATTCTCGCCTTGTAGTCAGTTCAAGAGACTCGTCGATGATCTGCGACCATAACATTGACCGTCCAGTGATATACAGAGCGGAGTAGATACTTCCCGTGGCCACGAATTTTTAAGAGTACACAAACTTCCGATCCATGACGTTCGGCAGCTCAGGGCTGAGGCTGATTATGTGGTGTAGCCTCCAACGATATCAGGTCGCATATCTATCGGAACTTTGACAGCAACCGGTCTTTCTTACTACGGTCAAAGTCAAAGAAAGGTACAATCGTATTTCAATTGGCGCAAAAAATCGAATCCGTCCTCATGCCATTGTTCTCTTAGTTATGTTCCAGTCACAGCTTTAGAACACTACAATTTCTTCTCTGTCGACACTCTGTTCATACGCGTCTTTGTGTCCGTGATACTGGAAATAAGCCTCCTGAAACTTCCGGTATGGCGATTCCGGTGGACAGAAGGCGAAGTTCTCCAGGGTGTTTGTCGCTTCGCGGTAATCGTCGAATTCGTAACAAGCATGTTGGTCAGGACGCGTGGCCCATGAGATCAGCTTATCCCAGTCACGGCACCGTCGAAGCTGGCCATCACCCCCTTGGTGCGCAACTGGAGCTGGCATTGGTGTATCGTCCGCAGTGCACATGATATCCTGGCGAAGGCCATCGAGACAGTGGTAGATGTGAAGAAGATTGAAGGGCCGGGGGTCACCCTTGTGCTTTGAGACGATGGCTTTGCGGACAAGTTTCTGGCAGAGTTAGCGATTTAAAGTACAGCTTAGCTTGTGGATACGTACGAGACAATGCAGATCATGGATCCCTTTGATATAGTAGATGCTTCGCTCAGTATCCCATGGGAATCGAGTAGAGGGAGGTAGACTCATACGTTTTGCGAATCCGTCTTCGAGCGTGATTGCCATAGCGTTGGTGTTTATAGCGTCCCATGCTGCCTCCATATCACTATCACTGGCGTTCGGATGCCAGTACTCCGTCATCGCGTGATATGGCACAGTTGTGTCGTAGGCTAGTCCACCTTCGAAATGTGTAAGCTAGAATGAGACTTAGATGGCTCCTTGCTTACTATAGTTACTCTTGGCTGGAATGTGCGCGATACGGAGCTTTGCATTTTCCATCACGAGTAAGATATTCGCTGAAAGAGAAAGCAGCAGAAGAGACATGTACACGACGAAGCTTCGTGTGTTAGTCGGGATGATTTCAGTACTCTTAGAGTCCCACGACACGCCCCCCTTGTCTTCCAAATCAGCTGAGATCTCTTCCTGTTCATCGCTGCATACTGGCTGATATGCTGGAGGCCGCTCCATTCTTCGATGCGCTTTGTGAAGTGAAGGTAGGAAGCCAGCCTCCGCGCCTCCATAGACGGGGGGCGTCCATTGCGTGTAACCAAAACTCGTCTGCAGTTGCACAAACATATGTCGCAAGTATGTCCCGACGAGAACGTCCCCCAACCACAACGCTCCGAGCTCGGACCATGAATGAATAGCGACGCGACCAGCCTCGGTTCATCGTTACATCGCCCAGAAAGCCGTCTTCCCGCCCCGTACAATCGAGGAAGGTCGCAAGCAGATGGAGATGGCGATAGCGATACAAGTGTTACCGAGTGGCTGGAACATGTGTGAAAGGTGAGGGGCTATCTGGGGAGGTGTGCTGGGGCGCAAGGCTGTTACTTGCCAGCCTCGCCAAGACGCTAAATGTGTCAACGGTACCTTCCTTGTTGGGATACTTCACCCTAACACGGCAATCTACGATGTCCAATACTTGGGTCAAGCTATATCTCCGATTGCGCTGTCAATGCGTAGCGGCGGCGAGGTAGCGTAGTTGCAAACTACTTTACCTGTCCGATGTCGCCATGGCTTGAGCCGCTTGACCAGAACACCGGTCAGCAGCAATGGGACAACGATACGTGATTCGAGAAGCAAAGACAAAAGAAGAGCTGGATGAGATAATAAAGGTTATTTGGGCTGCAAACTACACACCTTACGAGCCGTTTATGCAACTCTTCTTTCCGGTTCTTGGCTACACAACGGCTCATCGCGAAGCTGCCATCGCTGAATCGAAACAACGCATCTGGACACAGCACCAAGCCGACAACGCCAGCCATTGGTTCTACGCTTTCGATACAGTCACCAAAAAGACTGTTGGTTGTTCGCAATGGGTAATTTCGACATCCAACCCATTTGTCGCAGGCATACCAAAGTTGACCGCGCCTTGGTGGCCCGAAGGCGAACATCGGAGGTTCTGTGAGTCAATTCTCAATCAGGTGTACAGGCCGCGCGCGAATTGGATGACGCGGCCCCATTGTGGTAAGTGGAGCACCTCTTCTTTTCTCCAAACGCGCTATCTTTGGGTTAAAAAATATGATTGTACGAATCAAAGGAATTATCTTCGTCCTGCCGCTGACCTATGATCAGCACTCAATTGGATGGCGGTGGATCCCGCTCATAGAAATCGTGGCGTTGGCTCTCTTCTCATGCATGTTGGCATCACACGCGCTGACGGGCTTGACCTCGAATGTTGGATGGAAGCATCTAGCATGGGCAAGCCGCTTTACGACAAATTCGGTTTCCAGTCTCTGTTGAAGGTTGCTTTTGACAACGAAGACTCGGAGGCAAGTGATGAATGGAGGAAGTGCGCGCATGAGATGACACCTGCGCCAATCTTTGCCATGTGGAGACCGAAGAAATCTAACGGGGCGAATTCTCAAGGAGGCTTTAATCTGCCATGGGCGTTAGGTACTCAGTGATGAGAAGCACTATTCCAGCGGCCCGTATAGGCCATGGTTAGATTATTCGGAGACTGTAGCAGTGCATAGCGGATATGCAATCCAACAAAGGCATGCTATCCCTCGAAGCGGAGGGGTCTCGGAGGTACCGTATTGTGAGAGAACGCGGCTGGGAAAGGGGGGACTAATGAAACATGAGCATGTTACCTTTGGAAGTTTGGAGAACTGGGAGGGAATGTGTACTAGTGGGGTTTCCCACATATCACACTTACCCATAGCACATAAACGCCCGCCAACGAACACATCTAGCACACCTTGTCTGATCCATTGAATGTGTTGCTGTTCATACTCTTCTGCCATGCTGCTGCGTTCTAGCCAGACAATGCATATTGACGCACCTTGCACCTTCTACTACCATGCTCCTTGACATTGAGACAGTACACGATTGTACATCAACTAATCGGCAAGTTGGCAGCAATCAATACAGTACTTATTACTGCAATCGATGCAAATGTTGCCGAGCTCTTTTGTCTCTCATCTTCTTCTGCACCTGCAGCATTCCCACAGACAGTTGGGTATCGATTCTGCACCAGGATCGGGAGTATGATGCAATATCGGGTAGATTGCTTTTTCTTGAGACATGCTAGAGATCGCTTTCGTGGTAGCGTTTGAGAGATCTTCTCTGCAGGTTTGAGAAGCTATTGGTATTGTTGAGCTAGTTATAGTCTCTTGTCGCCTCCCAAGCTACCATAGCCTGAAAGGTGAATCCAGGGAATGTGACGATGTGTTCGATAGCAAACGCGTAAATACGCTCTAGGAGTGGACAGTCGTGGGGAGGCTTCGTCGGCTAGTGATGTGAGCAATTTCAAGTGAAAGTGTGGTACGTCCTGAAGATAGACAGTGAGATAAAGTAAAGTGTGAAGAAACGTTTGCTGGTCGAAGTGGAATCAATTCCCAACGTATGCAATTGCAAAGCAAGGCGGGAAAATGAGAAAGAACCCACCACTGTGCCACGCTTCAGGCTCTCCCTTGAGGCCAGATACTGGGATTACGTTCTACAAATCGTGCGTCGTTTGGTCATGTCTATACATAGCTTGAGTTGCAGGTATACCCAATAATTGTATATGTACCATTTGGACTTGTGGTGCTTGCTATGTCCATATATCGTTCTTGGTGTGCCCGCTCGCCATCACGGAGGCAAGCTTGAACAGACCGTGAGCGACTACGAATGACTCGCAGAAAGCGGCCAGAGCTACACTCCTTGGGACGGGTTCGGCGGCGCAGTACACTCACTGCCATCCAGCCTCCAGTTTCTCGATTGCCTCATCCTCAAAAACGACATCAGCCATCTTCGCGTTGATATCGGCAATGTTCGCATCGTGGACAGCAGGGGACTTGTCACCACATGCTTCTTCAACGACCTGGTGAAATTGTTAGTGACGTTTACAGCGACTCATGTGTTGCCAAGTCGGTCCACACCATCGGTCGAAACCCATAACACATCGCGTCAAGAGCAGTCGCGCGCACACAACCACTTGTACTGACGCCACAGATTATGACAGTATCGACGTTGAAGAGCCGGAGCTGTGTAGCGAGGTCGGTCGCGAAGAAGGCGGACGGGTAACGCTTGCAGACAACGACTTCGCCAGCAGCAGGCTCTAGTCCCGGAATCCATTTTTCAAGGCCATTGCCGCAGCCGGTCTGGAACAGCTTCAGTAGCGGTACTTTGCTGTAGAAAAGTCCTGCATCCGACATGTCTGGTTCCGTGTATTCGACTCGCGTCCAGATCAACGGCACCTTGCCTTGGCGTGCGGCAGCGACGAGTTTTGCGATGGACGCGGGCGCCGCCGCAGACGCAGGGTTCGATTTGGTGTCCAATGGACTGGCGTCGCTCCAGTAGGCGTTACAAACATCGACAAGTAGCAGCGCCGGCCTCTGCCCCCATCCTATTTTTCCGGCAAAGCCTTTTTGATAATCGCGATGAGCTCTCGAGGGCATTTCGTGGTTTGGGACACTAGAGGTGAGTCATGATTAAATTTCCGGCGGAGAAGCGCAAGGACACTATGACAGTAGCGTCGCGCCGCTTGCTATCGCCAGCGTTGGAGGCCATCACCATCGTCGTCCATTCAATTTAAGGCGCAACGTTGACGGTATCAAGCACTGGTGCCGAATGGAGCTTCGGACCAGTTCCGCCAGGGCAATTAGGCGGCTTTCACGCCCCAGGCTGTCGGGAGTAAGCAACCGGTTCCCAGCGGACCATTAATATACCGACATACACTACCCGAGGTATCTTTATTCATTTCGCACCGCCACATGGACACACCCTCGGCGGAACCCATTTCAAAGGCTCTTGTTCCAATGCAATGGCTTGCGGCACTGTCAACTGCCCTGTCAGCATAGCGTTGATCTCTGGTGCACCCGTTACGCGCGTTTGAGGCACTCAATTCACGACCGAAGCTCGACCCCGGACTTGGCACACCACATGATCGGACTTCCCCACATGAGCGCACAGCCGGAGGCCGATGGCTCTCCTTCTCCTAGGACTGCCAATTCAGTCCCCGCCATGGACGCAAAAGAAGGAAGAATAGGAAACGCCTTTGCGTGCGAGCGCTGTCGAAAGCACAAGGTTCGCTGCGTCCCATCTGACACGCCCGCCATTTGCCAGAGGTTTGTTTACCCAACTGTATTTCTGCTCCACATCGAATGACACGTGCCCCAGATGCCAAAAGGCCAGAGTCGAGTGTGTGGAACATGTTGCGCGCAGACGGCCAGCAAAGGCGCGCAGCGATGGCCAAACACCCACCAAACTGCGCGACTTCGACAAGAAGTTGGACAAGTTATCTGCTATCGTTGCAACAATGGCACCCACTCCAACGCAGTGTAGTCTCCCCTCGGTGGCCACAATCCCTTCGCAGCTGTTAGATTCCTCACAGCAAATGCCGACGCCAACACCAATTGCCGCTCAGCCTGTGTCCATGCCGTCGGCCCCCAGAACTTCCATTCTTCCGGCTCACGCGAATCAATCTGAGACTTCTGCGCCATTCTGGGATTCGATGAATGATACGTTGTCTTACCTTGGTCGACTGGATCCTGTCATCAGATCCATCAGCTTAGTGCATATGCAGATGCTGCTGGATACGTACCGTAACATGGTCGACTTCTTCCCCTTCGTATCATTATCAAGAGAATGCCGCTGCCAGGATCTCTTTCAGAGCCGGCCAATGTTAATGTTTGCCGTGCTGACAGTTTCCTCTTATGATTCCGTCTCGCTTCAGAGAGCACTGAGCCTGGAGTTCCGCAAGGTGGTTATGGTCCGGATTATGAAAGGTGAAAAGACTCTAGACCTTCTGCAAGGACTCTTGGTCTTCATAGCTTGGCATCACCACTACATGGACGTCCAGGCTGTTTCAATCACTATGCTCCTTCAGCTGTGCTTGGGTATAGCACACGACTTAGGCTTAGACAGCATATCCAGGACTGTGAGGAGTCCTCTACAAAAGGAAAACCCAAGAGATAGGGAAGCCAAGCGGGCCTATTTGGGATGCTACTACCTGTCTTCCAACCTAGGTCTGATGGAGCCCGGAAAGGCAAGGGCTATGTCACATACCAGTACACTCCGGAACTACGCGTCAGAACTAGCTTCTTCCTGGGAGAACACGTCGGACGCGGTGCTTCCAATACTGACTGATGTCTGCCAATACATGGAAGACGTGGAGGAGACTTTTCGTAATCAATCTGAGCAAGCGGTCGTGGTTCGTACTCAGGTCAAACGATTGAGTGACAAATGGGACAACATCCGTCTTGCGTCCAAACTGCAAGCAAATGACTTCAGTAAGTAACCATGCCACGATAGGATGCATAGTTACTGATTCATCGCTAGCAATATTGCAATGGCTGCAGCTTGCAGCACGCATACATCTGTATCGGACCGCTGCTTCCATTGATCTCGTGGATCGCGATAGTACACCCTGGGCTTCAGGCTTCCAGTTATCACTACGCGTTACCTTGGTGCGGTCGACTGAACAGTTCCTCGACAACAGCACAAAGCTTCCAACCAAGCATTTCGATTCAGTATCGTTGATCGATTGGCTGAACTTGATAAACACCATCACTAGCTTGAACAAGCTGGCAGTTCATGCTTCACCCATGCCGGGCTGGGATGCTGGTGAACTGCAGATCGCAAAGTCGTTCGACTATTTCCGCGAACAATTATCCTCGCAAATGCCTCGCCCTCGCGATGCCCAGGACGCCCATGAAGACGCGTTTGAGCGGTTTCGACGTATCACATCGGTGATGAGACTAGCATTACACGATGCAGTTGGCAGGGGAAGCCCAAACGGCAATACGTTTGAACTTGCGACTGGTTCAGGACGGACTGTCTCCCTGCTCCATAACCTAGCTCTTCCTAAGATTAACGGAAATGGTTCTACCAATGGGGTAGAAAAGCTGCCGAGTTTGCGGGACGTAACTCCTTCGCTTGACATCACCAGTACCGATTTTCACTGGAAGTTTCTCATGGGTGCGGTCTGAACCAAGGTATATCAAAAGCCTTGTGCCCTCGCATATGGAGGTCTGACACTGGGTACGAAACATTTATTTCCATCGTCCCGACTCGACACCAATCAGCGTCGATTGCGCTTGCATAAATCTTCGCCGTCTCACCGGACTTCCTTTCATGCATCAAACGCCGCACACATCATGCGGCCTCTCTTCGGAGGCATATCCTCCAGACCGGACGATCGGGTATTGTTGACGAGCCAATGACTCCGTCTCGGTGGTCGCGTCCAATGTCCGTCCGTGCCGAGGCCCAGTCTGCTGCACGTCACAGGGCAGACTTTCGGACAAAACCCACAGAAAGCCTATTTGCACGCCTCCGATTACTGCATCCAGATGGTGTCCCGAAATTCTTCCGTAGTTCGTGGTTCCAGCGCGGTTTATTTCCGCTTTGATCTTAGCGATGGTCTGCTTTCGCTTTTACATCTCTTGTTCTATCGTTTATATACCCAGCATCAATTACCGCCTCGAATATATGGTTCCAGTATCCAAAGTGTGTGCAGTTTCTTATTGTCAAAAGTCGGGACCCGAGTTGCAGCCAATTTTTGCTGCGTAAAACTTTACGCGATAACAGATAGGCGCAAGCCACAGGCGTCGTCACAAGACCTTCTGTGCTCCTGGAATCAGCCCAGGCTCTCCAGCTGTATTCGACGTGGAGATGATATATGATAGCATGCCATCAGTAGTCATAACCCAGTTCTTTCGTGTAGATACTTCTGGTCAGCGATCGCTTCGTCGATAGCAAGCTCACTATTCAAGCTCACCAGTCACCGCTTACTTCTTGTGCGTATAGCTGTATCGCCTATTCACCCTATATAATCACTTATCTAGGTTAGGCCGGTTCGACAAAGCGTCAATTTGAGTAGAAAACCACAGCGATCGTCAGTAATGGGCTGTATGTCGAGCAAATCCATTGGAGCAGAACGCAGTGGAAGCGGCGACTCGATGAAGCTAGCAAAATCTCGTGGCCCTACGCATACGATGACCAACATCAAAAAGCAAGCACATGCCAAAGTTATGGAAGTGGTGAGGCCGAGCTCGAGATGCGGTGGAACTCATTCCGGCTGGGCTCTTTATGGTGGTGCTGGTGGTGACAGCGGAGGATATGGTGGTGGTGGCGATGGTGGCGGCGGTGGTGGTTGATGCCGTTAATGCTGAGCTTTCTTACATATTTATCAAAACTATCTGTCGTTATATCAAGATTTTTCTTTAATGGCGTTTTTCTAAAAGTGCGCGTGAAGTATACGAGATGTTCATTAGTCACCAGAAACTGAGCTGCACGTATTTGCAATGCATCAGCCGGACCAGCAAGTGTGAACACTCTCAAAGTTGGGATGACTAGTTGCTTCACCGCACTATGAATCGAATCTAGCAAAGAAGGTTCGGATTGCGGAGACGGAAAATTGCTGAAGATGGCTTTATATTGACGAGTCGTGATATTTGGATATCACTGCGGCACACGATGAAGACAACGTAAAGCAGAATATAAGAGAAAAGGACGGTCTTGAACCATACGTTCACAATTCCCACCTTGATCTACATTCGAAGGCAAAACTCATCATAATGTTCTTTAATCATTTGCACCCACTCCTGACGCGTATTTTTCAGTTGCAGACGAGAACTGACGTTTCTCTACCATATACAGTACATGAGTATACCTGTCTCCCCTTTTCTTTCTTTATTATCGCAAAAGTGTAGTTTGCATATACACTGGTCGAATACACCTCTGAAATCGATTTTAATAGCTACAAGAAGCTGAAAGTTGGAGGAAATCTTTTTCCACTGTCAACCTCAGCTATCTGGTAGAAACATCTTGTTCTCGCCAGGAAGGGACATGTTGCCTATAAATACAGCTACGCGATGTCCTTTGCTGTCACACCTTTGCTCAAAGTTACTCTTCCTGACAGATGTCTATATTGAATGTCCTCAACACTCGACCGTTCGTACTACCCAACTGTACTAGGTCTCACTTTACTTTTGATTGAGGACAGCTTGAACAGTACATACAAGTGCAATAGACAGTCAACAACTGAAGATTGAGGATGGGTGCCATGAGCCAGCAAAGCGACAGGCCGTGGGAGATAAGAGAGATGGTTAGGAAGCGAATGGAGCTTGTAATGTTCTTAACCTTTTTATTGATGCGAATCTGACTTAGGGTATCATTGCGCCGTTGCTGCTTTGACAGCGCTCTATTTTTGAACTGCCCCTTTCACCTGTTGGAGGTTCCCATGGCCTTCTATGCCTTGTTTTGTCGCCTTTGTCCTGATGAATATGCTACAACCCTACTCTCTTGTTCCAAAGCGTACCGTTACGACGTACCTTACCGTATCATGCGGAACGGATGGCCTTCAGTACTGAACACCCAGCTATCCAAGCTTGCAACCTCGACATCCGAGAACGTGAGCCAGAGGTATTTTAATGTTTCCGCTGCCCAGAAGCTTTCTTGCATGTCTACCCACCTATCCTCACCCTTCGTATGCGTATCGTAAACGTCGGCAAGTTGTGCGTAGCCGAATGGCGCTTTGCAATGCTTTTCCATAGCTGAGAAGGCTTCCCAGGCCCATTCACGGTACCGTTGATCGCCCGTTATGCGCCATGCGTAGAAGAGACTTTCCACATACTCGGGCCGGCCTTTATATGCTGGTTCCAGCGACCAGATGCCGCTCTTCATGGCCTCTCGCTCCTGACGTGCGGTTTCTGGGACAAAGTGCGGATCGTCGTATCCGAACTTGGGTATCCAGGCCCAGGTCTCAGGACCGATCTTCGTAGGTGTGGAGGCGTACGAGTGGCGGCAGCCCTCGAGGAGCGCGAGCGCAAAGGTTCGGAGGTAGGGTTGGTCGTAAAGTCTGGAAGCGAGGAGAATGGTGCCAGGTGCGAAGCAGGCGAGGTGTCCTTGCTGATTCTCGTACAGCTTATCGTTATGACGCCCGATGTACAAGTGCTGCATGTAGTGATCAGGTGCAGGTGCGGACCGGGAACTGAGATGCTTGCGTAGGGAGTAGGCTGCGTCGGTAAAGCGTCGCTTGTATGTGCCGATATGAGGATCTGTCCGAGGGGCCAAGAGTGTCATCTTGACAAGGTATTCGTAGTATGAATCATGCCCACCGTCCCAGTGCCTTTGGCGACCCACTGGCTCGCCTGTCATGATATCGATGGGCGCGTCGACCATACCAGCCCACGGTGTCTTCCAGTTGGACCACACTAGGGGTGCCCATGCATTTGTCGAGTTCTGCGTATAGATGGGATCGCCAGTCAATCTGGTCAGGATGCGGTTCTCGAGTATGGAGGAGCCGGTCCGCGCAGGGCCTATGGCGGGATGCTCGTCGTAGCCGTGTTTTGTTGGGTCGTCGCTGAAGACCCAAGAAGGGTCTGGTTCGCCTTGTTCTGTGTCGAAATCGACACGGGGCCACGGCATGCCTGTGGGAGTATCGTATGCTGGGGCAAGCTTCCCTGCTAGAGTGACAGCATGCTCGAGTACAAGGTCGCGTGCCTCTTCGCTCAGTATATCCTCCGGAATGAGCCCAACGTCGTACATGTCCACAATAGACAAGAGCCCGCCCAAGTATCGTATTGTGGTTTCAAAAGGGTCGACGAGGTCCTTCGCTTCGGTGAAGTCGATAGCCAGTATATGCTCCAAAGAATGCGCCAGCTCGTCCCATAGTCCCATCAGGGCCAAGGTGCTCGCCGAGTCCACGATGAAAGCACCCCACCCATTTCTGGACGAGGAATTGCCTCCCGACACAGGGAGAATGTCGTCACAGCCCCAAGCGTTCTCCTTGTACTTCCAGAAGGTATATTTCATGGCATCCCGCACGCTCTTCGCCCGTGCCTCTTCCGCCTTGCCTGTTCCATTCCAGTCTGCATGCTGGATCTGTGCCCCAAACGCTGGTATACCCCTGTCTCGAACAGTCGGGTTCTGGAACTCCTTGATGAGGAGGTACAGTGTGATGACGATGATGGCTGCGAGGAGCTTGAACGACGACTCGGGATTGCGCTCGAATTTCGACTTGCCCCAGCGGCGAAAGCCGGGCATAGTTGGAGAGTGGTAGGAGCCTTATGGTGCTGCCGGATGCGCTCAAGAAGCGGGTGGTAATAGCGCGCACATCTGTTCTCAAGGTGCGGAGCTGGTGCGGAGGTGCGGCAATCGATGTCCAACGTCCCAAGCTATCATGCCAGGCTTGGCTCCAAAGGAACGACCTGCGCGTCGGAGAAGAATACAGGCTTTTCTATATGGTCGATCGTGATTTCAAGATGCGCTAGGTGCATGGGAACGATATGGTTGTGTCGCGCTGGAGTCTGAGGGTTCCTCTAGGCTTGGCACTGACCCTCTATGCGTCGTCATCCCGAACTCTGTGACACCACTGCAGCGCAGTTGCACATTCTCATCCTTGACATGTCTGTCTGGCAGTACGTGCACGTTGTGATCGTGTAATTTTATACGACTAACACTCACATAGATGGTTCAAGGGCATACCGCCCAAGACGCGCATGATGATTGGCGTCGGTGTCATGGCGTACGCGGGCGCTGGTCTATACATATCCGACAAGGCTGAAGAGAAATTTGGCCTCGTCCCGACCGACAAGGATAGGGAAGAGCTGCGGGACGCGCTACCCAAGATCACGCCCGTCGGGAAGTGAAGTCCTGAACAGGCCTTCTCATTCGCGCCCAAAAACAGGACAGCAAACCAAAACAAGTTATCGTCTTCTCGGCATGTTGCGGCAAAAGGTAAGTTTGCTACACTCCCAGATGCCGTGAGTGAGAGTCTGATCACACCTAGATGACAAAGAGTGGCTTCAACACATCTTTAGTATAGGTGTACACGAGTCCTTCGACTCATCACTACAGAGCAGCCTGTGAGCCATCACATGTTCAGGTCTCAATCAAACCGAAAACGACCAACAAGTTCGTTATTATCTTACAATTTTGTACAAGCTACTGTACATATGAAGCCTGATATCATGTTTGTATGCATCGAAAGAAAGACAAACAAGCAAACTGCTCTATCACTTCCCAGCGCCTTTACTCCTTTCCTTTCTTCCAATGCTCAGGCCATTTCGTCTCGTCCTGGCTATAATCCGGTAAATATGTCATTTCCCGTGGGTACAGTTTCTTGTCCAGAAATCTTCTCAGGCCTGCATCGTCGCTACGGTACCAAATCCTTAATAAAACCCTTTCCACCGTCTACCATCTTTCTCCATTCCTTGATCTCTTCCTTGCTTATCTCAGAAAAAGACTCCTCGGCCGCCCATTCTCGGAACGTACCGTTGAATATGCCCTCGAGGTGAATTCGTGCACGGATTGGATCAATCAAATTCCTTCCAGAGTCGAGCAGCGGAGCTTTCTTCTTTTCAGGTACGCTCGCAAGCCAGAGGGGTAGCTCGGAATCTTTCATCGTTAGAAAGTCTGGTCTTGACGGCTTGAGTCTTTTCGCTGTGGGTGCATCGGCGTTGTCCTTCACATGCTTCCGCTTAATAGAGGTATCCACGCCTGATGGTTGCTCACTTGGTTCTTTAGGTTGTGGTAGGATCGGATCGTTTTCTTCGGCCTCATAGTCGTAATTAAAGATGTCATCACCATCCTCATCATCCAAATTGTCGTTCCCGAGTTTTGTACCCGCCTCTAATGTTGCTTGATCTACTGTGTTTCGCACTGCGAAGTCTTCCAGGTAGCTCAGAGGGTAATAAATTATCCCTCCTTGTAACGAGATGTCCCTTATGTCTTTGACGCTATCTTGCAGCATTGTAGTTACATGTTCGATTTCCACACCGTGGCTATCCTTGAATAGTGGATCCTTTTCCCGCCAAGACCGCAGTTGCGTTTGGGATAATTCATCAAAACCACCGAATAGCTTTTGGAGAACAGCTTTCTGACCCCACGTATTCATCAAGCTCGTACGAGTTTTAGTGCTGGACGGAAGCCGATCGACCCACTCTTGAACTTCCTCGCTTGTCATAGGCTCGAAGTTTGGGATATGTTTGGGAAGTAAGACCTCATATATCACATTAAAGGTCGCTTGCTCGGAGGACGGAGGCTTGCTTGGGGGCTCTGAAGGCTTCCTTGACTTCGTAGGACCCTGGGCTCCTTGAGGTCCTTGTGCCGAATTCTTTTTGTTAGAATGGAAACTTTCTTCAATTGCCTTTTGCAGACCTTCGTCCGCTTCATCGCTGTTTTCTCTATCATCGTCGCTATCATCGTCGCTATCATCGTTGCTGTCGTTATCGTCATCGTCATCGTCATCAAGCCCCTTCTCCGAATTTCCGTTATGGCCACGTTCAGGTGGAGATGTCTTGCTTCGATTAAAGAAATTGATTCCAACCAACAGATCGACAGTGCTAGGATAGTTGAGAATCTTCAAAATGCGCGTACTCATCTTGTACGGCAATACATCATCTCCTAGGTTGCTGTCCGCCACGCCCCGAATAATCTCCTGTATGCGCTTGCGCGATGCTAATGAGTGAAAGGCCATGGCTTTCCCGTGCCGCTGCCTGTATTTGTGCCTAAATATGCCGTAGAGTCCATCCGCGCATGTGAGAAAATTCGGGTGATCGAGTATATATTCAAGCATAGCGAACACCCATGGTCCACACGCTGAGCCTTGATCGAACTTATAGCTATTTTCTTTGGTGTCATTAGGGACATGTTTGAGTGTTGCTGCTGTGAATTGCCCTCGCTTGAGATCCATAACTTTTTCGTATCCACAGAGAATCTTACCAGCAACCCGTCCTGCACCATACATTTTTGTTATACACCACTTGCCCTTGCGGTTCTTCTCAAGTGTCACATGGCCGTCTAACCATCTGGCATCATTTCTCTGCTTGTCAATTATCATGAAGCCCCAATGTCTGCCGCCCCCAGGTATTGAGCTTTCGTCTCTGCTAATCATACCATCCGTCACGGGAACAACGATCCATCGTACGTTCTCTTTCTTCATAGCAGCATAACATCCGGTCGAAAGAACACCTTTCTCAAACTCATCCTTGCCGCACATACACTGACCGATGCGGGCCAGGCTGATGGCGGCGCTTGATGGCACGATGACTATATCGCTTCGGTTTTTCAGTTCAATCGTCAAAATGACTGCAGCCAGTTCCAGTGCATTGTTGTCTAGCCAACTATTGTCAGGGTCTGTAGATTGAGTTGCAACAATTTTGATGAATTCATCTACTTTGAGCGCAAGAGGGGTTCCCAGATGATTGTAGTCGATGTAGTTATCTTTGAGCCATTTGTTGATAATATCTTCCCTGGTTTCTAACGGGCGCGAAGCGGGTGGTGGGTCATCTCTACCAGTGTTTCCGGCGGTTGGAGGGCGTTGACCGTTGTCGCTAGACATGACTGACACCTTATTGTTTGCTATTGGAAGATAAGGCCTTGAGATTTGGAAGGGCTGTGGACGGCCACAAATGCAAGTTGCACCCTGGAATCATATGTACCATTTCCTCCAAATCAATGAACAAAGCCAGAGACGAGTAAAAAGAGGAATTGATGCGAGTGACAAAGACATAAGAGAGCAACTGGCTGATTCCTTTGTTCAGTACCAGACGACTCCATCGTTGTTCAAGTCTCTTTCACGCCAGTTTTGCCGAGAAGGTAGCGTCGTTCTTGTACGCGCTGACGGGCAATCAATTAGCGCATTTCCCCATTGTTCGAGTACTCCATTGCAACAATTAGTCACTCGTTAGTCAGCCTGGCTGTTATGAAGAGGAGACATATCGTCGGACTGTGGAAGAAGCTGAACATTTGGAAGCGCTTGTAATGTGACCAATGAAATCTACAGTTCATCATATACGTCTTAGCTACAGGACCGAATTTACGATGAGTGTGCCGAGAAATTGAGGGACTGATGAATACCTATCCCTGCTGCCTGCTTGTCGAGTAGCACTTTTTCAGGATTGTTTATCTCCACTGTCTGACCTCTGACTCCCCACCCCGCCTCTATACGGGTCTTCAGGATCTGCGAAGGGATTTGTCAGAACTTCTTGATCCTCACACGGCCTTTGCCGGCACCTTTCAGTTCTGGACTGGCTGTCTGAGCCTGGGGTAGCATCTATGAATGTGATGCCGAAGTTGTTCATCCGAATGGGGCCTGCCCGAGTGCCGAGGCCAGCAGATGGTAGATCACGGTGGTTGTCAGTGTGGGTAGTGGACGAAGGGTTACTAAGATCGTCTAGTCTGATCGACTGTTGCACATCGGCTCGTTGATTCATGTACGCGGCAAAGAGAGCGAATGCGAAGTAGGCAACCATGCTGCTGCTGGTAAGCTGAGGTCCTAGTGATTCGAGTCCACGTGGTGTTTCAGACTTACCATAACGCTCCCAGCATTCCCAAGATCTCACATCCTCGTACGATACCCTTTGCCCATCGGCTCCGCCCTTCCAACACATTCATTGTCTTGTCATATTGCCAGCACGTATCGTAGCTGTCGTCGATTTTGTTGCTAGGAAAGCTATCTAGCCAAACAGCACCTAGAGTAACCAGGGGGAAATAAATCGAGAAGCACACAGACCAGAGCATGCCAGCACGGTTGGAGATTCGCGCGGACCGGTAGTGGCTTCGAAGCAGGAGCAAAAGGTCAATAACCAGCAACAGAGGGTTGAAAACGAGGATCGCGATGATTGTGCTATGGAGACATCGATTAGCATCTCTTCGTGCCTATAGCAGTAGAACAGATGAACAAGACAACCTACAATGTCCCACCAATGGCTCCAGCACTCAGATACTCAGGCCCTGACAGACCTTCTCCGTTTTCTTGAGCTCTCTCCACGTTGAAGGTCTTGTCCAAGTTTGCATAGGTAAGCGGCAAGCTCTTGGTCTCCGTCTGGAATACGAAGTCCGATGGTCTGGACCCTAGCCCAAAGCCGTTGAAGTCCAGATCTCTCGTGCTGCTCACGTTCCAGCACTGAACCTCGCGGTGTGAGCTAAGCAACCAGTGCGCCATGGCGGCGCAGAGACCGAACTGTGCTACAGCGATGAGTATAGACAGAGCAAGGAGTGCATCGGTTGCGGATCGGGTGCTGTTAGGCCAGCGTGTGGATTTTGCGCGAACGAACATGAAGAAGCACGATCGTATCTTCTCCCACGAGGTAGTTCGTGCCATGATGGTCGGGATGGATGTCTGTAGGGTGTCGTGTAGTTACAGGTCAATGTCCTGAATACTGGAAAGGGTGATGAACGACGATGGCAGGAGAGCAGGAATGCTTCAAGGGCAGTGGCAGGCTCCCAGATTCTCAGGGTCGTATTGTTATCTGGTAGCGGTTCGACGAGTACCGTGGTTGCAAAGTCGGGGGCGAGGGGGCTCCATGATGCGATTCCCTCTTGTAGGAGAGATGTGTCTGTGTTGCATACTCTGTACGATTATGATGTCGCGTTTTCGAGAGGAAGCGACGACAGTGGTTAGGTGATCAACGAGCCACGTGGTAAGTAAACGAGGGAAGAGCGACTGGTAGGAAGGTATCAACTTGAATTTGCAGCTACATAGAAACATCGGGCGCGGGGGGTAACAAAAGACAAAAAGGCTCGTGACAGTGAAAAGGAGATTAATCGTATCCAAGAGGTATTGCAGTTTACATGCGGCTGCGATAGGGCCTAGGCACAGCCGGCTGGAAAAGCCTATCCGGCAGCCTATTTCCGTACTGATCGAACCGGTAATCCTCCTTTTGTTCGATCCACATCTGCCCGCATGTCAGCCTCATGCTAACATCTAGAGCTTGCTACCGTAACGGGGCGGGTAGCCAGTGTTGTAACCACTCACCTCACGTTCGGCGTACTGCCTGTCCAACGGCACTGGTTGTGGATTTAGTATTTCTTCGTCGCCAAAGCCCGCGTCTCCTTGAAACCTACGCGAATAATGGGCTGCGCCGATGGGTTGCGGTGCACCGTACTCGGCGTACCCACGGGGGGCGTACTGACCTGGGCGTTGGTTGGCGCGCGCATTGCTCTGCATCCAGGAGTCGCGCTCGGGAAGACGGTCCTCGAACGATTCAGGGCGGCGGCCGAGGGGCTCAGGGAAGGGACGGGTCTGGTTGTAGTTGCCTTGGGTCTCAATAGGGTACTGCGAGCGGTAGTGGTCTTGCTGCTCGAAGCGCTCGTCATACTGAGTCTCGTAACGAGCATCGCGGCCTTGGTGTTCAAAGTGAGCGTCGTAACGGGGAGCGGGTCCGCGCTCGTCGTAGTGTTGAGGTCCGCGCTCGCGCTCATCGATGTACACGTCGCGACGCTCCTCGTAGTGGGCTGCAGGATGACGGTCGCGCTCAACCCAGACATCGCGGTGTTCCTCTACATGACGAGGCGGCGCACCGTCACGCTCGACCCAGACTTCCCGGTCAATGTGCGTTGTGTGCGTCGGCTGAGGCTGAGGCTGGGCCTGAGGCTGGGGAGGTTCCTGGTGGATGTCGATGTCGATATGAGTTTCCTTCTTGGACTTGGGCTTATGCGGCTCCTCGTACGGCTCCAGAGCAGTCAAGTAGCCGAGCACCGCGCTGAGACTGGCTTGCGCGATGTTGAGCTCCTTCTCTCTGTTCTCCAGCTTCTCCTTCTCGCTGAGCAGCCAGTAGACGCGGTGCCTGACACCGATACGGCGACCGTCCTGGATATCGCCAGCGACGCGCTCCGTGTGCGGCGTGATGTTCTCGAGAGCGCCGCGCACATCGCGCATGCATCCGTAGACCCATTTGGACTTCTCAGGGTTGGCTTCGAGGATGTCGTGGATCTCGCGGATGGAGAGAAGACGTCTCACTTCATCAAGGTCGGATTGGACGCGGCCAATGATGCGCACATAGACTGCATTGGAAGGACCGACGTCGCGGACGCGTTTGGCCTTGTTGAGGAATTCGGCAAGCTTGTAAGCACCTCCAAGGGCACCAGCGGCAGCACCGAGGGTGAGAATCTCTCCTTTAACCATGACGGGCGGTGTGAGGATAGCTCCAGGGAGCTACCGGCAAGGTGATGGTGATGGTTCAATTGAGTGAATGAGGGCCTGCGTCTCTGCCTGTACCTGGCGCGAGCATCCCGCGCAGGTTCAACCGGCTGCGAAAGTGGGGATAGACGCTTTGGTGAGTTTGTGAGGAGAGCAGAGTTGTTGTCCGTCAGCTACTCAGGGCAGCCTTGACAGGGGCCGATGATGTTTAGTGTTATTCGGGGGCTGGGTGCTAGCCACATGGGGGCCGACTAGCTGCAGCTCATCACTCCTCGCGACCAGTCCGAGGTCCTTCCTCCCCCATAGCTCCACCCGCGAACATGTGGCTTCCATCGCTTGCAACCGACGAGCTGATCATGTTCACCAAGCAGATCGAAAGCGGTGAAGAGAGACACTTTGACCTTGTATCAAGAGAGCTTTCTCGGCGCTGTAAACAACATCTAAACAACATCTCCACGTCGTGTTTACTCCATCTTTGATACGCGCCTGGATCATCCCAGCTCGACTTGTCAGCTCCACCGCGACAACGCACCGACCAGCCCTGAAACCTGCTTGTCAAAACCTTCGCTTTATTTACCGTATTTCCCGATGAACGCACGAACTTTAGGGTCGCTCAAGCTTAGTTCGCTACCTTCTGCATCCAGCAACTCTCGGTCCTTATTCTCAAGCTCAAGCTCCATCGCCTTCAGTTGCTCGTCCAACTCTGGGTTCATCAAGCTAGCCTGCTGGAATGGCGCGTGCTTATATAGCGCGCTCAAAATAGCCCTCAGATCTGTGTCTGCTTTGCTGGATCGCTCAGCGAGTCCGTCATGAATCGATGTCGCGGTAGATTCGTAGTGATCTTGAAGCTTCTTGCCCCGCTCAAGTTGAGCTTGCTGCAGAACATCTTGTAGGCTTTCGATGTTATCCTGACTGAAAGATATGCCTGCGTGACGAAGCGCATCTTGAAGTGCTACCGGAAGCTCAAGCGTCGATGTAGGCTTGAGCTTGACCATGGGAGTAAAAGCCGAGGTGCTGGAGTTCATGCGTTTCAATCCGGGTGTCGCAGCCAGTGCCTGTGTCTCTGGTGTGCGCTTCGCTGCTGCTGCCTGGACGTGCGCCAGTGCTTGTTGGAACTCGTCAGTATCTTGCGTGCCAGTGTTGATTATGCTGAGACGTTTGCCCATGTATTCGAGTGTTGAGAGCACCTAGTTTGTTAGCAACAGTCCAATGTCTCTTGGGATGTTACTCACATAGTTGAGCCACGCAGTTCGTGCCTGTGTTCTGTCTCTATCTTTACGCTCCTTCATTTCAGTCATCGGCTTGCGTATCTCATGCTCGACAACCATTTCAGCGACAGATGCGATTTCAGAGTGTAACTCTTCCAGTTCAGCTTGCAGGGCGACCTTTCTCTCTTTGAGATTGGCCTCTGCTTCCTCGGAAAGACCGTTCTGGGAGTCTGCTAATGCGTTGGTGAGAAACACAGTATCCACTCGAGCTTTGATCTCTGCAGCACGAAAGGAAATAATCGCCTTGCACCACTGCTCCATCGACTTCTCGTCTTCGCTGACTTCAGGCTCAGTGACGATCTGAGACACTAGCTTAGGGAGTCGGCTTAAGATCTGATCGTCTGACGTGAAGCGTTCCGAGAGGTAGCTTTTCAGTGTTGACTTGTCAGAATCAATCTCGCGCTGAGCATCGTCCATCTGCTCTGTGACGGATGCAACTACATCATCGACCTATGCGTATTAGAAAAGTTGAGTTTGTAATTTGTCACAACATACAGAGACGTCTAGACGAGTTTTTTCTTGTCCCTCCTTCCTTCTCCGCTCGTTTCTTGCATGTTCGACATCCAAATTGGGCTTGTCAAGAGCTTTTAACTTCATCAGAGCATCTTTCTGTGCCTCCAAAACTTTGGACTGCTCCTCAATCGCAGTAGTGGAGCTTCTCAATGATTCAATTGCTGCAGCAATTTCATGATCCAAAATGGGTCGGATGGGTTCACCTTCGCTTTCGTACTGGTGCAAAAGGCCCTTCTTCTTGAGAGTCTGGTACCTAGACTCAGTCAGCAAAAGCCTGTATAATCAGAGTTTGGACTCACAATTCTAGCTCCTCTTTACTGAGCAGGGTGTCCTCGTGTAGGTACTCCTCAACCCACACCGCAGCTTCGTGCTTGGTCTTCACATCCTCAAAACCTAGGAGAATGTTATCGAGATCGACTTTGAGACCTCGCTCCTCGACTACGTTTAGCAAGTGATGAGCTGCTTGTTCTTCTGCCATTCTATCAGAGGGTGTGTTCCAGTGTCGGTGTTTTGTGGCAGATGCGAATGCAGTTAGGTCGGAGCATTCGATACGGTGAGCCGCAAGAGCCACTCGCGCAGTCGCGGTTTTGGGAGATTTTGACGCGCCTCGCGACTTTCACTTTGACGTTACACCACAGCACCCAAATACATACATACAAGTCTCCGATCCGTAGTAAACATGCCTCCAAGCGCGCTAGAACCCGTCATAACTCCCGAGCCTCCCAAAGACACCACGAAGCAAACTACACCGCTACCCAGCAACCCCGCGCACGAGGAGCAACAATACCTCTCTTTGATCCGCGATATACTCGAAAATGGCGAACATCGCCCCGACAGGACAGGAACCGGCACACGCGCAATTCCTTTTCCCGCACAAATGAAGTTCGCATTATCGCGACCTTCGAGCAACCCCACAGAGCCACCAGAACTCATCCTGCCCCTCCTCACAACAAAAAGAGTATTTACTCGTGCCGTAATTGGCGAGTTGCTATGGTTTGTCGCAGGCAGCACACACAGCAAGTCTCTCTCGGACGCTGGTATCAAGATCTGGGACGGCAACGGCAGTCGGGAGTACCTCGACAAGGTGGGCCTAAACCACTACGAGGAAGGCGAGCTGGGTCCAGTATACGGCTTCCAGTGGCGGCATTTTGGCGCCGAGTACAAGGGACATGCAGAGGATTACACAGGCCAAGGTGTCGACCAACTCGCTGAGATAATCGACAAGTTGAAGAACAAGCCCTACGACCGGCGCATCATACTAAGTGCATGGAATCCCGCAGATATCAAGAAGATGGCCTTGCCACCTTGCCATATGTTTGCGCAATTCTATGTTTCCTTCCCGGGACACAAGCAAGGCGAGGAACGACCAAGAGGCGTCCTACATTCCCTCCTCTACCAGAGATCCTGCGATATGGGTCTCGGTGTACCTTTCAACATCGCCTCCTACGCGCTTCTCACCCACATGCTAGCTCATGTGTGCGACCTAACGCCCGGTACATTTACACATACAATGGGCGATGCACACGTATATATCGACCACATAGATGCGCTCAAGGTGCAGCTGGAGCGCGAACCGCGAGAGTTCCCTACACTCAAGATCAATCGAGAGATTGGGGGCAGCATCGATGGTTGGAAAGCCGAGGAATTTGAGGTCGTGGGGTACAAGCCACATGCCGCTATATCCATGAAGATGAGTGTATAGTTCTTCTCAGTGAGCAGCTTGGTACACATGAAACATTTGATGAATGCGAGAGTACGTCTCATTGCCTGTTAGAGCAGCTACACTGTATGTTGCATAGGTCTCCTACACTACGTGTATCGTCTACATTTCTGCCTTGTCTTTATATATGAACAAGGAGAGTTTGATATGAATCTTGTCCTAGCAGCGCGACTTCCGAATCGTGATCGCACATCACCATGAGCCTATTCAGACGTAAAGGTAGATGATGATTTCCCCATAGTATCATACGGACATACATAACGATCTTACGCTCCCTGCATTAGTCTTGCCATGCTATTGTCATGTTATGCGTCGATATTCATTCCAGCAGTTCTTTTCCAACCACGAGGTCACACAACGGCACTGGTCCAGGATGCAGTACTGATGGAAAGAAGTATTGCATTACCACGCTGCTTTCAACAACAGCGAGTTGGTATCTAATGCATCCCAAACGCCAGCCATGATTTTCCCCACCTGCAAACACGCAATGCAAGAACTCGAAAGACTTCAGGTCTGCTTATCTGTGGCTGGTCTTTCCGATACCACGCTTTCCGGCAGTCTGAACAGTTGTTAGCACCCGCACTGAATAGGGAGGAGAGAATAAAGAAACTTACCAAATGCTTGATCAAGGAACCAGTCTGGTGCCTATCGGCCTCACCCTGTCTAGCCATCCTGTTCATCTTCTTCTGCGACAGCTTGGCCAGCTTCTCAGCCTTAGAGGCGGCAGTCTCGTTTGTAACACCATCCGTTCTCCTGTTGGTGCTTTGGCTGCGGCCTCGGCTCTTAGCACGCTCAAGCATAGCAGCGCCGGGCGTATCAACGTCCATGGCATCGCCACCGGGACCCTCTGATCTTCCACGAGCCAAGCTGCGGCCTCGCGCCTCTGCCTTTGCAGTCGTACGCTCAACCGCCTTTGAAGCATCGTAGCCAAGACTTTCGAGATGCGATTCCATCTGTGACATCTGCTTCGCCTTCTTAGTCCTGGGAATGACGGCCCTGTTCTTGAGACTCTTGCGCATCTTGGCTTCGTTCCGGATGAGTTGCCTCTTCTCACGGATGAGCTCTGCCTTGTACCTAATGTCCGCCTCCTCTGCGTCCTCCAGATCATCGTCCGACTCGTAGAAACCCTCGGCCTCCAGCTTCTCTTCTTCAGCCTCAAGTGCGGCAAGCTTAGCCTCAATGTCAGGGTCGATGAAGTCGTAAACGTTCTGGCCCTTGAAGACCTCGGGAATGCGATCGTGTTTCCACTCGTCGTTCTCGAGAAGGTAGTTCTTGCGAAGGTCGATGTTGTACACACCAGCTCCACCATTCTCTTCTTCCAGGTCACGCTCGAGGAGCGGCCTGTCAGGATCTTCCTTGTCGTACTTCTTCTTGTTAAGCACTGCTTCTGGAATAGATGTCTCGCGAGTGACGCCGCCCAACGGTTGGGCAACGTGGATTCGGCGAAGCAGTTCACCAAGACGACCGGAAGGCTCGCCGGCGCTGTTGGTACCAGCCTTGAGCTTCTCGGCGTTGCGAGCAGCAATCAAGCGGTCGCAGACCGAGTTTCGCACAGCCATGACACCTTCGAGGGTGTTGCAGGAAAGCTCTAGCATCTCGACTTCGCCAGACTTGAGCATACCCTGGAGCTGTTCCTGTGTCTCGGGATCGAGCTGTTCCGGACGCATAAGATCGATCTTGTTGACAACGATAGAGATCAACTTGTTAGCAAATAGAGGCTTGATGTTGTTGAAGAGGGCGATCTGCGAGGCGACAGAGTAACCGCACTGCTCACTGAGATCCATGAAGTAGAGGATGTGGGCGCGCAAGTGGGCAATGGCACAGATAGACTGATGTTCGATGGTGTTCATGTCCTCGAGTGCGTGGTCCAGGATACCAGGCGTGTCAACAGCCTGGAAGCGAAGCATCTTGTAGTCGAAATGTCCGACGTACAGACTCTTTGTGGTGAAAGCATAGGGCTGCACCTCGACGTCGGCTCTTGAGATGGACTTAAGGAACGACGACTTGCCGACATTAGGGAAACCAGCAATGACGAGTGTGCGGGTGTTGGGGTCGATAGATGGGAGACGGCCCAAATGCTGCCTGACCTGCTCAAGGTAGACTAGAGGGTCCTTTAACCTCTTGCAAATGGTAGCCATACGTCCCAGCGCCGCCCTCTTCAGCTGCTTGCACTGGAACAGGGATTGTCCGTACTTGAGAAGGCGCACGTAGTCGCGCGCAACTGTCTCGATCAGCGACTTTGCAGTCGAAAGCTGACCGAGAGCAATTCGGAAGTGGTCCGCATCGTACAGGGTGTTGAGGAGATCGCGGTGGAACGGGTGGATATCCGCAAGGCGCGGGAAAGCCTCGATGGTGGTGTTGAGGCGCTCGGTAAAGGTTTCGGACGTGTACTTGACTTTTCGCGTGTAGAAGGCTCGAATTCTGCTGATCTTGAAACCCGCACGAATCTGCGTCGGCAGTCTAGGAATTTGTCAGCTTCTCGTCTTTTCGTGCGGTACGTATTGCGCCTTCAAAATCGCGACAGTGCAGGGCGGCAGAAAGAAGGCGCTTTGCGCGAGTGCGTTTGGAGAAGGAACCTACCTCCTCTGGGTCCTGGAAAGTACAATGTCCAGAAATTCCTGGCTCGTAGGCACAGCGGGGATGTCTTTCCACTGAGTCTTCATTTTGGCGACTGCGGTATGTTGTTGTCGTGGGAGGCGGTCTGCGCTATCCAGAACTTCAGGGCAAAAAAGTTCGAGAGGCTATCGATACCACCGTGTGGGGCACGTCCAAATAGTTCGCCTCACCAACGCTAGTCCCGCATCCGGTCGCGCTAGCGCCTTGATTGCTTACCTGCACATCCGAACAGACGCCTGTGCAAAAGGCCTGTCCTGGGGCGATGGCTGGATGTAGACACGAGTAGAAAGATTATGGTAGGGCGAATGGCGCATTGACTATCTAGATTTGATCTCATAAGAGCATGTATGATATCGCCCGTTTTCATCATTTTAGACTCGGCGGGTCCAGACTCGTTGTAGTCGAATCTGAAATCAACTCGGGTAGACCTTTGTTATATTGCATCAAAGTACATCCGTAGCTTAATGAACCAATTCTGTGGGTGTCGATGCTTCAGTCCACAACCTGGTAATGAGCATCTACAGGATTCTTTCCGTTGATCGTAAGAACGTCCTGCGGGCATGCACTCATAACGACAACCACGTCTCTGAGCGCTTCCAAAACTACATAGTCTCCGGGCTTCGTTTTCGGTTCTTCAAAACTGATGCCTCTCTTCGCGCCCTCTCCTTCCTGTGTGACAGGAATGTTCATGAACAAATTGAACGGATCTGGAACCCTGCACCCCATCTTTGTTTGTAGGCCATCTAGAGCCTCCTTTTGTTCAGTCGATAGAGACAGTGATGCGGTCAGCTCTTCTAAAGCGTCCCAGAAGT